>Ga0081455_10001689_pt1 | contig 26737 bp, 19 predicted proteins | sample TabmetS3T2R1_FD_70207 | JGI IMG/M metagenome (GOLD analysis project Ga0081455, IMG submission 70207) | Tabebuia heterophylla rhizosphere microbial communities from the University of Puerto Rico - S3T2R1 | ecosystem: Host-associated > Plants > Roots > Rhizosphere ...
TTAGTAATGAGCGAAGGCGGTGAGACCGGAAGCCGTGGGCACCTGAGCGTTCAGCTTGGTGGAAGGCACGAGTCGCAGGAATCATCCCCCTTGGGGATGTGGAGTGGCCCTCGAGGTAGTGTCCCATTGCCCAGGGCTGCAGGGCTCATCGTCTGAGCTGCCTAGAAATAATGTCGGATTAGGGCTAAGTCATAAGCTCGGATCACGATTCCGGCTGAGGAGCAGCCTCCCCGTTAACGCGCGACAAGCTTCAGTTTGTTTTTGGCACTTTTGCCGATTTTGTTGCGTGGAAATTTCCTGGCGATATGCTCCAAGAGATCCTTCCCGAGGGTGCGCTCATCTCCCGGGCGTTCGACGAAGTTAAATCCAAGCGAGAAGACTTCCTCGGGATCGAGGCTTTTTTCTTTCCTGAGAGCCTCAGACAGCGGATAAGCCGAATTCCGGTAGAGATCCGCCAGTAATTCCACCGCCGGATGGTGGCGATGACTCGCTAAGGTATGAGAATGCAATTTGAGCTGAGCCACCGCGAGTTGGAATTTGTTCTCCGGCTCGATGTCGGCAAAATCTTTGAGCGGGGTGAGAAAGGCGACGGCTTCCTTGTATTTTTTGGCCTTGATGAAGCGCGCACCTTGGGCGACCAGCTGATCACGAGTGTAATTCGCATCGGCTTGCTTAAGCACATGTAAAAAGGCCGTCTGAATCCGCTCGTCGGCGGCCAACGCGTCTTGCAATCGTTTCCAAAGCAACTGCAGTGTATCCTGCCGCCACTTGCCCTCAAAGGAAGGCAGCAGCTCAGCGATGCTCCAGGCTTTGCTCGCGTCGTTGCAGGTTAACAATTCCTTGATGAGCGCAGCGCGAGCTTCAGGAATCTTGCGCAGCGAGCTCGCGGCAACATCCCGGCGGCGATAGTCGGGATCGCCCAACTGTTCTACCAGCGTACGTACGGTTGCCGGCGTGCTGAAAGCTCCCATCTTGCGCAATGCAAATTTCTGGATCTCTCCATGAGGGCTTTGCAGCAGCCGGGACAGTAACGATCGCGCGTCCTCGGGCAGTTCATGCGCGTCAAGCAGGTCTAAGACCAATCGCGTGATCTCGGAAAACTCTGCTTCCTCAACCAACGTAAAGAGTTTGGCATGTTCATCCTTTCTCAAATCTTGCTGTCTGAGACAATGGAGCAACGCCACCAACGCATGAGAGCGAAGTGTGGCATGATGCTCGGGTCCGATAAATTTAAAGAGCCAGCGGCGGGCTCGCGAAAAACCAAGTTGTCCCATGAGGCGTATGGCCGAGACCACCGCAGGCCGCTGTTGCTTGGCGTCGAGCTTCACAGCGAAAGCCTCAACTTCGGTATAGAGTGATTCCTGCTCTTTGGAATCCATCCCTCGGATCGCAGGCGTCATCAAATCACACACTGCCTTATTGAATTCATCGTTTCCGTGAATAAGCAGCTGGAGCAACCCTTTAATGGCTGCCCTACCGCGCACGGCGCAGAAAATGCGCGCCGCGTTCAATTGCCATAGGCGCGATCCATCGGCTGTATGTTTGACCAGTGCATCAACCGCCGGCTGGCCAGCGGCGCTCAGCAATTTAATTACTCGCTCCTGGGTTTCTTTATCGGGATCATCTAACAAGCGAAGCAGTAGGGGAACGCATAACTTGATTGGCGTCTCTTCCAAGTATCGAAGAGCATAGTCTTTGAGCGCGGGGTTGGCATGATCCAACGCCGCGCCGACTGCCTTTATGGCTTCCGAGCTCTGCAATTTAAGCGCCGCCAATACTAACAACGCCGCGCAGCGCTGCTCAATGGAACCGTTTAGAGCCAGACCGACCACTTGCTGAAGGGTTTTATCCATAGGGTATTTCCTGCAACCTTCCTTAGTCATTTACCAACGTGATCCAAGGTAAAAGTCAAGAAGAGGCCACGCTGGCTGGCCGATCTGTCAAAAAAAAGGGCCCGACCTCTATCTTGAGATCGAGCCCAATAAGTTGCTCCTGGCGGAATAGGCGGCTTTGTGAGTTTAGCTGCCGACCTGCGATTCTGTGAAATTACTGCACTGTGTCATGACGTGGGTTGACCGGAAGCGACGACGAAACGAGCCCGGCGATTTTGCGCCCAACAGTCTTCCGTCTGCTCCGTGCACACGGGGATCTCCTCTCCGTAACTAATCGTTGATAGCCGATCGCCACTGATGCCCAGAGTTACCAAGTAATCCCTAGCGGTTTGGGCGCGCTTGGCTCCCAACGCTAGATTATACTCGGCTGTGCCCCGCTCGTCGCAGTGCCCTTCAATTTGTATACGTAGCGCTGGGTTGTTCTTGAGCCAATCCGCGTTGCCTTTAAGGGTTGCGCGCGATTCTTCGGTGAGATCGTAGCGGTCGAAACCGAAGTAGACGTCCTTGACTGGGCTGGATGCAGGTGTGGCGGTGCTCTGACCGCTCTGTAGCGCTTCCAGGCTGGAAGGTGCTGACGTTAGTCTTTTGGCTTCACCGGATGACCCGAGGTTCCTCCCGGCAGTGGCATTAGGATTCTCCACCGTCCATTGTGGGGACTGCGGATTTTGTGTCTGCGCAACCTGCGCTCCCCCACAACCGATTAATATAAATGAGGCCAGCAAGCTCCAAACTAAACCGATCATTTCATTCTCCTTTCCAGTATCCGATTAGGAAGGACAAAATCCAAATCCTGAAAATGAAATTGTGAGGCATCGCTTCCAAGCTGTCAATCAAAAGTACACCGTTTGGATCTTTCGGTAAGCTGTGTTTGCGAGTCTTTTTTCCTATGGATATCCCTAACACTCTTGCATTGGATTGATTTTAACGTAAGAGGAGTCTGAGAAAGAGATGACGGGTCGGGGTGAGTTGAAATTTGAACTTCGTCAGAATGCTCAACCCGCGCCCAATTGTTTCATCAACCAGTCGGCAATAAAGGTTCGTCGATCGAAACGCTTCTCGCCGTGACCGACGCCCGCAAGCATTTCTCGCTTCCGCGAATTGATAGCTTTCTCGTAGAGTTTGAGGGCACCGCGCGGATCCATGACTCGGTCGTCGGGACTGTAGCCGACGAGCAGAGGACATTCGATGCGATGGGCTCTGCCCTCCAGTGTAAATTCTTTGATTTTTTCTCTCGCTTCCTTGAGATCCTTGGCGCCCATAAGCCATCTCAGACGATCCTGAATGGGTGGGTAATAGTCAAAGATATCATCGACCAGATTGTACGCGCCGCTCCAAACTGCCACCGCCTTGATCCGTTTTTCTGTGGTTGCGCATCGCGGACCAGAGTACCCGCCCATACTGGAACCGTGGAGGCCAATCTGGTTTGGATCGACATCCGAACGGGTGACCAAATAATCGATCACGGCCTTGGCTACCCGCTCCGAATCCGGTGAGGCATAGAGTTTTTTCTCTCTGAGGGTTCCGCCGTGTCCGGGTCCGTCCACATCGATGAAAGACATGCCGCGGCGCACGTATTGACCGGCTCCGCCGTCTTCCCCGCGGAGCAAGATCCCATCGGCTCCGCCGTAGTTGTAGACAACCGGAAGTCGGCTCCCCGGTTTACCTCGGCCCGGGTAGAAAAGGGCATCGAGCGTGTAACCATCGTAGGAAATCTGCACCTCCTCGAAGGGCGGAGAAACCAGACTCCAAGCCTTGCCGAAATTGTTTTGTAGTTTCTTGTAAGTAGGGAGCATGCGTGGGTCGTTTTCGGGCAGATAGACGAGCGCACGCCGATAGAAATCAGCGGCCCGTAAATAAAACTCATGAGCGGTAACTTTGCGCGCTTCGCGTTCGAAGTTGGCTGCTAACTTTTCGTTTTTCTCCGCCACTTGGCTCCATTCGACATGCCAACTTTCCAAATTGAAAAATTTGACCCGGCGAGCTACACCGCGAATATCCGGATCGGGGTGATCCGCCGAGATTTCCATGCGGATCTCTAACTGGCCCCCGCCGGGCAGGCCGCGTCCAGGATAAAGCATTCTTTCAGCGTGCTCTCTATCGAGCACGTCTTTACCAGCTGGTTTTGCCATGTCTGACTTCCTCTGTCCGCTCTTTTGAAATAGTCCGAATTTTTCCTTGCCCTAGGAAGACCGAAAATTCAACCGGCGTGTTCTAGTAAGCCAGAACCAAGAGGAGGCAGACGCTGGCTAGGGCTCCGGTTTGGTTTCGGGACGTCTACGTGCATGGGTGCGGATTGCACCCACGCCCTCGTAGACGCAGGGCAGCGTTACGGTAAAAGTAGTTCCCTCTCCGAGTTGGCTCGTGACCTCTACCGTGCCACCGAGTACCTCGGAGAAGGTTTTGACGATATGCAACCCCAAGCCAACGCCACCTTGTGAGCGAGTTCTAGAGGCGTCGAGTTGAAGAAACTTTTCGAAGATCAAGGGTAAATCCTGGGGGGCAATGCCGATGCCAGTATCAGTTACGCTGAGATCAACGCGGTTTATCCCGGCCACATGATGTGCCGACACGATGACATGACCGGTCTCGGTAAATTTCAGAGCGTTGTTGATCAGATTTTGCAAGATGTGCTTGAGTTTGTCGCGGTCGGTGCGAATTACGGGGAGGTTTGACGCATACTCCCAGCGCAGGGTTACGTCCTTTCCCAAGGGATACTCATAAAGCAGCTTGAGCTCGTCGAAGAACTCGGGGAGAGGTAATTCGTCGCATTCTACGACGACTCCTCCCGCTTCAATCTTGGTTGCGTCCATAATGCTGTTGACCATCACCAGCAGTTCATTCGAGTGGCGCGTGACTTTGTCCAGCGCATTGACCTGTTCCGGATTAATCTCGCCCAGGACTCCGTCTTGGACTATTTTCGTATAGCCGGCGATGACATTTAGTGGGGTACGCAACTCATGAGACATGACACCCAAGAATTCGTCTTTGACTTTGTTCGCTTTTTCAAGGTCAATAGCCTGTTGTTTTGTCTGTTCGTAGAGTTGAGAGTTTTGAATGGCTCCGGCAGCTTGTCCGGCAAGCGTGCGCAGGAAGTTGATTTCTTCGTCGCTAAAGTGGCGATTCCGTTGGCAATAAAAAGAGAGAATCCCGAGCACTTTGTCGTGAGCTATCAAGGGCACGCCGAGGTAGGAAACGAAACCGTTCTCGCGAAAAAAGTCTGAGTCTGGACCGATGTCGGGAACCTGGATGTTTGAAAACCGGACGGCATCCTTAACCTGGAGCACCGGGTGAGTTGGGCCATGGGCGCCTGCGCTGTGGGCTCTCCAGGCTTCTTCGTCGATGCCACACGCGGCGACCTTAACAAGCTCTCTTTCCCTCTTGTCAAGCAACATGATCGTCGTCGCGGTTTCCGGCACCAGGACGGTAAGTTTTTCCAAAAGGACGTTGAGTACGGCACGCAGCTCCAGAGTGGATGTTGTCGCCAGGTTGATTTCGTAGAGTGCGACTTGGCGTTCCGTATGACGTTGGATATCCAGCTGTGCTTTCTTCTGTTCTGTAACGTCGCGAACAATACAGACAAAGGCAAGGGGATCCATGGCTGGATCGTCGCGCATCGCGAAAGAAGAAACGCTCAAAGTGGCGCGCCCCGTATATTGATCGATCAGCGGGAATTCGTAATCGCGCACAGATCCGCTCAAAATAACACGATCGAGAATAAATTCCGGTGGTGCGATGATGGATGTCAAGTTTTGGATGCGATTTCCGATCAGCAGGTTTTCCGGTCGCTTGAATAACTGGCAGGCGGCTCGATTTGCTACTCGAACGGTTCCTTCATTATCGAGAACGAGGAGAGCGTCTGCCATGGCATTGATGATCTCCGTTGCGGCAAAGGCCGGGGTGATATCGACGAGCCTATAGCGCCATACCGCTCGCGCGGTCAGGACAATGAAACCGAGCACGGCTAGATATCCGAACGGATAGAAGGGGATGTCAAAGGCCGCGAGATAATCGAAGGAGGCGAGATAGGCTATGCAGAAGGCGACGAACAATGCCTTGCTTCTCAGTTTTTCCACGCCGGGCGCCGGCGCATGATATTCTTGCCAATAGTGTTGGAGGCTCAATACCATCAAGCCGAAGAAAAAACCGAGAAAAGGTATGCTCGCCCACTCGTAACGAGCATAATAACCCCACCAAAAGCGGTTGACTCCACTGATAAAGGCATCGCCGTACAGAGCTGTCACGAGAAAGAAACTGGACACGAGCCAAGCGAGCCAGACTCGGCTCTTGTGCTTTGCATAGATTGCTAGAGTGCCGACCGTGAAGTGATATACGGCCGCGGGGATAGAGATGATTCCCAACTGGCCCATTACAGCCCAAGCGCTCGCCACTCGCACAGGCAACGCGCAATACATGAGGGAATAGCAAAAAAGCCAGATGGCCGCAGTGACTGTCATAACAAAGAAGGAAAGACTGACACGTGAATTGCGTTCCCCGACAAGCACGATGAAGCCGAGAGCAATAATAGCGACCCCGGTCATTAAGGTCGGGATGGCGTATGGGTTTAAACTATAGTTAGCCGCGTCGAAAAGCTCTGGGGGCATGATTTGGAAGGGGCGCCCTTCAGATTGTGCGATTGAAATCCTTGGAAGCAGAAACGAAGGAAGAGAAGATCCTGCGTTGGAAAGGATTTTTGCGCGATAAAATCTCGGGATGCCATTGTACGCCGAGGACGAAACGATGGTTGGAGCTTTCAAGCCCTTCAATCAGTCCATCTTCCGCCGTGGCATTCACCACCAGTCCTCTACCGACTCTTCTAACCGCCTGGTGGTGGGTTGTGTTGACCTCCAAGGTCCGCTTTTGGACGATCCGTTTGAGGCGTGTCCCAGGATGAATCAGTACTGGATGACCGCCTTTATCTCTTTTTGTTCTTTGTTCGTGCTCCATGGCGTTTGGAAGTTGGGTCGCGATATCTTGGTAGAGAGACCCGCCCAAGGCCACGTTGATAGTTTGCGCGCCGCCACAGATTCCCAGAAGCGGTAAATCACGATTCAAGGCCAAATCAACTAATTCCAGCTCAAACTCGGTCCGGTCCCTCTTGATTGCACCTAAAGCACGGATCGGAGTTTCACCGTAGTAACTTGGGTGAATGTCGAAATTTCCGCCGCTGATCAATACTCCATCAACCTGTTGGAGTATCGTGCAAAGCCTGTTCCGGGAAGCCGCCGGTGGGAGGATGAGCGGAATTCCGCCCACTTCTTGGATCGCGCGGCAATAGCGCTGGGGCAAAAACAGGGTGGGTTCTTGCACTGAGTCAATGCCGTTTGCTGGAACGCCCGACAAATCGGCGGTGATGCCAATTAGAGGGGTCCGGTTCGCGCTCGCTTGGCTCATTTTTGTTGGTCGTATAGACGTTTGTAGATTCGGTGGTTGCGCAACACTAGTTTAACGTAACCGCGCGTTTCTAGGTAGGGTATGCGTTCGACAAATTCCTCCGCGTCGTCGGTCGGAATCTCTTTCTCCCAGCGATCGACCGCAGCCTCGCCGGCATTGTAGGCGGCGATGGCTTTGAACCAATCATTTGAGTAACGTTGCAGAAGATCCTTAAGGTATTGAGTACCAAGCACGAGATTAATCTCTGGGTGGAACAATTGCTCGTTGGAAGGCGGAGAGATTCCGATCTGCTTCGCTACCCGGGATGCCGTTGACGGCAGCAGCTGCATCAATCCCAGCGCTGTCGCCGGCGAACGTGCCTGGGGATCGAATAGACTCTCTTGTCGAATCAAAGCAAGAATGAGGTAGGGATCGAGCTCCCGTTCCTGGGCTTTTTGTTGAATCATCTCCCAGTACGCCAGGGGAAAGCGATAGAGGTTTCGCTCGCTTTGGGAACTCGGAAGTTGATTAGCGATGGCCAGGCTGCGGCCGTATGCCTGGTTGTTGAAATATTCTTGCATCAGTAACGGACGTAAGCGTGGTTGCTTCTTAGAAAGACGATCGACCTCACTGATCTCGGCCACCGCCAAGCGGTGAAGGGAAATAGCCGCAAGCTCCCGTGCGCGAGAGAGGTGGTACGTAATCTCCACACTCATCGGGGGATCGGCTTCATCGGCGCGAGCAACGACAGTTATTTTTGCTTCTTCAACTGCTATTCCCATCCTAGCCAGGGAGCTCAAGGCGAGGGCCTGATAATAAGATTCCTCGGCGCCGTCGACGATCTGCCGATAAATTCGGATAGCTGTTTCCGCGTCACCGAGCTTCTCGGCACTGCGGCCTTGCCAATATAATCCTGTGGTCCGAAATCCACTGTCCTTGGCATTGGTGGCTAGGCTTTGAAATGTCGCATAGGCCCGTGACCATTCGCGTTCGCGATAGTAGAGCCAAGCAAGACGTGACGCGGCGTCATCATGCACTTGACTATTGGGAAAATTTTTGACGATACCCGTGTAAAGGCCTATCGCTTCTTGCTTTCGGCCAAACGACTCGTAAATGTCGGCGGCGGCATAACGGGATCGTTCGATGTAGGGACTGGTCGGATAACGCTCCATAACTTGCCTGAAATAATTGAGGGCCTGCGCATTGTCGTGTCGATTCCACAGGATCTGGCCGATTTGGAAGAGCGCTTTGGGAGCCTCCGGGCTTTTCGGATAGTCCCGAGCAATCTGCTCAAGTAACGGAATCGCTTCGTTTCGCTTCCGAAGTGAGAGATAGAGATCGGTGAGTTTTGGCAATATCCGGCGACGCAGAGTCGGCTCGGAATTGTTGCTCAAAAGCCTCTTGTAGAGAAGCTCTGCTTCACCATATTCGCCTTCCCGCGTTAGGCGGTCCGCTTCTTCCACATTCGCTTGAGTCGTGTTAAGTCCAAACTGGTCCGGATATTTTTCCCTGAGCCGCTTTACCGCTGCACGTGCTGGTGCTGTCCAACGCGAACGAGGAGAAAGGGTTCTCAGTTCTGAGTAAAGTCCATGTGCTTGACTTAGATCCGCTATCCCCTCTTGTGACTGGGCCTGAAGAAAGATCGCTTCGTCGATGATTTCTGGGTTAAGGTTGTTTTCGGCCCGCAGAGAACGCAAAGTTTCGTTGGCCTGGGTATACTTTTTTTCCACCAGATCTATCTTTGCTTGTTGCAGTTGAGCGGGTTGGAACCAAATACTTTGGGGGTAGCGGCTCCTGAGTTGCGAAAGAAACTGCTTTGCCGCGTCGAGGCTGCCCTCCTTGAATGAGATCAACCCCAGATAATAGAGGCTGTAGTCCGCGAGCGAGAAATCGGGCTCCAAAGCTTGCTGGAATAATTCTTTGGCTTCGGCCAGGCTGCCGCTTGAATACAATGCATAGGCCTTCGCGAAGTTCTCACGAGGATTGGGCGCCTGGGCGAAGCTTACAAACGGGATGGCGACAAGGATGAAAGTCAGCAGGAGACATTTGGCTCTGGATATCATCTGGTTTACGAAAGTTTAGCGAACGTAGGCGGCTGAATCAATCATGAGCCGGAGTGACGTCGCTATCCTATTGTTTTTTAAATCGGCGAAAGCTATTTTTTATCCACGGTATACGCAGATCGGGGACAGCCCAACACCATGTTGAGCGTCCGCGGCCCTTGGCAAACGGAGGTTAGCTCGTTGAAATTAGAAGGAAGCTATACGTTTAACGCTCCCAGGGAGAAAGTTTGGCAGGTATTGCTCGACCCCAAGATTATGGCCCAGTGCATGCCAGGGTGCGAGAAGATGAACGAAATTGGACCGGATCAATACGAAGCGACCATGAAGGTTGGCGTTGCTTCGGTCAAAGGGACTTACAAAGGGAAGGTTTCCATCAAGGATAAACAGGCGCCTTCTCATTATGTTCTCAGCGGCCAGGGGTCCGGGGGACCGGGCTTCATGCAAGGCGATGTATCTATTGATCTCGAGGAAAACCAGGGGCAAACAGTGCTCAAATACAGTACAGATGCGAAAGTGGGAGGATTGATAGCCAGCATCGGTCAGCGAATGCTCAACGGTGTCGCTAAGATGATGCTGGATCAGTTTTTCAAGAAAATTGAGAGTTTTATCTAGCGAGCTCGCTAAACTGTCTGTTTCACTCCACGTTTTAGGATAGACGAATAGAACTGTGTCGCCCATCGTAAGCGTCATTATCCCCACCTACAACCGTTGGCCCATGGTCGGGGAAGCTATAGAATCTGTCCTGGCACAAAGCTATCGGGAGTGGGAGCTCATTGTTGTCGATGACGGTTCTACTGATCGTACCTCTGAACGTTTGGCGCTATACGGCTCCAATATACGGTACATATGGCGGCAGAGAAGCGGTGTGGCCGCGGCGCGCAACCACGGCATCGCTAGCGCAACGGGGCACTACATAGCGTTCTTGGATTCGGACGACCTCTGGATGCCGAGAAAACTGGAAATCCAGACAGCTTTCATGGAGCAACACCGCAATGTTCAGATATGCCAGACCGAAGAAATCTGGATTCGTCGCGGAGTAAGGGTAAATCCCAAGGCTAAACATGCCAAGCCGTCCGGAGATATTTTCCGGTCCAGTCTTGATCTGTGTTTAGTAAGTCCGTCGGCGGTTATGATGACGAGGCGGCTGTTTTCTGAATCCGGCGGGTTCGACGAAAGTTTTCCGGTTTGTGAAGATTATGATCTCTGGTTGCGAATCAGCGTCCACTGCTCAGTCCCGTTGATTCCTGTGCCCTTGGTTGTGAAGCGAGGCGGCCATAGTGACCAGTTGTCCCACTCTACATGGGGAATGGATCGTTATCGGGTCCAATCGTTACGGAAACTTTTGAATACCGGGCTTAGCGACGCGAAACGAGAGTGGGCAATCGGAGCATTGAAACGGAAGATTGCCGTCCTGTGCCAAGGTGCAAGGAAAAGAGGCAAAGAGTATGAGGCGACTGCATATGAGAGTATGCTGTCTGAAGTTCTCCAGGAGACACTAGATGTCGGAGATGGAGATTCGCCAATATGCGAAAGAGAAGGGATTCCGTCCGCAAACTCTGGATCGGTGGTTGGGTTGGGATCAACTCGCTAGAGACACATTATTTCGGCTCGCCGTGGGCCTGAAGGTTGGAGAAAACCATCTGCGCGATCTCATGGATTGGGTCGAGGAAATCGCGCTTCGTGATCAATCGACGATCGCAGAAATCTTAACCGGGAAGCCGATCGTTGACATCGAATCCGATCCCCGATTAGGCCGCGCCGACAAGCTTAAGCGAGTAAAAGAAGAGTTGAGACGGCTGCGATTCCCCAGGCTGGCTCAGATTGAGGATTCCATCCGAGTGCTCATTCAAGAACTAAAATTGCATCCTGAGGTCCGTCTCACGGTTCCTCAAGGCTTGGAAGGAGGAAAGTTGAGGGTAGAATTTAGCGCATCGAACCCTGAGGAACTTAAAAAGCTGACCGTCAAGCTCGCGGAGACAGCAGATACAAAGTTCATCCAGGAGATTTTTGCTCTTTTGGCTGGAGAGGCAGTGCAAAATCACCCAAAGTCAGATCACTTTTCCCGTGAGTAAGATGCAAATTTTTCAACCTCAAGAGGTCATTGTCGAGCGCGGCTCCGAAGCGAGTCCGATTTACAGAAACTTGCGCAATGCTTTATCGCAAATTCCTTTTAGGACCGTCGATGCGGTTTCAACAGAAAGCAAGATAGCAGATTCCTCTACGTTTACCTTCGGTGCCGCCAAAAAAAGACTCTTTCTGACGCGACACAAAGGAGATTTTCTCAAGAAATGCCCGGGCAGTGACGGACAGGTTTGCTGCAATTATTTCGTCATCAACTTCGCCAGCAATTGTCCCATGGACTGCAGCTACTGTTATTTACAGGAATACCTAGCCGATAATCCTGATCTCAAGGTTTTTAGCAACGTGGACGATTTGTTAACTGAAGCCGATGAGCTTTTGAGCAAGCACCGCCGATTCTTTTTCCGGATCGGCACGGGCGAAATCACGGATAGTCTCGCTCTGGACCCTTATATTGGTTTTGCCCGCGAAGTCGTTCCCTTTTTTGCCGAACAGTCTAATGCGCTCCTGGAGTTAAAAACCAAAAGCGACTGCGTCGAAGGGCTGCTCCTTCTGGATCCTAAAGATCGCGTTGTGGTGTCATGGTCTATGAATCCACAGCGGGTCATCGATCGGGATGAGCATGGAACAGCCTCTCTCAGCGAGCGTCTGCTGGCGGCCCGCCGTTGCCAGGACGCCGGTTATCGGTTGGGTTTTCACTTTGATCCGATCGTCGAGTACCCGAATTGGGAGACTGACTACGAAGATATGCTCGACCAAACTTTCAGCAGTGTTGATTGGCGCAGAATCGCTTGGTTGAGTATGGGAGTCCTGCGCGATACGCCGAGCTTGAAACGGATTATCCGAGGGCGCTTTCCGCAGACACAGCTACTGACCGGCGAGCAAGTGCTCTGCCCGGACGGAAAGTTGCGTTATTTTCAACCCATGCGCGTCGACATCTACCGCAAGATGCTCCGCTGGATTCGTCGAGCCGCCCCGACTGTCAAAGTCTATCTCTGCATGGAATCCAAAGAGGTATGGGAAAAGGTCTTCGGTTTTGTCCCAAGCTGCGAAAAGGAGCTTGGCAATCAAATGGCGCCTTCCCGTTGATCGTTTCTCATGCTCAATAGAGAAAGCGCGATCGGAGTATTCGATTCCGGCATAGGGGACTCACGGTTCTCCAAAAGATTATTGAAACATTGCCGAGCGAAAATACTGCTTATCTAGGTGACACTGCGAGAGCCCCCTTATGGGACTAAGTCAGTTGAGACTGTACTTCGGTACTCATTTGAGAATACTGAATTTCTCGTGCAAAAAGGTGTCAAAGCAGTTGTCGTGGCGTGCAACACATCGACCGCTATAGCGCTGCCGCGGCTGAAATCTAGCCTTTCGATTCCTGTTATCGGAGTCATTGGGGCCGGTGTACGGAGAGCAATAAAGATTACGAAGAATAAAAAAGTTGGCGTTATCGGCACCGAGGCAACCATCCATAGCGGTGCTTATACGCGGGCGTTGAAACAAGCCGATGCTGGGGTTGAGGTTTATAGTCGCGTTTGTCCTCTCTTCGTACCATTGGTGGAGGAGGGATGGACGGACAACGATGTGGTGCAAATGACCGTCAAGGCTTATTTGGGTAGTTTCAAGCAAGGCGGCATCGACAGCTTGATTCTCGGTTGCACACACTATCCATTGATTAAGAAAGTAATTCGCAGTTTCATGGGAAGTGTGCGATTGGTAGATTCCGCCGAAGAGACGGCGAAGGGAATCGAGTCGGAGCTTAAGAAGGGTGTCCTAACCAGAAAAAAGGCAACGCCGTTCACAGTTTCTTTGTCACCGATGCTCCCGAGCGATTCATCAAGATCGGCCGGCCGCTTTCTAGGTGAGAAAGTGGAGTCGGCGGTGCGCATCGAACGCTAGACTGGCTACGATGCTGTGGTTTAACAACGGGTTGTAACCGCCTGTAGCAATCGTGTATTTTAATGTAGCTAGGGGATACTAGATTAAAAGAACGTTTGGGAGTCACACTTCTGTAATGTTTGATCTAATTAAAAAGATCGTCGGAACAAAAAATGACCGGGAGGTCAAGCGCATTCGTCCGTATGTGCTTAAGATCAATGAACTAGAGGCCGAATATCAGAAGCTTAGCGACGCTGAACTGCGCGGGAAAACAGAGCAGTTCAAGAAGCGTGTTCGTGAGGCCACTGACCCGTTGCAGAGCGCTTTTGAAGAGGTGCAGAGGGAAGCTCTCGCTGCGGATACTGAGGAGCGCGAAGAACTAAAAAGCCGGGTTGAGGAGTCAGACAAGGAATTGCGCAAAGCGGAAGCGCAGATTCTTGAAGAACTCATACCCGAAGCCTTCGCGGCTGTCCGTGAAAGCTCACGGCGTACCATCGGGCTTAGGCATTTTGACGTTCAACTAGTCGGTGGAGTGGTCCTACATGAAGGCAAAATCGCCGAGATGAAAACCGGCGAAGGCAAAACATTGGTCGCGACTTTGCCGTTGTATCTAAACGCACTCACTGGCCGAGGCGTACACCTGATTACGGTCAATGACTATTTGGCACGTCGCGACGTTCAATGGATGGGACCGATTTACCATAAGCTCGGCCTGTCGGTGGCTTCCATCGTTCATGAAGCCAGCTATCTGTTTGATCCGACGTATCTGACCAAGGATTATCGCTATCTCAATCTGCGCCCGATTACACGTCAAGAAGCTTATCGCGCAGATATCACCTACGGCACGAACAACGAATTCGGGTTCGATTACTTGCGAGATAACATGAAATTCTCGCTCGATGAGTACGTCCAAAGAGAGCTCAACTTCGTTGTCGTCGATGAAGTGGACAATATTTTGATCGACGAGGCCAGAACCCCGCTGATCATTTCCGGACCGGCGGAAGAATCCACGGACAAGTACTATATCATCGACCGAATCATCCCCAAGTTGCAGCGCGGTGCCGTGATTCAAGGTGATCCATCCCAGGAGGATCGCGCCGCCATAGAGGCCAAGGGCGACTATACGGTGGATGAAAAAAGCCGCTCGGTGACCTTGACCGAAACGGGTGTTGCCAAAGTAGAACGCTTGTTGGGCGTGCACAATCTTTACGATCCTCGGCAGATCGACACTTTGCACCATGTTCAACAGGCATTGAAGGCTCATGCGATTTTTAAGCGCGACGTTGATTACGTCGTCAAAGACGGTGAAGTGATCATCGTTGATGAATTCACTGGTCGATTGATGCCCGGCCGACGCTGGTCCGACGGACTACATCAAGCGGTGGAAGCTAAGGAAAGGGTGCACATTCGTGAAGAAAACCAAACGCTGGCAACGATCACGATCCAAAACTATTTCCGCATGTATAAAAAACTTGCCGGAATGACGGGAACCGCCGACACGGAAGCGACGGAGTTCAAAAAGATCTATAAACTCGACGTGGTCGTGATTCCGACCCATCGCAATATGATTCGCATCGATCATCCGGACGTCGTCTATCGAACCGAGAATGAGAAATTTGACGCTGTGGTAGAGGAGATCGAGGAGCGTCATAAAAACGGTCAACCCATATTGGTGGGAACCACGTCCGTCGCGAAGTCTGAGCGACTCTCCCGGATGCTCAAGAAGAGAAACGTCAAGCACAACGTGCTCAATGCAGTGAACCACGAGGCAGAAGCAACTATTATTGCTCAGGCGGGTAGACTGGGTGCGGTCACGATCGCGACCAATATGGCCGGGCGCGGCACTGACATTCTCCTCGGTGGTAACCCAGATTTTTTGGCTCGCTCCGATATGGAAAACGAGTGGATCAACAGAGCCGCCAAATTGCCAGTTGGAGGGGCGGGTCGCTACGAAGATGCGTTGAGGGAGTTGCGCGAGAGGTATGACGAGGAGGTTCAAAAGGCCGAAAAGCGCTACCTAGAAGATGGCGAAGTTTACCAACAGCAGCGAAGCGACGCGCTAAAGCGTTCCACAGACATTCAACGGCAAATCAGAGGACTTTCGCCATTTCGTGATAAGCGCGAACGATACGAAGATCTGTCTGCGACGGAATTGATAGAAGCACTCCATGGAATGAGACCGATTCCTGAAAGCTACTTGCAAGCGAAGCAAGATCTCGAGGATGCCCTTCTGCAAACCCGCGATGGAGACGACGGGGATACGACCGAAGCTTTTGAAGAGGCACGACAGGATTTTAGCGATTGCATCCATCGCTGGCAACAAAAAAACGGTGAGAGGCAAGAATTACTCGAGACGTTAGATGAAAAACGGCGAAACTACGAGCAGCGCGCCAATGATTTTGAGTTTGATCGGGCTCTTTTGGCGCTGAAGCAGGGAGATCACGCTACGCTGGTGAACGAGTATGATAAGGTTTACCAGGCCTTCGAGGCGGCGGAAGCGCGATGTGAAGAGATCCGTCAGCCATACGAAAAGGCTATTCAAGAGGCTCAGCGCAACTACGAAACTAAGCGCCAGGAATACCTGCGGGTGGTCGAGGATATTCGCGAGCAGTTGGATAAAGCTCCCGACGAGTATCGCCATCGTTTCGATGAAGTTTTGGCTGGGTACAACGGTGTGTGCGCTGAGGAACGGGAAAGAGTCATCGCTGCGGGGGGACTGCACATTCTTGGTACGGAACGACACGAGAGCCGGCGCATCGACAATCAGTTGCGCGGAAGGGCGGGACGACAAGGAGATCCAGGGTCGTCACGATTTTATCTGTCACTGGAAGACGATTTGATGCGTATCTTTGGGGCCGATCGAATTCAGGGCATCATGAGCCGATTGGGCATGGAAGAAGGTGTTCCTATCGAGCACGGCCTCGTTACGCGAGCGATTGAAAACGCGCAGAAAAAGGTAGAAGCGCATAATTTCGACATTCGTAAGCATCTCTTGGAGTATGATGACGTCATGAATAAGCAGCGAGAGGTGATTTACAACCAGAGGAGGGAGGTACTGAAGAGCGAGGACTTGAAACAAGATGTACTAACGATGGCTCACGACCTCGCCGAGGAAACCCTCGCCCGATACGGCGACAAAGAGCTTCACCCTTCGGATTGGGATCTGCGCGGTTTACGGGAAGGGCTAAATCATCAATTCAACCTGCGGGTCGATTTCGAAGCAGACGAGATGGATAACTTGACAGTAGACGGTCTGGCAGAGACGGCAAGCCGTAAAATCACCGAAGTCTATGAAGACAAAGAACGGCGATTCGGCGCGCCCATGTTAAGGCAACTGGAGAAGATCATCATGCTCCAGACCATCGATAGCTTGTGGAAGGATCATCTTCTGAGTATGGACCATCTCAAAGAAGGAATTGGGTTGCGCGGCTATGGGCAAAAAAACCCTCTCCAAGAGTACCAAAAGGAAGGCTTCGAGATGTTTGAAGAGATGATTCATCGTATCCAAGAAGACGTTGTGCAGAAGCTCTTTACCGTAGAAATCGCTAGAGAGCATGTCGCCCAAGAGATGAAGATGCAGCAACCCTCACCGCAACGGATGGTATTAAGTCGCGGTAATGAAAGCATCCAATCGGCTCCCGCTTCGCAGGCGAGACGGCAAGGCGAAAAAGTAGGGAGAAACGATCCTTGTCCATGCGGCAGTGGAAAAAAATACAAGCGGTGTTGCGGTAAGTGAGCGGCCGTCCGAACAAGCTATAACAAGATGGCTACGATAAATAACCTCGGCTTTTAACAATTCAGAAGATGGTCGCTTTTAGTGCGTTCGTAGATTTGCCGCTGGGCTCTCTTGTTCGTCCTCATGGTTAGAGGCTGACGCCACGTTATTCCCTGCTCCCAGCTTGATTATCTTATCTTTGAATTGTTGCAGGTCTTTTGTAGCGTTTCTCGTGTCAACGACCAATTTGGACGCGGTTACAATTCTTCGAAAGTCATAGTTACTATGATCTGTTAGAATGATGATGCAATCCTGGCTCTCGATGTTGGCAGGTGTTAGCTCGATCGATTTCAAAGTGTTGCCATTCATTCTCAAAGTAGTAACGAATGGATCGTTGTAAGAGAGAATAGCACCCTTTTCGATCAGCATCCGCATCACGTCGAGCGCAGGCGATTCCCGACAATCACTGACATTTTTTTTATAAGCGACGCCAAGAATCAAGACCCTCGAGCCTCGAATACTTTTTGAAAAACGATTGAGTCCCTCGCTAACCAGGGTCGTGACCACGGAGGGCATCATGCCATTGATTTCGGCTGCCAAACCGATAAATCGAGCTTGAAAATTCAGTGCCTTGAGCTTCCAAGCGAGGTAGTGAGGATCGATGGGGATGCAGTGGCCTCCCAATCCTGGGCCGGGATAAAAAGGAATGAAACCGAAGGGTTTGGTCGCAGCCGCATCGATTACTTCGTAGACATCCACACCCAACACGTCGCACATCAAGGCCAACTCATTGACCATCCCAATGTTGACGCTGCGAAATGTGTTTTCAAGAAGTTTGACCATCTCAGCGCACTTGGTGCTTGAAACCGCAATGACCCGCTCAATGAACTGAGAATAGAAGATGCGGGCGACTTCCGTGCACGTTTCCGTGATACCGCCGACAATTTTTGGAGTGTTGTGAGTGTTAAAGGCGGTATTGCCGGGATCGATTCTTTCCGGTGAGAAGGCGAGAAAGAAATCCGCCCCCACTCGCAAGCCAGAACTTTCAAGCTCGGGCAAAATCAGCTCGTCCGTGGTCCCAGGATATGTCGTGCTTTCTAAGACAATGAGTTGCCCCGCATGCAAATATTTCCGAATCTTCTCGGTTGCGGTTAGTATGAAAGAAATGTCCGGATCGCGGCTTTTGCTTAACGGCGTGGGGACGCAAATACTTACGGTATCGACGTCGCGCAACGCGCTAAAGTCCGAGGTCGGAGTGAACCTCCCTGTTCTTATTGCACCAGCCATCGTCTGGTCGGACACATCGCCGACGTACGACTTCCCCTCCTTTAGGTTGTTGATCTTGTTTTGATCGAGATCGATACCCACGACCTTGAAGCCGGCCGAGGCGATCTCTAGAGCCAAAGGCAGACCGACATAGCCCAGGCCGATCACGGCTGCGGTCGCGTTGTGCTGTTGTAATTTCGCTCTTAAAATTTCCAAACTAGGAGACCTTCCGAGTGATGTTTTGTTGCTTGGAGATGCGCGTCGTTTTGAATTCCTGAATATGTATTTTGTATTTGTCGATGAGTTCGTAGAGATTCACTCGACTGATGCCGAGATCTTTCGCTGCACGGCTCACCACACCTTTGTTTCGCGAGAGCGCTTTCTTAATATAATCTATTTCCATCGCCGTTTTTGCAAACTTCAAATTAACGTCGGATGGGCCGCGCTCCAATTGGAGTCCTAGATCTGCAGCCTTTAGGACCGGATAAGAGCTAAGCACAACGGCCCGGTTGATCACATTCTCCAGTTCTCGAACGTTGCCCGGCCAGGGATGCAGCAGAAGTGCTGCTTCCGCTTCCGAGGACAAGTGGATAAGTGGTTTATGATTTTCTCGACAATATTTTCTCAAGAAATACTGTGCCAATGAAACAATGTCGTCCCTCCTCTCACGAAGCGCTGGAATTTCCAACGGCACAACTTTGAGCCGGTAGTATAGATCTTCACGAAAGAGACGATTTTCGATGTCTTGCTTGAGATCCCGGTTAGTGGCGGCGATAATTCGGACATCGAGTTCAATAGATTGGTTGCCGCCGACCCTTTCTATCTTGCGGTCCTGTAGAAAGCGTAGAAGCTTAACTTGTAGAATAGGAACCAATTCGCCAATCTCGTCCAGGAACAAGGTGCCTGTATGTGCCAGCTCGAATTTGCCCTTTTTTTGTGTGTAAGCACCAGTGAAAGCACCTTTCTCGTGTCCAAAGAGTTCGCTCTCAAGCAGATTCTCCGGGATCGCTCCACAATTGACAACAACGAATGGATTAGTCTTGCGTGGGCTCTGTCGATGGATGGCATGGGCGACGAGTTCTTTACCGGTGCCGCTCTCACCGCAGATCAGCACAGAGATATCGGAAAGGGCAACTCGCTCAATAAAGCGAAAGATATCTTGCATACCCTTCGAACTTCCGATAATCCCGTGGAACTCATTCTTGGAGCCCGGGTAACTCTGGTGTAGCCGTTGGTAGATTCGGTGAATGTGGCAGCCCCGCTGGATCACAACCTTCAGATCTTCCAAACGGACTGGTTTGGAATAGTAGTCGAATGCTCCCAAACGGACGGCCTGCAACGCGGTCGTCTGGTCATCATTGGCTGTTACGACAATCACCCTGGTTGCCGGTTCCTGAGCCAACATACGCTCCAGTAACCCCAGGCCAGTCAAATCCTTCGGATTTCCTGGATTCAGCGAGAGATCCAATGTGACCACCGCGGTCCGTTCGCGCTCAAATGTAGTTAGTGCTTCACTATCGTTGGATGCGGTAAAGACTTCATATTCCGCTTCAAGGGCCGAGCGCATTTGCTCGAGAATGTTCTCCTCGTCATCCACCACAAGAACTTTCGCCTTCACAGATGTCCAGTTCCTTTCCTTGTTTTCCTCAAAGCTTGGTAGTTCAATATCTACTCGGCAATTTCCTCCAGCTCAAAACTGCCAGCGGGTTTCAATGATTTTCAAAACGAAAAAAAGATTCTCCACTCGAACGAAGTGGTAAATTTTTAGAACGGGGGAGCAAATACGATGCCACGATCCTAAGTTTTTTCAGTTGAAAGGCAAGCAATGGAGCGACGAAAAAATAGTTATCTTGTCGGGCACGGCCTCCCGAATCATGCTTCGGGTTATGAGTAAAAGGCAAAAAATGACTATCGTCGAAACTTGTCCGCGCGATCATTTGAGTTGATCGAAGAATCTTTGAATTAATATTTTCCGCTATCAAACTGGACCTCCAGGCTGGTGCGGCCGATGGTTCAGGGAGACTGCGCTCCTAGCACCGTCTCGAAAAGGTTCGTCTGTTGTGAATATGTTTGCTTAACATTACTTCTATGCGGTACGAAAACGAGTTGATCTAGGCATTGCTCCGCAATTCAGATTCATGGATCCACTATCGAAGCGCGTGAAAATTAGAACCATTGGAATCATTGGAGGAAGTAGCTTTAAAGCGTGTCTCTGCGTGAAGCCTTGTAGAACTGTCGTGGGTCGGGGTCGCTGCACAATAGCCCAAAAACCTTGGTTTAAAGCATTATGCCAGCACAATCAGTGACTGGTGTTATCCAATATGCGACTTGTACCCACCAAACGACGTACAACGATGGGTACAGTGCATTCGGGAATTTAAGGCAGGAGTAAGAGCCTGTGAGGACTCTATTGGAAACCCTGAAAATTAATCGATTGTGAGATACGGCATATATATTGCTTTACGAGAAACAACTGTAAACTTTCATGACATTTTTCCTTGACTCAGCGTTGGTGTTATGGCAGATTTCGAACCTTATCTTAATGGAAAGCGGAAAGTTATTGCCGTGTCTGGGCCAGTAGCACATCGGTCGCCACGCTTGGAGACTGTTGACCCGCTATGCGCCCAACCGGACCCCTCAATTCAACCCCGCAGATCGGTTTCCTCGCCGCGCCAAGAGCTTGCGGCTTTTGAGCCTCTGTCTTGTGTCCTTTACGAGTGCAATGCCGCTTTTGAATTTACCTACGTATCGGAAAACATCTCTGAACTGTTGGGTCTAGAGTCGAATGAGCTAAACGGTACCCCATTGCTATCGGATCAAAGAATTCCTGTTGAAGATCTTGTCCTGCTCTCTAACCGGTTGGGTGAGCTAGAGCATGTCAATAAAAGAACTTCGTTATTGCATCGAATGCTGACCCGGCGCGGATTGCCCCTCTGGGTTGCACATAGTCTTTGGAAAGCTAGTTCAAATGATCTCACTGTGATTAGGGGCTGCATCGTCCCGATGGATGACAATGGTCGCCTGAATTCGGAACAGGCTATTATTTCAAGGTTTGTACATAAAATCGGCAACCATTTCCAGTTGTTAAACCTTGTTGTCAATTCCCTAAAAAGAACAGTACCGGAGTCTAGAGAAACTTCGATTTTGCAAGAAACTTTGGACAAGGCGATTGAGATCACGCGCAGTTTCTCAGACTACAATCAGGTTCCCACGTGTTTGTCTCGGGTTGAATTAATAGATATCCTCCAAGCCGCTGTGGTGGCGCGGCGATCTTCATTCGAAAAAAAAGGCATCGCCTTCGACAGCCAAATCCATGCGTCGGCAAACGGCGCCGTAATTCAAGCGGATCCGTATCTCTTGGAGTTAGCGATCGGGCATGTTCTTCAAAATGCTCTGGAAGCTACGGAAGCAGGGGGCCAGGTGACGCTTGAGGCAAGAGTAACGTGTTCTGGCGATAGTGCTTCTACGGCAAGTGTGGCGATAATAGATTCGGGCTGCGGAATTGATGAGAATGCTATGGCAAACGTAGTTGTCCCATTTTTTACTTCCAAAAAGAATCATGACGGTCTGGGACTGAGCATGGCATCTCGATTTATCGAGATACATGGTGGTATCTTACGGATTACAAGTGTAGAGGGAAAAGGTACCAAGGTGGAAATGGTACTCCCGATGGAAGCCGAGTGGCAATCGAGTCTCCTTTAACGCATCTTTTAAAGCTAGAACATGTATAGCGTGTTGATTGTTGAAGACCATGATCGTCTCAGGGAACAATTGGGCCAGTTCTACGAGCAGGAGGGCTTTAAAGTCGCGACGGCTGCCTGCGGAGAGGAGGGAATCGAAAAGCTTTCACAGGAAAAATTTGCGATCGTTGTCTCGGATGTGAAAATGCCCGGGATTGATGGCTTTCAACTAGCCCGTCAGGTGCGTGAAAAATACCCTGACACCGATGTGATCCTGATCACCGCGTTTGGGAACATAAAACAGGCAGTTGAGGCAATGAAATTGGGGGCGAGTGATTATATCACTAAACCGTTCCAACCAGAGGCCATTCGGCTTGTAAGCGAGAAACTCATCGAAAGAAGGCGGCTCCTAGAAGAAGTTAGAGAACTAAGGCAGAGAGTCCATGAGGAGCACAATCTTGAAAATATATTGAGCAAAAGCCCCAAGATGCTCAAAGTCTTTGAATTGATTCGATCTCTTGCCGAGACCGACTCTGGGGTCATGATTACCGGAGAAACAGGCACTGGAAAGGAGCTGGTTGCCCGCGCCATACATAATCTAAGTCGGCGGAAAACTCGACAATTTGTTGCCATCAACTGCGGTGCTTTCCCGGACACGCTTCTCGAAAGTGAGCTTTTTGGGTATGAGAAAGGTGCTTTTACGGGTGCGGTACAAAGCCGCAGCGGCAAAATCGAGCTTGCAGACGGAGGGACACTCTTCTTGGACGAGATCGAAACAATGGCTCCGCCGATGCAAGTCAAGCTGCTACGGGTCCTCCAAGAGCGAGAAGTAGAGCGTCTAGGAGCCAACCGCAAAGTCAAAATCGACATGCGTGTGATCGCCGCAACGAATGTGGATCTATCGCTGTGTTTGGCCCGGGGAACTCTGCGTGAAGACTTTTACTACCGCATCAACGTGATTCCCGTCCAGCTTCCGCCGCTACGCGAACGACTTGAAGATCTACCATTGCTCGTCGAACACATTTTGAGCCGCCATGCGGTGGCAATAGAAAGGAAAATTCGACAGGTGGCTCCGAAAGTTTTAGATCAAATGCTGGCCTACCATTGGCCCGGGAACATACGAGAGTTGGAGAATATTCTGGAGCGGGCGATAGTTAAATCCCGCGGTGATGTCATCGAGAATGTTGATTTACCGGCTCCCCCACAGCGGATTCTTGACCTATGGTACGCAGGTAATGGCGCTCGAGAAATCTCTTTAAAGCAATGGCTGTCCAATAGCGAAAAAGACTACTTGCGAAGTCTCTTGATAAAGTACAAGGGCAGCATTTCTTCGACGGCGAAAGAGGCCAAAGTGGATAACAAGACCTTGTACAGAAAAATGAGGCGTCATGGCCTGCACAAAGAATCGTTCAAAGATTTGGGATGATGGGATCTCCCTTTTTTTATTGGATAACCTCCAGCGCTTTGGCCAGACACGGACTTCCCTCTAACTAAGAATCAGCAAGTTCGAGACACTAACTAACTCGACTCTTTCTTACATGTATCTGAAATGGCGTCGCGAAAATTAACGCCATTTTACTGACCAATAGCGCCTGCTATGGGCAGCCGGCCGTAAGATCAGGTTTTTTTCCTGAGGAAAGTCTGAGTCGAACAGGCCTAGGCAGCGATTATCTCCCCGACTAGGAATTCAAATTGACGAGTCACCTTGTCCAAGCGGATCCCCAGCGTTGCTCGCCTACCCCAATTCCGCCGAATGCTTGAGGATGGCCGCGAAATCATAGTTTCGGGGTATCCGGGTGTTGCTGCAAGTGGCCAACTCTTTTGAAGTATCCAATCGCTAGAAGTTAGAAAACAAGTAGGCCGGCTAGCCCTTTTACGCGCCTTTAAACGGAATCTCGGGCAAACATGTCTTATCCGTTGAATCTTATACCTGACTTTATTGTCAAGCTTTCTCGCCGGTTCTAGCAAAGATTTTTCTTTTTCCTTTCTGGCATTTGCTTTGCGTTGACGCGGTCACAAAGAATTGGTGGGAGGAGTAGCGTGTCGCCGCAACATCTGGCCGAACGGCAGTGGTATACAGTTTACAGTAAGCCGCAGAAAGAGGAGTTCGCAGAGTCGCAGTTGCGTTTAAAAGGCCTTGAAGTTTTTCTACCCAAGCTGCTTCTTCCGCAGAATGGCAAGAAACGTAAGCGGATTGTTCCTCTATTTCCAAACTATCTTTTCACCCGAATCAACGTTCATTCTGCGGAATACGGCTATACCATTTGGTCTCCCGGGGTCAAACGCATCGTAAGTTTTAATGGGACTCCTGCGCCGATTGACAACGATATCGTTGATTATTTGATGAAACAGACTAACACGGAGGGGCTCATTCCTGCGCGGTCGAACTTAAGAGTGGGTCAGGAGGTTCGTATCGACGGCGGTCCTTTTGACGGCCTTACTGGAATTATCCAGGAGCCGCCGAATGCAAAAGGCCGGGTGAGGGTGCTCCTGACACTTCTTAACCGACCGACAAAGGCTGAGATACCTGTCGAGCTGGTGAATAGCGGTTGGGTTGGCGCGAACACCTAGGGTTGAACATAGATCGGACTCGCAAGGATTTTCATTAAATCCGAGCGCTCCGATCACCCAATAAGGAAAAACGAACAAGAATTAGTTCTTAGGTGGCGGAGCTGTATCGTTTGTACAAGCTCCTATTATTATATCGCAAAAAATGATTGATCATCTTTACTACAAACGTATCGCTTTATTTCTCCTTACCGTGACGGTTGCCGGTGCCTGTGCTACAGGAACCGCACCCGAGGCGACAGTTTCTTCCGCGCGAGCAAAAGCGGTTCAGTCGAGCGCGAGCGAAATAAATCGCGCTCTGGCCACACTCGCCAGGGACAGTTCCGCCGTTTCGGGAGACTATCGCATCGGTCCTGAGGACCTTCTGCAGATTACTCTATACAATGTCACGGGTGATACTTCATTAACGCCTAGTAGCGACGCTCGGTTGACGCCGAGAACGACGGTCGTGAGGGTAAGCCAACGAGGCTTACTTTCTCTCCCGCTGCTTGGGGAAATAAACGTTTCCGGAATGACCGCTTCAGAGCTTGAAACGACGCTACAGAAAAAATATGACAAATACATTTACCAACCGCAGGTGGGGGTATTAGTAACTGAATACAAGCAGCGCGTTTCGGTAATAGGTGCGGTGGTAAAGACGGGGGTCATCGAACTCACAGGTCCAAAGACGGTTATTGATATTCTCGCCATGGCAGGTGGCGTCACCGAAAAGGCGGGGAACCAAGTCCACATATATCGACAGGGACCCAATGGACGCGAGAGCCAAGTCATCGACCTATTGGTCCTCGCGAGCAATGCGTCCTTGATAACAGCAGACAACGCCGGCGTGATCACCATGCCGGTCCAAGCTGGTGATGTTATCAATGTTCCGTTAGCCGGAATGTTCTTTGTGGATGGCGCTGTAAAGGCACCGGGATCATATCCTCTAGGGCGCCGGTATTCGCTGAGCCAGGCGCTGGCGACGGCAGGGGGGGTGGATCGGGATTTGTATTCTTCCGATGTAACTATATTGAGGCGCGGGACTTCGGGCGCAGAGCCTATTAATATCGACTTAAATAAGGTCGTGGCGGGTTCAAGCAGCGACCCGCAAATTGAAGCGGATGACGTGATTTTAGTTCCAATTCACACCGGCAAATATGTCTATTTCAAAGTAGTCGGACAGATACTTGGGTGGGCAACTTCAATCGCGGGCACGGCTGGAAGCTAAAGCTCAGCTCTCTCCGTTATTTTCCCTGGATGATGTCATTGTCGTTGCGGTGACCACAACCAAGTACTTCATCAAAGGTTCGTAGGCTTGTTGGTCAACGGAATTAGGATCGGCTCCTTCATCGGCGCGAGCTAAGAACGGCTGATAATGAAAGATATCTCTCCCTGGCGTAATCGCTATCCAAAAGAAACCGAGCCGATGGAAGCGGAGTATACTCGTTCTGTGGAAACAGAGGAGGTGGAGTTCAGGTACTACCTTAACGTCCTAATCAAGCGTCGCCGGCTGCTTGTGTTGGTGTTCTTGACCGTGGTTGTTTTCGGCGCATATTTCAGCTTCACCGCCACTCGTCTCTACAGAGCAAGTTCGACCCTGAAGATCGAACCGCAGAATCCAGCGGTTACGGGCGTGGGGGAAATGCTTCGCCTCGCCGAATCTGGTGGCCAAGGGTATGATTATTACCAGACCCAATTCAAACTCTTGGGTAGCAGAGCATTGGCCGCCAAAGTGATCGCCGAACTGAAACTCGATTCAAATAAGATTTTTACGAGCGCCCAAGTAACCACCGCAAATCCAGTCAATCGAGTGAAATCATGGATCCTTGGCAAGTTTAACTTCGTTGTCTCTTTGGTGCAGATGGTAAAACCTGAGACTCCTGAGGAAGCAACAAACAGTGCTGAAGTTGCCGGGAACGCCCAAGATCCACTGCAAAAACCAGGAGTTAAGCCATGGCTGATCAGTCACTACAAAGACTTTTTAACGATAAATCCCATAGAAGGCACCCGCCTTGTTGAGATCGTTTTTAGCACGCCCCACCCGGGACTTTCCCAGCAACTTGCGGATGCTCACGCCAGGGGGTTTATTCAACTAAGCGCGGAGAATCGTTTCGCGCTCACCAAAGAGGCGCGTGACTTTCTCGACGGCAAAAATGCCGAGTTGAAACAAAAGCTCCAGCAGTCGGAAGACGCTTTAAATCGCTTTCGTCAAATACACGGCGTGGTCTCCATGGAAAAAGGAGAGAACAT
>Ga0081455_10001690_pt1 | contig 26731 bp, 30 predicted proteins | sample TabmetS3T2R1_FD_70207 | JGI IMG/M metagenome (GOLD analysis project Ga0081455, IMG submission 70207) | Tabebuia heterophylla rhizosphere microbial communities from the University of Puerto Rico - S3T2R1 | ecosystem: Host-associated > Plants > Roots > Rhizosphere ...
GGACGGCGGACCGTCGCTGGTGCTGGGCGGCTGGGGTGACCGGATGCTGACGATGGCCGCCGAGTACGCCGACACCATCGCCCTGACCGGGGCGCCCGCCGCGAAGGACGGTGGGCTGGGCGGGCTGGCCGACGTGGACGCGCTCGACGAGCGGGTGTCGTTCTTGCGCGACCGGCTTTCCGGGCGTTCGGCGGAGATCAACCTGCTGGTGCAGCTGGTCGTGGTCACCGACGACCGGCGGGCCGCGCTCGCGGACCTGCAGCGGTTCGCGCCCCAGCGGAGCGTGGACGAGATCGGCGCGTTGCCGACCCTGCTGGTCGGGTCGGTGCCGGAGATCGCCGACCAGGTGGTGCGGCTGCGGGACCGGTTCGGCATCACCTATGTGACAGTGCTGGAGCGGAGCCTGGCCGCATTCGCTCCCGTGCTCGCAACTTTGCGGAGCCGCTAGACGCCAGCGCGAGTTCCACAGCGTTTCCACCGAGACCCCGGCCTCGCCGGCCACCTCGGCCATGCTGCGCGACCCACGGGCGACTCGCAGTTCGGCACCGAGGCGCTCGCCGCGTTCGCGTTCGGCTTCGATCAGCCCACATATCCCCAGCCTGTGGACAACTCTGTGCACAGGCTGGGGACTATCAGAAAAAGGGGCGCATAGAAATCGCCGGATCGGCAACTCTCCTGCTGTGTCACACGTCTCACTGACAACCCGTGGAAGGGAGGTCGACATGTGGCTGGCCGGCGGGCTGATGTTCCTGCTCACCCTGGTTTACCTGGTCCTGTGCGCCTGCACCGGCCGGTTTCGCGCAGTGTCGGAAGAACTGAAGAACCCCGCCGAGAACGCGCCCGGCGGGGTTCTGGACACGAAGAACTAGGCCGTCGGGTCAGGAAGCGGCATACCAGGCAGCGTCTGGTCCCGCGGCACCACCCCGTCCACGAGGAAGTCCTCCACAACCTTGTCCACCGCCGCATTTCCCCCGGCGTAGATCCCGTGGTCACCTTCATCGGTCACGGTGATCATCCGCGACCCCTGGAACGCCCGGTGCGCCCGCTCGGCGCCCTCGATCGGCGTCGCGGGGTCGTGCGTCGACTGCACCATCAACACCGGCGGTACTCCCCGCCCGTCCAGGACCGGCAGCGGCTCCGGCTTGTTGTTCCAGAAGATGCACGGCTGGATCAGCCATCCCCAGCCCAGGAGCGGGTACTTCGGCCCGAGCTCCGCCGACTGCCGCACGGCCGTGTTGCCGTTGCCGTACCACGGGCCCTCGTTGCAGGGGATGGTCCAGAAGCTCGCGTCGTAGGCGTCGTCGTAGTCGGTCGGCACCATCAACGGCTGCGGGCCGACCGCGTCGGTCACCGCCTTCACCTGGTCCACCAGCGCCGCCTGCTGCGCCGCGGACGCGCTGCCCTGCGTCAGGTTCCGCACGTTCACCAGGTAGTCGGCCAGATCCGGGAAGTACCGCTTGCTGTAGAGCTGCGAGGCGATGTACGAGTCCAGCGCGTTCGCCGACAGCTTCGTGCCGTCGACGTCGACCGGGTTCTGCGTCAGCGCGTAGCGCACCTGCTCGTACGTCTGCCGTGCGACCTCGCCGGTGGTCCCGAAGTGGTACCGGCTGTCGTACTTCGCGATCCACGGCAGGAAGTCCTCCTGCCAGCGACGCTCGAAGCCGAGCGGTTGCGAGTCGAACGACTTCTGCCACGTGGTGGTGAACTCGGTGTTGGAGTCGAGGACGAACTTGCCCGTGTGGGTCGGGAATGCCTGCGCGTAGTGCGCGCCCATCCAGGTGCCCGCCGAGTAGCCGACCCAGTTGATCTTCTGCCGATTGAGCAGGACCCGCAGCAGGTCGAGGTCGTCCACCGTCTGGCGGGTGTTGATGAACCGGCCCAGCTCGCCCGACTTCACCTGGCAGGAGTCGGCCGCGTACTCGGTGGCGTCCAGGATCAGCTTGAGGTTCTCCCGGCTGCGGTCCCGCGGGTCGAGGTCGCTGCCGGTGCCGATCGCGCCGCCGCACGTGATGTTCGTGCTCTTGCCGGTGCCGCGCGGGTCGAACCCGATGATGTCCTGGTGCTCACGCACCCGCTTCTGGTTGCGCAGCCGCGCCGGGAACAGCCGGCCCGGCGCACCCGGACCGCCCGGGTTGACGAAGGTGCTCTCCGTCGCCTCGCCGGTCGCCTTGAGACGGCTGACCGCGATCGTCACGTCGATGTTCTGGTTCGGCGCCGACCAGTCGCGCGGCGACAGATAGGTCGTGCACTCGATGCCCTCGGCCCCGGCCGGTGGGGTCTGCCCGGACAGCTCATCGGCGGTGCAGGTGTGCCAGTTCAGTGTCTGGTGGGCGTAGCGGTCCGGGATGCCGGTCGAGTTCAGTGCGGGTTCGGCCGGTGCCGCGATCGCTGGTGTGCTCGCCGCCAACAGGGTGCCGGCGAGTGCCGGTATCACCGCCGCCCAGCGCGTCCGTATCATTCTCGCCCCTTCGTCACAGTGCGCAGCCGCGCGCGTACCCCGCGGTGGCCTATTCATATCGGCCGTGCCGAACGCGGGCAAGCAGCGTTCGTCGGGTGTTGCCCAGATCAAATCGATACTCGTCAGAACGTGACGCCGCGTTGTCCAGGATTTAAGGTCAAGCCCGCCCAATTTCGAGCAAGTGAGGTCCCAATGTCAGGCAAAGCCGCCGGAAAGGTGAGCGGGCTCCAGGTCAGCCCGTGGAACCTCGTCCTGCTGATACCGCTGCTGATGCTCGTCACGCCGTGGTTCAACTTCGACAAGCCGCGGGTGCTGGGTCTGCCGTTCTTCTACTGGTACCAGTTCCTGTTCGTGATCGTCGGGGTGGCCTCCGTGGCGATCGTCTACGTGACGACCAAGGGAAAGCCGACCGTGACGGGCAAGCCCGACCGGCTCGCCGTCCAAGAACTGGACGAGGGTGAGAACCGATGACACTGGCACAGGCACCCGGCGGTCTGCAGTGGACCGAGCTGAGCATCTTCGTGCTGCTGTTCGTGTTCGTCAGCGTGATGGGGTTCGTCGCGGCGCGATGGCGGGCGGCGGCCTCGCTGGAACACCTCGACGAGTGGGGCCTGGGCGGCCGCAAGTTCGGTTCCTGGATCACCTGGTTCCTCGTCGGTGGTGACCTCTACACCGCCTACACCTTCGTGGCCGTGCCCGCGCTGGTGTTCGGCGCCGGTGCGCTGGGCTTCTACGCCCTGCCCTACACCGTGATCCTCTACCCGATCGTGTTCCTGCCCGCACTGCGCATGTGGTCGGTGTCCCGCACCCGCGGCTATGTCACCCCGGCCGACTTCGTGCGCGGCCGCTACGGCTCGCCGACGCTGGCGCTGCTGATCGCGATCACCGGCATCGTCGCGACGATGCCCTACATCGCGCTGCAACTCGTCGGTCTGGAAGCGGTCCTGCGGACGATGGGCCTCAACGGTGGCGGCATCGCCGGTCACCTGCCGCTGCTGATCGCGTTCCTGGTGCTCGCGCTCTACACCTACCAGTCCGGTCTGCGAGCCCCCGCGCTGATCGCCTTCGTCAAGGACGGCCTGATCTACGTCGTCATCCTGGTCGCGGTGTTCTACCTGCCCTCCAAGCTCGGCGGCTGGTCGCACATCTTCGACTCGAGCGCGCAGGCGCTGGCCCAGCCGAACCCGAACACCGGGAAGCCGAAGGGCTCGATCGTGCTGACGTCGAACAACCAGCTGCAGTACATCACCCTCGCACTCGGCTCGGCGCTGGCGCTGTTCCTGTACCCGCACTCGCTCACCGGCGTCCTCGCCTCGCGCGGCCGCAACGTGATCAAGCGGAACATGATGGCGCTGCCGGCGTACTCGCTGCTGCTGGGCCTGCTGGCGCTGCTCGGCTACGTCGCGCTGAGCGCGGGAATCAAGCCGATCACCAACGCGGCCACCGGAAACGCGGACTCGAACACCGTGGTGCCGGTGCTGTTCGACACGCAGTTCCCGTCCTGGTTCGCGGGCATCGCGTTCGCCGCGATCGGTATCGGAGCGCTCGTGCCCGCGGCGATCATGTCGATCGCGGCGGCGAACCTGTGGACCCGCAACATCTACAAGGAGTACCTGCGGCGGGGCGCGACCCCGGCGCAGGAGGCCAAGCAGGCCAAGATCGCGTCACTGGTCGTGAAGTTCGGTGCGGTCGCGTTCATTCTGTTCATCGACCCGCAGTTCTCGATCGATCTGCAGCTCATCGGTGGCGTGCTGATCCTGCAGACGCTGCCCTCGGTGGCGATCGCGCTGTACACCCGGTGGTTCCACCGCATCGGTCTGATCGCGGGCTGGGTCACCGGCATGGCGTGGGGTGTGGCGATGCTGTACGCCATCCCGAACCCGAACACCCACCGCGCGCACTTCGGTGGCTCCGCCTTGCCGTTGGGTGACCTGTCGATCTTCGGCTGGCACCCGTTCTCCGGTTCGACGGTGCAGATCTACCCCGGGTTCGTGGCCCTGATCGGGAACCTCGTGGTGGCCGTGATCGTCACGATCATCGCCCGGAACCTCAAGGTGTTCAACGGAACCGACGATACCGAGGGCACCGACTACCACGCGGACGAGCACGACAAGGACCTCCGCCCCATCGGTGCGGTCCGTTAGGAGGAAGGCCGTGGACAGCCGGTTCGGTGTCACCGAGCTCGAAGACCTGCCCGAGGACCTGCGGGAGCGCATCGGCGTGATCGCGGAGAAGTCGGGGTTCGTGCCGAACGTCTTCCGGGCGCTCGGGCACCGGCCGGCTGAACTGCGGGCCTTCCTCGACTACCACGACGCGCTCATGGAGCGCACCGACGGCCTGAGCAAGGCCGAGCGGGAGCTCGTCGTGGTGGCGACGTCGGGCGCGAACCACTGCACCTACTGCGTGGTCGCCCACGGCGCGATCCTGCGGATCCGTTCGAAGGATCCGCAGCTTGCCGACCGCGTGGCCACGAACCCGTGGCAGGTCGAGCTGGACGAGCGGGGCCGCGCGATCGTCGACCTGGCGCTCGCGCTGGCCCGCAAGCCCGAACTGTTCGGCGAGTCCGACCTCGACGCCGCGCGCAAGGCCGGGCTGACCGAGGACGAGATCTGGGACATCGGCGCGATCACCGCGTTGTTCGCCATGTCGAACCGGCTCGCGCACCTGACCGCGCTACGGCCGAACCCGGAGTTCTACGCGATGGGTCGCGATCAGAAGCGGTAGCGGCCTCACAACTCCCGTCGCCACGTTTCGCCGACCAGGTCGTGCCCGAAGCTGTGGTGGGGTTGGGAGTCGACGAGTTCGAACCCCGTCCGCCGGTAGATGTGGCGGGCGGCGGTGAGGTTGCTGTTGGTCCACAGCTCCATCGCCGTGTAGCCGTGTGCCCTGGCGAAGGCGAGGCACTCGTCCACCAGCCGATTGCCGACGCCGTGGCCGCGCGAGTGTGGTTCGACGAGCAGCAGACGCAGTTTCGCGGTCCGCTCGTCCGAGCCACGCACGCAGAACACGCAGCCGACGCGTTCCCCGTCCAGCTCGGCGATCCAGCCGGCCTCGCGGGTGGGCTCGTGGTGATCGAGGTAGTCGGCGATGATGCGCGCGACGAGGGCTTCGTAGGTGGCGTCCCAGCCGTACTCCTGGGCGTAGATCGCGCCGTTGCGCTGCACGACCCAGCCGAAGTCGCCGGGGCGCGGCGGCCGCAGCACGAGCGCCGGTGCGGGTTCGCCCGCGCCGACGAGGTGGCTGATCGTGCGCATGGACGTGACGAGCCGGTGCTGATCGTCTTCGGTCAGGTCGTTGAGGAGCCCGCCGATCTGGTCGATGGTGCGGTCCTCCAGGACCTGCTGTTCGGCGCGGCCCGCGTCGGTCAGCCGGACCAGCTGGCGGCGCCCGTCGGTCTCGTGGCGCTCGCGGACCAGCAGGCCGCGGCTTTCGAGGCGGCCGAGCAGCCGGCTGGCGTAACCGGGGTCCAGGTCGAGGCGGCGCCGCAGCTCGGCGACCTCGGTGACGCCCTCCTGGGCGAGCTCGTAGAGAACCCGGGCTTCGCCGAGGGAGTACTCGCTGCCGACGAGGCCTTCGTCGAGGACCCCGATGAGCCCGGTGTAAAGCCGGTTGAACGCACGGACCTGGCTGATGCGGTCGAGCAACGGCGCGCTGTTCATTGACCACCTCAAGTAACTCGTTGACTCAGTCAAACGTTACTCGCGACGGGGCCGGGCGCAAGTGGTTGCGCGAGGTGAGAGCCGGGAGAATTGGAAAACCCCGTGATGCTGCCAGGTCGGGGGTCCGCCAGCATCACGGGGTCATGTGGGTTATCGCCACTTCTCCTGGTGGCGTTACAACCTGAGCTATTTGTGGTCTAGCTCACGCTTCAGCGCAAGTTGGACTGGCGCGCCTGGGCGATCGCGATCAGCTCCTGCCGAACGGTGACGGAGCCGGCTGTGTCGATCGCGCGGCTCACTGCCCGGCGGGTGCGCGCCTCGGCGCGGCGGGCCCGGAGCTTGGCGGCGATGTTGCTCATCGGTGTTCGCATCCCTTGTGCATCTCGACTGCTGTGCTTCCAGTATGCGCCGCGTTTTGCAAGGTCGCCAACGATTGTCCGGTGATATGAGGCACTAGCCTGCGAATCATCGGCAGACACGGCGTCTTCCGGAAGATCGACCTATCTAGCTTGATCACTAGAAAGACGTAGAGAGCGCGAGATCAGTCCACGGCGCGGCTGAGCAGGTAGTGCCCGAAATGCGGCACGGTGAAGGCGATGTGTCCCCGCTCCGCGGAGTACACCAGTCCCTTCTTCATCAGCGAGTCCCGCGCCGGCGACAGCGACGACGGCTTCCGCCCCAGGTAGACGGCCACATCCGAGGTGCCCGCGCTCTCGTCGCGGCCCTGGGTCAGCTCGGCCATCGCCCGCAGGTACTCGCGCTCGGCGGGCGTCGCGCGTTCGTATCGGGATCCGAAGAACCCGACGGCCAGCTCCTGCTCCGCCTCGGGTGCGGCGACCTGCACGTCCTGCACCGTGATCGGATCGTCCGGCGCCGCGTCCCAGGCCGCTTTCGCGTAGGCCTGGATGAAGTACGGGTAGCCGCCGGAGGCGTCGAACAATGCGTCCAGCGCCTTCGGTTCGATGCCCGCGTCCTCGCGCTCGATCGGCGCGAGCACGGCGCGGTCGGCATCCTCCCGGTTGAGCCGGTCGATCCGCACGTACCGGAACAGCCGCTCGGAGTACGACTTCGACGCCGAGAGCACCGCCGGCACGTGTGGCAATCCCGCACCGACCACCACCAGCGGCGCCCCGGACTGCGACAGCTCGTGGCACGCCGCGCACAGCGCCGACACGTCGTCCGGCTGCAGGTCCTGGATCTCGTCGATCAGCAGCGCCACGCCCGTCCCGACGTCCGCGGCCAGTTCGGCGACGTCGGTGAACAGCTCCACCAGGTCGATCTCGATGTCGCCGGAGTCGGCACGGCCCTGCGCGGCGGGCACGTCGATGCCCGGCTGCCACCGGTCACGCAGCTTCGCGTCCGCTTGGTTCGACCGGAGCGCGAACGCCTTGAGCACGCCGAGGACTTCCTCGACCCGGTCCGGCGCGCGGTGCCGGACCGCGAGATCCCGGATCGCCCGGTGCAGGGCCGCGGACAGCGGGCGGCGCAGCTCCGCGTCCGGCCGCGCCTCGATCTTGCCCGCGCCCCACTTGTGCTTGACCGCCATCGACCGCAGCTCGCCGAGCAGCACCGTCTTGCCGACGCCGCGCAGGCCGGTCAGCACCAGGCTGCGTTCCGGCCGTCCGCGGGCGACCCGCTGCAACACGACCTCGAACGCGGTCAGCTCGCGTTCACGGCCTGCCAGTTCCGGCGGCCGTTGTCCGGCGCCCGGCGCGAACGGGTTGCGGATCGGGTCCACCATGCCAACGTATCGGCGTATCTAGCGCGGCACCGATATTTGCGGAGATTCCGGTATCGGCGTGTCGCTACCTTTCTCTAGTGGTATCTAGTTCAACGGCTAGAAAAGCTTAGGGATGAAGAGACGCGGGAATGGGTAGATCCTCGGGCGTGACATGTCGCAACCGAGGAAGGCGAGGATCGTGATCTTGCGTCGACTGGCCCGCCCCATGCTGGCGAGCATCTTCATCTACGGCGGCGTCAATGCGCTGCGTCAGGCCGAGGGCCACGCCGAGGCGGCCAAGCCCGTGCTCGACAAGGTCGGCCAGCAGCGGGACAAGCTCCCCGACGCCGTGCCGACCGACCCGGTGAGCCTGGTCAAGATCGACGCGGGGGTGAAGATCGCGGCCGGGTCTCTGTTCGCCCTCGGCAAGTTCCCGCGGCTGTCCGCGCTGGCGCTGATCGGCAGCCTCGTGCCGACGACCGTCGCCGGCCACCCGTTCTGGGAGGCCAAGGACCCGCAGGAGAAGCAGCAGCAGCTGACCCACCTGCTGAAGAACGCGGGGCTCGCCGGCGGGCTGCTGATCGCGGCCGCCGACACGCAGGGCAAGCCGTCGCTGGGCTGGCGCACCCGTCGCGCCGCCGAGAAGGCGAGCAAGCAGGCGCACAAGGCGTCGAAGCAGATCCAGTCGACCGCCGCGTCTGCCCGGGACGCCCTGCCGGTCTAACCGAGCAGGCGGATCACCAGGTCGCGGCGACTGCGCACGCCGACCTTGTCGAACACGGCCTTGAGGTGGTCCTGCACGGTGTGCGCCGAGATGTGCAGCTCGTCGCTGATCGCGCGGGTCGGCAGGCCCCGCAGGACCAGCAGGGCGACGTCGACCTCGCGCGCGGTCAGCCCGTGCGCGGAGAGCACCATCGGCGCGGCCGCGCGTGCGTCGGCCGGTTCGACGACGACGGCAAGCTGCTGGGTGCCGGTGAACAGCGAGGCGTGCAGCGTGAGCCACGACCCGTCGGCGGCGCGGACTCGTGCGCTCGGCAGCGTCGCACCGCCGGACCGCAACGCGGCAGCGACGGCGTACACCGATACGGGCAGCGGCAGCCGGCCGTCGCACGGGAGCAGGCCCAGCAGGTGCTCGGCGTCCGGGGTGAGCGAGATGAGCTGCAGGTCCTCGGTCAGCAGCACCACGCCGGGCCGGTGGGTCGCCGCAGCCGGGCTGTGCAGGAGCGCCGCCGATCGGATGGCATGCGCCAGATGCGGTGCGAGGTGCGCGAGCGCGACCTTCTCGGCGGACGTGAAGCGGGCGAGCCCGTCCTCGCGGTGCAGGCACAGATAACCCCAGCAGCGCCCGCGCGCGACAAGCGCCGCCCGCATCTCGTCGCCCAATCCGAGCGGCCGCATGATCTCGCGGTATCGCTCGCTGGCCCACCGGTCCCGCCCGGTGGCCCCGTCCAGGGTGGCGACCCGCCGCCCGGACGTGACCAGGCCGGCGAAGGTGTTCACGTCCCGGCCGCCGAACTCGTTGTCCAGGAACAGCGGCGTCGCGGTGTGAAGCGGCGGGTCCGGCCACCCCCCGGTGAACAGGAGGGTGTCCGGGTCGGCGGTCGCGAAGAACGTCGCGTCCGCGGGCACCACCCGGCGCACGGCGCGCAGCACCTCCCGCCGGACGCCGGTGGTGTCCAGTCCGCTGTGGGACAGGCGGATCACGTCGTGCTCGGCGCGAACCGCACTGGGCGATCGCCGCATGGGACGAGTGTGCGCCGCGCTGGTGTCCCGGGAAATCCCAGACGCGTGGGATGGTTGCGGGCTCATCGCCGCCGCAGGATCACCACATGACAACTGACCAGCTCAGCAGCAACAAGCACCTCGTCGACGACTTCATCCAGGACCTGTTCAGCAAGGGCGATCCGGACGCCGTCGACCGCTACCTCGACCCCCGTTTCGTCAACCACGATCCGCCGTTCCCGGGCGCCCCGGACGGGCCCGAAGGCATGCGCCAGGCGGCCGCGTTGTTCCGGCAGGCCATGCCTGACTGGCACAGCGACGTCGAGCGGCTCGTGGCCGAAGGTGACATCGTGGTGGAGGTGTTCACCGCGAGCGGCACCCACCGGGGCGAGCTGATGGGCGTGCCGGGCACCGGCCGGACGATCACCCTGCGCGGCATCAACGTGTTCCGCATCGAGGGTGACCGGATCGTCGAGCGCTGGGGCCGCCTCGACCACCTCGCCCTCCTGCAACAGCTCGGAATCACTTCTCCAGGATCGCCGTGATGCCCTGGCCACCCGCCGCGCAGATCGAGATCAGGCCCCGGCCGGAGCCTTTCTCGTGGAGCAGCTTCGCCAGCGTTGCCACGATGCGGCCGCCGGTCGCGGCGAACGGGTGGCCGGCCGCCAGTGACGAGCCGTTGACGTTCAGCTTCGACGAGTCGATCGGCCCCAGCGGAGAATCCAGCCCGAGCCTCTCCTTGGCGAAGGCTGGGCTCTCCCACGCCTTGAGCGTCGCCAGCACCTGGGAGGCGAACGCTTCGTGGATCTCGTAGAAGTCGAAGTCCTGCAGCGTCCGGCCCGCCTTCGCCAGCATCCGCGGCACCGCGTAGGCGGGGGCCATCAGCAGGCCCTCGCCGCCGTGCACGTAGTCGACCGCCGCGGTCTGCGCGAACGTCAGGTACGCCAGCACCGGCAGCTTGCGCTCCGCGGCCCACTCCTCGCTCGCGAGCAGCACCGTCGATGCGCCGTCGGTCAGCGGGGTCGAGTTGCCGGCGGTCATCGTGCCGTCCGGGCCGCCGAAGACGGGCTTGAGCTTCGCCAGCTTCTCCGCCGTCGAGTCCGGCCGCAGGTTCTGGTCGCGGGACAGGCCGAGGAACGGCGTCACCAGGTCGTCGAAGAACCCGCGGTCGTAGGCCGCGGCGAGCCGCTGGTGGCTGGCCGCCGCCAGAATGTCCTGCTCCTCGCGGGCGATCTCCCACTCGTTGGCGGTCAGCGCCGCGTGTTCGCCCATCGACAGGCCGGTGCGCGGCTCGGCGTTGCGCGGAATCTCCGGCACGATCTGGCCCGGACGCAGCTTCGTGAGCAGTTTGAGCCGCTGCGGAAGCGTCTTCGCCGCGTTGAGCCGCACCAGGATGCGGCGCAGATCCTCGTTCACCGCGAGCGGGGCGTCGGACGTGGTGTCCACGCCGCCGGCGATCGCCGAGTCGATCTGTCCGAGAGCGATCTTGTTGGCGACGTTGACGATCGCCTGCAGGCCGGTGCCGCACGCCATCTGGACATCTGCGGCCGGTGTCTCCGGCGAGAGCCTGCTGCCCAGCACGCTCTCTCGGGCGAGGTTGAAGTCGCGGGCGTGCTTGAGCACGGCACCCGCGGCGACCTCCCCGATGCGTTCGCCCTGCAGCGCGAAGCGGCTCACCAGGCCGTCCAGGGCGGCCGTGAGCATGTCCTGGTTGGACGCATTGGCGTAGCGGCCGTTGGACCGCGCGAACGGGATGCGGTTGCCGCCGACGACGGCGACGCGACGGACGTCCATGAACTTCCTCCCACTGCGGTGGTGAGCCTTGTCCGACAGGGTAACCTACTGGTGAGTAGATAAGCTCGGTAAGGAGGCACGCGATGGCCGACCGGTATCAGCAGTTCACCCGGACGCCGATCGGGAAGTTCCTGGTGCCCAAGCTCGGGCTGCCCAGCCCACCGGTGCTGCGCCGGTACCGCCCGGACCGGCCGCCTCTCGATGGTCCCGCACTTCTCGGCGCCGCGCCCGGTGGACGACTCGAGAAGACGGTGCAGACCCAGCTCACGGCTGCCGGGATCACCGTGACGACCGAGCCGGTGGGCGGTGACCGGCGCTACGGCGCCCTCGTCTTCGACGCGACCGGCATCACCGACCCCGCGCGGCTGCGTGAGGTGTACCTGTTCTTCCATCCGGTGATCCGCAAGATCGGCTACTGCGGCCGGATCATCGTGCTCGGCACCCCACCCGAGCTGGTGGACGGCCGGGAGCGCATCGCCCAGCGGGCACTCGAAGGGTTCGTCCGTTCGGTGGGCAAGGAGCTCAAGCGCGGCGCGACCGCCCAGCTCGTCTACGTCGCCACGGGCGCCGAGGAGGCCGCCGAGTCGACGCTGCGGTTCGTCGCCTCCGCCAAGTCGGCGTTCGTGGACGCCCAGGTCATCCGCGTCGGTGTCACCGGCACGCCGGCCGTGCCCGCGATCGGGAACTGGGACAAGCCGCTCGAGCACAAGGTCGCCCTCGTCACCGGCGCCTCGCGGGGCATCGGCGCTTCGATCGCCGAAGTGCTCGCCCGCGACGGCGCACACGTGGTGGGGCTGGACATCCCGGCACAGGGCGGCGAGCTGTCCGAGGTCGTCAACCGGATCGGCGGTTCCGCGGTGCAGCTGGACATCACCACCGCGGACGCGCCGGACAAGCTGGCCGCCTACCTCGCTGAGCGCCACGGCGGCGTCGACGTTGTCGTGCACAACGCCGGCATCACCCGCGACAAGACGCTCGGCAACCTCGGCGAAGGCGCCTGGGACGCGGTACTCACGGTCAACCTGTCCGCGCAGCTCGCCGTCAACGAGAAGCTGCTTGCTGGCAAGGTGCTCCGGCGCAACGGCCGAATCATCGGTGTCTCGTCGATTGCCGGCATCGCGGGCAACGTGGGCCAGACCAACTACGCGACCAGCAAGGCCGGCGTGATCGGCATGGTGGCCGACGGTGCGCCGAAGCTGGCCGAGTACGGCGCCACCATCAACGCGGTTGCCCCCGGCTTCATCGAGACGCAGATGACCGCGGCGGTTCCGCTGGTCATCCGGGAGGCGGGGCGGCGGTTGTCCAGTCTGGGTCAGGGCGGCCTGCCGGTCGATGTCGCCGAGACGATCGCCTGGTACGCGAACCCGGCCTCGGCCGCGGTGAACGGCAACGTGGTTCGCGTGTGCGGCCAGGCGTTGCTGGGGGCATGATGGCGGTCCAGGAAATCCGCGAAGCCCCCAGGCTGGCGCCGTTGTACGCCAAGGCGTTGCTGCCGCACAGGGGTGGCGGTGGCCTGCCGGACACCGAGTACGTGCGCGCGGGAATCGAGTTCGACCTCGCGCACGTGGCGGCCTACAACCAGGTCTGCGGGTTCCGGCTGGGCGACGAGCTGCCGGTGACCTACCCGCACCTGCTCGCGTTCGGATTGCAGATGGCGTTGATGACGCGGCCGGACTTCCCCTTTCCGTTGCTGGGTATGGTGCACGTGGCCAACCGCATCACGCAGCGGCGGCCGGTTCGCCTGTCCGACACCGGAACCATGCGGGTGCGCGCGGAGAACCTGCGGCCGCACGAGCGGGGCCGTCAGTTCGACGTCATCAGCGAGTTCACCACCGCGGACGGTCCGATTTGGACAGAAGCGAGTACCTACCTGTGGCGGGGCGGCGGACCGGGTTCGGGCACGCGCGAGCAGCTCGCCCCGCCGTCGCCCAACGCGATCTGGCGGGTGCCCGGCGACATCGGGCGCCGCTACGCCGAGGTCTCCGGCGACCGCAACCCGATCCACCTGCACCCGTTGACCGCGCGGCTGTTCGGGTTCTCCTCGGCGATCGCGCACGGCATGTGGACCAAGGCGCGCGTGCTGGCCGCGTTCGAAGGCAGACTGCCCGGCGCCTACACGGTCGACGTGAAGTTCAAGCTGCCCGTGCTGCTGCCGGCGAAGGTCGCCTTCACGTCATGGCGAACGGGTGCGGGGTGGGCTTTCGAACTGTGGGGGACGCGCGCGCCGAAGCCGCATCTGGCGGGCGCGATCACTCCTCCGGACGCCAAACCGAACCCTCGATGAGGTCGTTGAACCCCAGCCACACCAGGTTCATCAGCCACGACGCGAGTACGCCGTCCGACACCTCGGAGTGGTCCAGCCACCAGTCGGCCAGCGACTCGGCGGCGCCCACGAGCGCCACGGCGAGGGCCGGGCCGGAGAACTCGGCCCGGTCTCCCAGGCCCTTCTTCATGCCCGCGGTGACCACGAGCGCGGTGACCACCTCGATGGCCCGCGAGCGCAACAGCGTGATCTCGTCGGCGAACCGCCCGCCCACCGTCAGCGCCTGCCGGTGCAGCACCGTCCACGAGTCGCGGTACTCGGCGACGAACCGGTAGAACGAGCGCAGGCCGTGCCACAGCTGCATGTCCGGGGGCAGCTCCGAACGCAGGCCGTCGCGCACCGCCTCCAGCAGGCGGCCCGCCTCGCGCCGGATGCACTTGGCGAACAGGTCCTCCTTGGCGCCGAGGTAGGAGTAGATCATCGGCTTGGACACGCCGGCGACTTCGGAGATCTCGTCCATGGACGCGGAGTGGTAGCCGTGCCGGGAAAACACCTCCACCGCGGCGTCCAGGATCTGCCGTTCCCGCACGGCTCTGGGCAACCGCCGCGACCGCGGGGCGCGCACCTCTTCCGTCACGCCGACCTCCTTCACGCCGAAAACGCTACCTCCTGACCCACGCGCCGGTAGAATCTCCGCCCGTGTCCGGCAAAGTGGTCGACGCGTTCGCCCGCCAGGTGGATCTGAGCAGGCTGTCCGCGGAGCAGTTCATCCAGCTGCTCGAAACGCTGCACATGCTGGGCTCGGCCGACGCCGGCGTGCACCTGCGGGCGCTGTCCACCGAAACCCTCGCCGACGTCGTTCGCCGCGCGTCGAAGGAGCAGCTCCGAGCGGTCGCCGAGCATTCCGAGCTGCGGATGGTGTTCCTCGACGAGATCTTCCACCGGATGTCGGACCACTTCCTGGCGGACAAGGCGCGGTACTCGAGTGTCGTGGTGTGCTGGCGTTTTCCCGGTGGGTCCGGCGTCGGCGGCTACGACCGGTTCCAGACTGTGATCGAGGACGGCCGCTGCTCATCGGGCCGTGACCTGCGACGCGAGCCGGACACGACCATCACGATCGCGCCGGACGACTTCTTCCGCGTGGCGACGGGGAATGCCGCGGTGGCGGCGATGTTCGTGACCGGGAAGGTCAGGGTGAAGGGCGAGTACGCACCCGCCGTCCGGCTGTCGGGCTACTTCGATATTCCGAAGCCCGCCTAACCTTCGATGATCGGACGGTTGGTGGGTTCCTTGTCGACCACTTCGCTGTCGACCACGATGAGCCGGTTCGGCATGCGCCGCTCGGCCCGCTTGAGCCACGCGCGCCGGATGATGCCACGCGTCGGCGGCAGCAGCAGTGCCAGCCCGGCGAGGTCGGACAGGAAACCGGGGATCAGGATGAGCAGCCCACCGAACCCGACGAGCATGCCGTCGGTGATCTCGGCGTGCGGGGGTCGGCCGGCCCGGGCCGTGGCGAGGAACGCCTGCGCGGCGCGGGCGCCCTCCCGGCGGGCCAGCCACGAGCCGAGAAACGCCCCCACGACGAGTAGCCCGAGGGTGCCCAGGAAGCCGATCAGCGAGCTGACCGCCCACACGGCAGCCACCTCGGCGACGACGTACAGCAGCAACACGACAGCCATACCGGTTCAACGCGCAGGACCGGTGGATTTCTCCCAAACGACCCGCGCGATATGACCGTGCCGTACGGACGTTTGCCGTCCCGCCGATCAGCGCCACGGTGGCAGGCTGGCCCTCGTGCTGGTCGATCTGCTGCTCACCCTGCTCGGATCCGCGCTCCTGGGCTGGGTCGGCCCGCTGACCGCACCGTCCTACCTCGCGCTCGGCCTCACTCGCGGTGCCTACATCGGCACCGAAGCCGCCAGCGCGCTGACGATGCACTTCACCAAGATCGCCACCTACGGCGCGGGCGACCTGCTCAGCCGACAGGTCCTGCTGCTAGCGGCCGTCCTCACTCCGGCCACCCTGCTGGGCGCCTGGACGGGCAAGAGAATCGTCGGCCGCATCAGCGAACGCGCCTTCGTCCGCCTCGTCGAACTCGGCCTGATCGCCTCCGGTGTCCTCTTCCTTGCCGGACTCTGACCCCGCCTGGTCGCTCAGGGCTTGCGGCCCACGCCGCCGATGACCCGCGACCGCGACGGTGCCCGCGTGAACAGCGTGTCCTGGTCCGGGTGCCACGACGGCGCGTACACGAGCCCGGGTTCGAGCAGCTCCCAGTCGCCGAAGAAGCGGGCGAACTCGGTACTCGTGCGCAGCTGGCCGGGATTCGTGGTCCCCTCGTAGTACTCGACCAGGTCGGCAAGCGCTTGCCGCTCCTCGTCGCTGCGCGGGTTTTCGTTCGTCATCTGCGACATGACCAGCAACGACCCGGGCGCGAGCCGGCTCCGGAAGTACGCGACCCGGCCGTCCGGGTCGTCGGCATCCTTGATGAAGTGCAGCACCGCGTTGATCACCAGCGCGACCGGCTGCCGCGCGTCGACCATGCCGGTGGCCAGCACGCGCTCCCACAGGTCCTCGGCCTGCAGGAAGTCCGCCGCGATCGCCACGTGCCGCGCCGGGTCGGCGGTGTCGGCCAGCAGCAGTTGCGAGTGCGCGAGCGCGACCGGCTCGTTGTCCACGTACACGACCCGGCTGTCGTGCTGTGGGCGCGCCTCGTCGGCGACGTCGTGCACGTTGCCGGCGGTCGGCAGCCCCGACCCGATGTCGACGAACTGCCGGATCCCCAGCCGCGCGCATTCCCGCACCGCGCGGCCGAGGAACTGCCGGCTCGTCTTCATGTACTCGCCGATCAGCGGCAGTCCGCGCCGGATCTTCTGGGCGAATTCGCGGTCTATCGCGTAGTTCGTCGTGCCGCCGAGGAAGTAGTCGTAGACGCGCGCCGCCGACGGACGGTCCAGGCTGCTCTCCACCGCACGCAACGCCTCGTCCATGCCGCCATGGTAGTGATCAACGATGTCCGGACGTAGCCCGCAAAGAAATTGCCGGATTGGACCCTTATGAGCGATTTCGTCCTGGTGCACAGCCCGCTCGTCGGCCCGGCGACCTGGCGGCGGGTCGCGGCCGAACTCCGTTCGCGCGGCCACCGGGCCGCCACTCCGTCGCTGCTCAGCGCACTCGACGGCGAGGGGCCGTACTACCCCAAGCTCATCGACGCGGTCCGCGAACCGGGCATCCTCGTCGTCCACAGTGGCGCCGGTGCGCTGGTGCCCGGCATCGCCGCCCGGACCCACGCCCCGAGCGCCGTCTTCGTCGACGCCCTCCTGCCGCACCCCGGCCGCAGCTGGTTCGACACCGCGCCGGAGGAGCTGCGCAAGCGCTTGCGCGACCTCGCAACGGAAGGCCGGCTGCCCGAATGGCACAAGTGGTTCCCGCCGGGCACGATCGAGGATCTGCTGCCGGACCCCGTGATCCGCGACGAGTTCCTGGCCGAGCTCCCCCGCGTGCCGCTCGCCTATTTCTCCGAGCGGGTCCCCGACGCGGACCTCCCGCCCAGCGCCTATCTCCAGCTCAGCGGCGCCTACGACGAGGAGGCCGGCCGCGCCGCCGAGCGTGGCTGGCCGGTCGAGCGCCTGGAGTCCCACCACCTCGCTCCGCTCACCGCTCCCGGCGAGATCGCTCGCGCACTGGAGCGGTTCGGGTAGAAAAGTGCGGTGACGATTCCACATCGTGGGCCCGGGGAACAAGGCGATCTTCGCGGGCGGTTGAACCGTTCCGTGGCATCAGAGCAACGCCAGGCGCGCGTGCGCGCGCCCGAACTCGCAGGCGACGTGTGGCTGAACACCGGGGGTGAGCGCCTCACCCTGGCGCAGCTACGCGGCAAGATCGTGCTGCTCGACTTCTGGACCTCCGGCTGCATCAACTGCCTGCACGTGCTGGACGAGCTGCGTCCATTGGAGGAGGAGTTCGCCGACGTGCTCGTCACGATCGGCGTGCACTCGCCGAAGTTCCTGCACGAGGGCGAAGCGGCGGCCATCGAGGCCGCCGTGCGCCGGTACGAGGTGCACCACCCGGTGCTCAACGACCCGGCGATGACCACGTGGTCGCAGTACGCGGTGAAGGCGTGGCCGACGCTGGTGATCGTCGACCCGCAGGGGTACGTGGTGCATACCGCGGCCGGCGAGGGGCATGGCGAGGCCCTGCGCCGGGTCATCACCGAGGTGGTCGAGGCCCACGACGCCCAGGGCACGCTGCGCCGGGGCGGGAATCCGTACGTGCCGCTCGAGGAGCAGGCCGCGGATCTGCGCTTCCCGAGCAAGGCGGTAGTCACGGCGGAGGGGCGCGTCGTGGTCGCCGACACCGGTAACCACTCCGTCGCCGAGTTCGCCTCGGACGGCGAGACGCTGGTCCGCCGCTTCGGCAGCGGCGCCCGCGGCCGTGCGGACGGTGCGTTCGACGTCGCGAGCTTCGGTGAACCGTCCGGTCTGGCGCTGCTGCCCGACGAGGTGGCCGCCGAGGCCGGTTACCACCTGCTCGTCGCCGACACGGCGAACCACCTGTTGCGCGGCATCGACCTGGTCACCGGCGACGTCACCACCGTCGCCGGGACCGGCGAGCAGTGGCGCGACGGCGAGACCGACGGCGACGCCCTGTCGATCGACCTCACCAGCCCGTGGGACGTGGTCTGGTGGGAGGCCGCCGGGGGTGCCGTCGTCGCGATGGCCGGCAACCACACGCTCGGCCTGTTCGACCCGCTGACCGGCCGGATCTCCCGCTTCGCCGGGACCACCGTCGAAGGCCTGCGCGACGGCGCGGCCGCCGAGGCCTTCTTCGCGCAGACCTCGGGGCTGGCCGTCCAGGGCGGCCGGCTCTGGCTCGCCGACGCCGAGACCTCCGCGCTGAGGTACCTCGACCACGACGGCGGCACCGTGCACACCGTGATCGGCACGGACCTGTTCTCCTTCGGGCACCGCGACGGGGACGCCGCGGACGCGCTGCTGCAGCACCCGCTGGGCGTCGCGGTCCTGGCGGACGGCGGCATCGCGATCGCCGACACCTACAACGGCGCGATCCGCCGCTACGACCCGGCGAGCGGCAAGGTCGCGACCATCGCGGACAACCTCGCCGAACCGTCCGGCCTGCTGGTCACCGACGACGCGCTGCTCGTGGTCGAGTCGGCCGCCCACCGCCTCACCCCGCTGCCGGTCTCGGCCGACACCGTCCAGCAGGTCGCCGGCGACGCTCTCGCCGTGCGCCGCCCGCCGACCGAACTGGCCCCGGGCGTGGTCGAGTTCTCCGTGGTCTTCACGCCACCGCCGGGCGAAAAGCTCGACGACCGGTTCGGCCCGTCCACCCGGCTCCAGGTGACCGCCGCGCCGCCGCAACTACTGGCCGAGGGCGAGGGCACCGGCACCGACCTGACCCGCACGCTGAAGATCGCCGAGGGGCACACCGAGGGTGTCCTGCAGATCGTCGCCCAGGCCGCGAGCTGCGACTCCGGCGCCGAGCACCCGGTCTGCCGGGTCACCCGCCAGGACTGGGGCGTGCCGATCCGGATCACGCCGGACGGCCCGGACAGCCTCCAGCTGATCCTCGCGGGGGCGTGAGCGCGCGTTCCCGGCATGTCGAGGCCACGTAGCATTGCGGGTGTGTCGGATGCCAAGAAACTGCCGGACGCTGCCGCGAAGCTGGAAATCCAGATGCTGCACGACCGCGTCCTCGTCCGGGTCTCCGCGGAGGACGGTGAGCGCCGTAGCAGCGGTGGCATCGTGATTCCGGCGACGGCCCAGGTGGCGCGCCGTCTGGCGTGGGGTGACGTACTGGGTGTAGGCAATAATGTGCGCAACGTGAAGATCGGTGACCGCGTGCTGTTCAACCCCGAGGACCAGTTCGAGGTGGAGGTCCAGGGCGAGGGGTACCTGGTGATGCGGGAGCGCGACATTCACGCCGTGGCCACCGAGCGCACCGAGCACGGGACGGGCCTGTACTTGTAACGCGTCCGGGAGGAAGCGTGGGGCGGGAGGACCAGTACTGGCCGGAGCGGGACCTCGATTCCCTGCGGGACGCCGAACCCACCGCGGTCGGCCCACGTCCGCCGGCCGAGTTCCTGCTGGACGAACCGCTCGACGCCACCGAAGACGCGCTGGCGGGTGAGCTCCTCGAGGCCGGCGATGCGCCACCGGCGCCACCTTCGCCGGGGAAACGTCTCCTCGCGCGCATGTTGATGCTTGCCGGCTGTGCGCTGGGCATCGGGGTCGTCCTCTACGCCGTGGACCTGATCGTCAGCGCCGGTGACGTACCGCGCGGCGTCACCGTCGCCGGGGTCGAGGTCGGCGGCCTGAGCCGCGACGACGCCGAGGTCAAACTGCGCCATGACCTGGGCCCGCGGCTGGGTGCGCCGGTCCCGGTCGAGGCCGGCGACGTCCGCACCACCATCGACCCGGCGCAGTCCGGTCTCTCCGTCGACTGGTCCTCCACGGTCGCGCAGGCCGGGCGCCAGCCGCTCGACCCGTTCGACCGGATCGTGTCGTTCTTCCGGACCCGAGAGGTCGGCGTCGTCACGTCGACCGACCCGGACGAGCTGCACCGGTCCATCGCGCGCATGGCCGCCGAGCGGATCAACCACCCGCCGACCGAGGGCAGCATCGGGTTCGTCACCGTGGCCGGCACGGGCGGCGGCGTGCACCCGTACCCGATCGAGCCACGCGACGGGCAGGACCTGGTCGACGTCAAGGGTGCGGGCGACATCCTGCGGGCGACCTGGCTGGACAAGAGCGGCGTGCAGCTGCCGGTGGTGCTCACCCCGGTCAAGGTCACCTCGGGCGGCGTGCACTCGGCGCTCGAGCGGCTCGTCGGACCCGCGGTCGCCAAGCCCGTCACGCTGCACGGCGACGGTGGCGACGCGGTCCTCGAACCCCGGGCGATCGCCGCCGCGCTGAGGTTCAGCCCGGCCGGCGGCGGCGCGCTCAAGGTCGAGGCGGATCCGGTGAAGCTGCAGCAGGCGGTGCTCGCTCCACTGACGGCGACCGAGAAGGGTGGCACGGACGCGCAGATCGTGTTCGCCGGGAGCGGGCCCGCCGTCCAGCCCTCCGAGGACGGGCGCAAGATCGACTGGAACAGGACCTTCCAGCCGCTGATGGACGTTCTCGCGAAACCCGACGGACGTGACCTGGCGGTGCGGTACCGCACGGTCCCTCCGCAGACGACCACTGAGGACGCGAACGCGCTGGGAATCAAGGAAGTCATCGGCGAGTTCACCACCGACGGTCTGTCCGGCCCGGCCGCGACGAACGTGCGCGTCATGGCGGGCAAGGTGAACGGGACGATCCTCCGGCCCGGCGAGACGTTCAGCCTCAACGCCCGCGTCGGGGCCCGGAGCTCGTCGCAGGGCTACGTGCCCGCGCCGGTCAACGAGGACGGCTTCGGCCCGGTGATGGTGGGGGGCGGCTCGTCGCAGTTCACCACCACCCTCTACAACGCGGCGTACTTCGCGGGCCTGGCCGACGCCGGCCGCACCGCACACAGCTACTACCTGGACCGCTACCCGGTGGCCAGGGACGCGATCGCGATCGCCGGCGACGGTTCGGCGGTCGACCTCCGGTTCACCGACAACCTGGCAAGCGGCATCGCGATCCAGACGTCGGTCTCCGGCGACAGCGTCACGGTGAAGATCTGGGGCACCAGGCAGTACCGGGTGGCGAGCTCGACCGGTTCACCGTCGGACTTCCGGCCGCCGCCGCTGCAGCCCGGCGGCCCGGACTGCCGCCCGTCGAGCGGCCGGCCCGGCTTCACCGCGAGCGACACGCGGGTGCTGTACGACCTGGCCACCGGCGCCGAAGCCGGCCGCGACACGCGAACGGTCCGGTACGACCCGAAACCGGTCGTGCTGTGTGGGTTCGGCCTGGGCTCGGCCCGGCCGTAGCCCGGCGTTTCCGGTCCCGAGCATGAACGTGCCCGGGAAGGCCGGACCTTCCCGGGCAGCGATATCCGTGTCCGGTTACCTGGTGATATTTCGTCGGCGCCCGTACATGCCGGCCGCCAGTGAAACGCCGACCGCGGCGATGACCACCTGCGTGATGAGTTCGAGCCAGTCGAAACCATCAGTGTCCGCGTAGCCAATACCGCGCGCGATCGCCGTGCCGATGAAGGCGGCCGCGATACCGATGAGGATCGTGAGCCAGATCGGGATGCCCTGCTTGCCCGGGGCGACCAGCCGACCCAGTGCGCCGATGATCAAACCAACGACGATCGCGCTGATGATTCCACCGATAGTCATCGCAACTCCTTCAGCTTCGATGTGGTCACGGGGTACCTTCGCGCGCTGGCTTCAAACCCGCATATTTGTTGACGATTATATACGCTTGCTGTGATACTTCAGCGGTGGACGTTTTCGAAGCGGTGGCCGAGCCCAGTCGGCGTACCCTGCTGGATTTGCTGGCCCAGGGCGAGCTGCCCGCCGGTGATCTGGTGGCAGCGCTGCCCGGCCTGACCCAGCCGGCCGTCTCCCGTCACCTGCGGATCCTGCGCGAGGTCGGCCTGGTCGAAGTTCGCCCGGACGGGCAACGCCGGATCTACGCGCTACGTCCCGATGGCCTCGCCGAGATCGACAAATGGCTCGGCCGGTACCGCCGCTACTGGGCGCGGCACCTCGACTCGCTCGAGCGCCACCTCGCGCGCTCGCAGGAAGGACACCAGGAATGACCAACGGCATCATCGACATCGACGGCGACCGCGCGATCATCAGCTTCGAGCGCCACCTGCCCCACCCGATCGACGCGGTGTGGGCGGCGATCACCGACCCCGCGCAGCGCCGGGCGTGGTTCGGCGAGACGGTGCTGGACACCGAGGCCGGCACCATCGAGATGCTGCCCGAAGACCCGCCGGCCGCCGACGACGCGAAGCGCATGACGGGCCGCATCCTGGTCTGGGAGCCGCCGCACGTCTTCGAACACGAGTGGCACCAGCGCATCGTCGAGGACGGCGTGGTCCGCTACGAGCTGTCCGAGACGCCGACCGGCACGCTGCTGAAGTTCACCCACCGCGGGCTGTCGGTGCGCAACGCCCGCGGCTTCATCCCGGGCACGCACGCCTTCTTCGACCGCCTCGACGCCTACTTGGCCGGCGCCGAGCCACCGGCCTGGTCGCAGCGCTTCGCCGCGCTCGCGCCGTCCTACCCGTCGTGGTCCTGAACTGCGAAGGCCCTCCCGCCGGAGCGGGAGGGCCTCGCGGGGGACCGTGGAGAGATCAGAACGCCGCTTCGGGCATCTCCATGAGGTCGTTGTCGGCGGACTCGACGATCGCGCGGCGCGCGCTCAGCTCGGGCAGCACGGACTTGGCGAAGAACTGCGCCACCGCGATCTTGCCCTGGTAGAAGGCCACATCTTTAGCGGGCACGGTCTTGGCAGAGGTACCGTCCAGCTTGGTCAGTGCGATCTCGGCCTGGCGCAGCAGCTGCCAGCCCACGAGCAGGTCCCCGGTCGACAGCAGGAACCGGACGGTGTGCTGGCCGACCTTGTACAGGTTGCGCACGTCCTCCTGCGACGAGGTCAGGTAGCCGATCATCGCGCCGAGCATGCCCTGCACGTCTTCCAGGGCACGCTTGAGCAGCTCGCGCTCGTTCTTCAGCCGGCCGTTGCCCGCCTCGGACTGGATGAACGCCGAGATCTCGCCCGCGACGTGGCCCAGCGCCTGGCCCTTGTCCCGGACGATCTTGCGGAAGAAGAAGTCCTGCGACTGGATGGCCGTGGTGCCCTCGTACAGCGAGTCGATCTTCGAGTCGCGGATGTACTGCTCGATCGGGTAGTCCTGCAGGAAGCCGGAGCCGCCCAGGGTCTGCAGTGACTGCACGAGCTGCTCGGTGGCACGCTCCGAGCCGACGCCCTTGACGATGGGCAGCAGCAGGTCGTTGACCCGCTCGGCCAGCTTCAGCGACTCCTCGGAAACTCCGCCGTCCTCGCCCAGCCAAACCTGGTCCTGGAACGAGGCCGTGTAGAGGTAGACGGCCCGCAGGCCCTCGGCGTAGGCCTTCTGCAGCATCAGCGACCGGCGGACGTCCGGGTGGTGCGTGATGGTGACCCTCGGCGCGGCCTTGTCCGTCATCTGGGTCAGGTCGGCGCCCTGCACGCGCTCCTTGGCGTACTCCAGCGCGTTCAGGTAGCCGGTGGACAGCGTCGCGATCGCCTTGGTGCCGACCATCATCCGGGCGTACTCGATGACCTGGAACATCTGCGCGATGCCGTCGTGCACCTCACCCAGCAGCCAGCCCTTCGCGGGGGTGCCGTGCTGGCCGAAGGTCACCTCGCAGGTGGTGGAGACCTTCAGGCCCATCTTGTGCTCGACGCCTGTGACGAAGGCGCCGTTGCGCTCCCCGAGCTCACCGGTTTCGGGGTCGAAATGGAACTTCGGCACCAGGAACAGCGACAGGCCCTTGGTGCCCGGCTTGCTCTCGATTCCCGGCCCCTCGGGCCGAGCCAGCACCAGGTGCATGATGTTCTCGGTCATGTCCTGGTCGCCGGACGTGATGAACCGCTTCACGCCGTCGAGGTGCCAGCTGCCGTCCTCCTGCAGCACGGCCTTGGTGCGGCCGGCCCCCACGTCCGATCCGGCGTCCGGCTCGGTGAGGACCATCGTGGCGCCCCAGGCGCGCTCGATCATGATCCGCGCCCAGCGCTTCTGCTCCTCGGTGCCGTTGCGGTCGACGATCATCGCGAAGTTCGGGCCCGCCATGTACATGAACAGGGCCGGGTTCGCGCCGAGGATCAGCTCCGAGGCCGCCCACTGCACGGTCGGCGGCAGCCCGAGGCCGCCGAGGTGGTTGGGGAGGCCCAGCCGCCACCACTCGCCGTCCCACAGCTGCTGGTAGCTCTTCTTGAACGGCTCGGGCAACTTGGCCGAGAAGGTCCTCGGGTCGTACACCGGCGGGTTGCGATCGGAGTCGGCGAACGACTCGGCCAGCGGGCCGACCGCGAGGTTGTTCAGCTCGTGCAGCGCACCGCGCGCGGTCTCCTCGTCAGAGTCCGCGAGGACTCCCTTGCCGAGGCGCTCCTGGACGCCCAGGACCTCGAACAGGTTGAACTCGAGGTCTCGCACGTTCGACTTGTAGTGGCCCATGTCTTCGCTCCGTTGTCGATCGGGTGTCCGGCTGGGCGCATGCTGGTCCCCTACTGGCCGGTAACATGAGGATATTACCTGCGGGTAACCGCGGCAAGCGAATCCAGCCGGTTGTGATCCACGGATCCGCTAGCGGGACCGGTACTCGACGATTCCCGGTGGTGCCGACCCGGGCGTGAGGCGCTGGTCAGGGGTGTCGTCGGGCTGGGTCACCAGGATTCCGGCGCGGAAGGCGATGGTGACGGCGTGCGTGCGGTCCCGTGCGGACAGCTTGCGCAGGATGCTCTTCACGTGCGTGCGCACGGTCTCCACGGAGAGGTAGAGGACCTTCGCGATGCCCGCGTTCTCCAGGCCCTCCGCCACGAGCTGCAGGACCTGGTACTCGCGGCGCGACAGCGGCATCTGGGCGCGTCGCACCGCGGCGGCGCTGGCGGACTGGCGGGCGGCGGAAACGAGGTTCGCCAGGGACGGGTCGACGTAGCGCCGGTCCAGGTAGGCGCGGCGGATCCCCTCGATGAGCCGCCGCGGCTCGGCCGAGCGCGGGATCGCGGCGTGCACACCGGCCGCAATGGCGTCGTGAAGGAAGGCCGGCTTGCGGTTGGCCTCCCTGATCAGGGCGATCACGATGAGTGCCGGATCACCGGCGATGAGGAGCTTGCTGAGGTGACCGTGGGGGTCGAGACCGGAGTCCACGAGGATCACGTCGGGGTGGATCTGCTCGGCCAGCTGCAGCGCGCCGTGTGGGTTGATGGCCTGGCCCGCCCAGTGCATCCCCTGCGTGCGCTGCACGAGCCCGGACAGCCCCTCGCGGTAGATGGGCACCGGGTCGACGGCGGCGACACCCACGCTGCGGCCGGAGGGTGGTCCCTGCGACACCCGGGTGGGGTCGTTACTGCGCGTCATCACGAACTCCGTCTCGGCAAGGCCGGCCGTGTGAGCACACCTGCCCGGACGATCCACCCCCTCGGCGTCCGTCCGGGCTACCGTGGCGCCTCGACCCGATCCTCCCTGCTGGAACCGGCCACGACCGACACCCGTCAATTGTGTGACCCGTCAGGGCCGTCCGCGTGACGCGGTTTCACCCGCTTGTGTCGTTTACTACTCTGCGTGAACCTGCTCCTGCAGGTCGGCGAACGCTTTTGCGAGTGTCGCCGGTGTCCAGTGGGCGTTGAGACCACTCGGATTGGGCAACACCCATACCCGCGTGTCCCCGAGCGAGTCCGGCTGCGGACCGAAGGTCGCCTTCGGACGGTCGAAGGCCGTCCGGTAGGCCGTGATCCCGACGACGGCGAGCCACCGTGGCCGGTAGCGGGCGACCGTTTCCCGGAGCCGAACCCCACCCGCGCGGAGCTCGTCGGCAGTGAGCTCGTCGGCGCGCGCGGTGGCCCGGTTGACGACGTTCGTGATGCCAATACCGAGGTCGAGCAGTGCGTCCTGCTCACTCGGGTCGAACCGGCGCGGCGTGAACCCGCTGGCGTGCAAGGCGGGCCAGAAGCGGTTACCGGGCCGGGCGAAGTGGTACCCGGTGGCGCCGGAGTAGAGGCCGGGATTGATTCCGCAGAACAGCACGTCGAGGCCGGGTTCGAGCAGGTCCGGAATGCTCGTCCCGGCCGCGGCGGCGAGCTGTGCGCGGGTGGGGCGGGAGGAAGTCATGCGAAGCCGGATCCTAGCCGTGGCGGTCGACTGCCACGACACCGAAGCGCTCGCGCGGTTCTGGACGCAGGCGCTCGGCTACGAGGTGATCAAGCGCTGGCGGGACGGAAAGGGCGTGGAGTATATCGACATCGGCAGCGACGGCGAGTGGCGGATGGTGTTCCAGCCGGTCGGCGAGGGCAAGGTCGTGAAGAACCGGCTGCACCTATCCTCACCGATCACGGGAGGTCCGCCAACTAGTGCCGTATCAAGCAACGTTGGGTAGGTAATCCGGGCGGCGGATCTTGGAGTTGACGGCGAAGTGGCGTTTGGGGTGGCTGTGGCGGTTGCGCCAGCGGAGGTAGCCGGCGATGGCTGTC
>Ga0081455_10001691_pt1 | contig 26713 bp, 23 predicted proteins | sample TabmetS3T2R1_FD_70207 | JGI IMG/M metagenome (GOLD analysis project Ga0081455, IMG submission 70207) | Tabebuia heterophylla rhizosphere microbial communities from the University of Puerto Rico - S3T2R1 | ecosystem: Host-associated > Plants > Roots > Rhizosphere ...
GAGGCCATCGCCGCCGGCCATCCGGTTTTCATCCCCGAAGGCGAGAACAAGGTCGAGCTGCTTCGGTCGTGGAATATCGCCGCCACCTGCAATGCTATGGGCGCGGGGAAGTGGAAAGACGAACATGCGGAATTCCTGCGCGGTGCTGATGTCGTGCTCCTGCCTGATCACGATGACGCCGGTTGGAAGCATGTGCACCAGGTCGGCGAATCTCTCATTGGCATTGCCAAGCGAACGCGTGTGTTGGTTTTGCCACATGCGAAAGCGAAGGACGATGTCATCGATTGGGCCAGGGCCGGCGGTACGCGCGAACAGTTGGATGTACTGTTAGAACAGGCGCCGGAATGGCAGCCGGTATTCGTTGATCATCAGCGCGAAGAAGCAAAGGCAAGAGCAAAGGCCCGCGAGGATGAATTGCTCGAGCAGCTCGTCACTGCCGAAGGTCTGGACTATGCGCGCCAGCGTAAGGGACTAGCCAAGGAACTCGAAGTAACACCCACAGACATCGACAATGAAGTGCAGCGCCGGCGCGAGGACATGCAGGTCGCGCCGCTGTATGGGCACTGGATCACGGATCCATGGCCGGAAGTATGTGATGGTGATTCAATAATAAAAGATTGCATTAGGCGCATTACTCGTCATGTCGTGATTGCTGATGAGATGGTCCTTGCAAGTGTTCTGTGGGCCATGATGTCTTGGGTTCACGACGACATTGCGACCCATAGTCCAATTCTCAATATAAATAGCGCCGAGCCGGAGAGCGGCAAGTCAACATTAATCGGTTTGCTTTCGTTCTTGATGCCGAAGTGCATTGCTTCGGTCGAAGCAACTGAAGCTGCAATCTATCGCGCTATACAACGGTGGCAGCCAAGTTTTGCGATTGATGAGTTCGATACGGTTCTTGCCGACGATAGCAAGGCTGGCCTGCGATCGGTGATCAATTCCGGCCACACGAGAGGCCAGGGTGTGTTGCGCTGTGTTGGTGATGACAACACTCCGGAATTGTTCTTGACGTTTGCGCCTAAAGTGATCGGCATGGTCGGCCGGAAGTTGCCGCCCGCTACATCGAGCCGCTGCATCTTCATCGAATTGCGTCGGCGCAAAAAAGATGAAGCCGTCGAGGAATTCAAACAGGTCGATGACGCTGGATTGGCTGACTTACGCAGCCGCCTTCGCCGTTGGTCGATAGACAATCAGGACATATTGCGTGATGCGAAACCCTCTGGCCGGATGAATTACACAACCGGCGTTTCGATAATTGGAAACTTCAAATCGCTATCGCCGACCTGTGTTCCGGAATTGATGGTTGGGGCGATAAGGCCAGAACCGCCGCGATCAAGATCGAAACCGGATCCGACAGCCGTACAGCGAGCGCTAAAGCGCTAGCAGCTACTAAGCTGGTTCTCGATAGCGTCGAGGGTGATGCAATCAGTTCCGACAACCTGATCCAGAAGATGGCGGCCAGCCCGGATTCAGAATGGGCTGAATGGGGAAAATCCGGCAAGCCGATCACGCAGAAGCAGCTCGCTAATCTGCTTAAGCGATATGGGATCTTTCCCGAACAGGTTCGGATCGACGGGCAACAGGTCCGTGGCTATCGGCGGGTCGCATTCATCGAGGCATGGGAAAGGTACCTCTAATGGCTCCTATGCCTCTCGATCCGTCACACGTGTCACAAGCCCGCATGGCTCTAGGACAACTAATGCATTTCGAAGCGTCACAAATGGGGGTCGATGTGACACGTCAAGATAGGCAGGAAACCCGCATGGTTATTGGCTTTGTGACACGTGTGACGCTTTGAAAGCCCTAGGAAGGCAACAGGAGGCAAAAATGGCAGACAAACGACGCTTCGGGGTCATCGAGGTTCGCCGGGTCAACGCCCAGACCTATCACCTGTTCATCGACGGCCAGATGTGGTCGGAGGTCGAATGGAGCCGCTCCCGGCAGCGCTGGTGCATCCAAGATGCCGCCGGCCAATGCCTGGCCCACGTGGAACACATCGTCGGCCAGGACCGGGACGTGCAGACGGCGATCCGGTTGGCCAAGAAGATGATAATTAGCGGCGAAATGCCGACCCCAGAAGAAGCCCGCCGGCAACTCCAGCAGAGACAACAAGGCCAACAAAGATCCGAGCCGGAATATTTGGGCGAGCCGATGCCGATCCTTGGTCCGCGCCAGCCGGTTCCTATCAGGCCGAAGAAGTAAATGGATGAAATGTAGTGCCACAATGTGAAATCTATTTCGACAATGTAGGAGATAACAACAATAAGAAAGGCATTGCGACAATGTGAAATAGCATTAAGAACCGCGCCAGCCAGACGCTGGCAACACAGAAGGGGAACCATGGCTGAAATTCTGACGCCGAAAAGTCCGCGGTGGGACGTATTTACCGAAACGCTTTATTTGGCCTTGTTCCCTGATGGCGATGACAACACGGCTAAGCAAGATGGAAGGCGGATACGATTGGATGTACCATACGGCGGCGTGGCGCAAGCGGGCGATTGCACCAGCTGCGGAAAGGCCCGCTCTGCGCCGCATGCCTGCAGGACAACCACGTCAAGGCAGCAACAGTCGCCCACCACCTCGAGGACCACAAAGGCGACTGGAATGCATTCATTTCCTCGCCACTCGAATCTCTCTGCAAGCAGTGTCACGACAACATCAAATGTGGAACGCAAGTCATTGGCTATCAACGCGGTTGCGATATCAACGGTCGTCCATACAGAACGAGGCCGATTTACATCGACAAAAACAAAAGGAGGGCTGTCTAAGTACCGGGGGGTATTTGATTTGTTTAGGGTTTGCGTAAATCACACAGCGGCGGATCGAAGTCAGCGCGATTAGTTGTTATAATCGATCTGTTTCAGCCCTCGACAGGAGGCAATTTTGGGACTCCGCGGACCGCACGCCCGGTCGTTGTTCATGTGGCGACCACCACCCAAAACCACCGCTCAAGGTACGGTGTCGTCGGTGTGACAAGCTGTTTTCCCCCAGGCGTAGGGACGCTATTTATTGTTCAACTCGATGCCGGCTTCAGGTTCATCGCATGCGCGTCGCCGATGATGCGAAAGTGGATGACCGTCCGATCTATGTGATCGCGCTGCGCCCGGAGAGGGGCATTGATGGCGCGGCCGCATTTAAATCGCTGTTGAAATTAGCCCTTAGAAAATTTGGCTTGCGTGTTGTGAAGCAGGAGGATCAGCCGAAGAACGCGGCGTGAAGGCTGGATCATGCGGCGGCAGCTCTCGAAAGAGGACGCCGCTATTGGCCCAAAGCGGACATACCTAGTTGCATCGCACATGTCCGCTTTCGGGGGTAAAGCGGACATGCCTTTTTTACTTTGATCCAGCGCGTTCTGCTTGGCCCCGGGGAGTTTGAGAACATGCCAGATATGTCGGCCATCGATTGGTCGAGTGTGAACTGGACTTATATCGCCATGCTGACGGTGGTCGTATTTTTCTCGACCTTGATCGGCTCGCTGCTGTCTTTCAAACGGACTACCTCCGCCGCTCTGCTGTCGGCCTTGTTATTTGCGATGGCTTTCGTGTACTTGACCTACTACCCGCACGGCTGGTCCCTGCCGACGTTCAGCACCGTCAACAAGGCATCCGAAGCGCTGAACGCGCCGGCGCGGTAATCTCGATATGTTTTAAGGTGTGTTTGAGGGCAAAGCGGACATGGCGCGAGCACGTTCGTTCGCAGGCCCGAGGCCACCATTTCTACAATGAATTGCGGCCATCCGGCGTTTGAAAAGCAGTTAACCTAAGGTCCTCAGTTCGTGGTCGCCGCCCAGCGCATCTTAAAATCCGGACCTTGGGCCAATGCCACCAGATTGCGCCAGCAATCTACTTAACAAGGTTGGATGGTAGTACCGCCAGCTTGAGCCAACAAATCATTGGCAGGGAATCACAAGACTAGACATTCACGCCTCATCTAAACAGTCCGCTCACGGAGACTGTTTTGATGATGGCCGCTTTTATCTTAATCAGCGTGTTGGCGTTAGCGGGCGCGTGTTTCCCGAGCAAGCCGCCTTGCATCTCTAATCTGCGCCGCCGATGAACCCGGGCTTACGTTATGTTGGCGCGGTTGGTCATTGTTGCGGTAATCGGTCTTTGTGCAGCTACGCTGCTCTATGCCGTTGACCACAAGTCGTTGATACCAACGACACCGCAATCGAGAAGTCTATCTCAAGTAAGGTAGTCACGACGAGTTAGTCAGAACGTACCCACGGCGGTTGCGGCATTCAGGACGCGGGGGAAGTTTTGTCATCAATCTGGTTGGCAATCGTGCTCGTCTTGACGGCCGTTTTCACTGCGGCATGGATAGGCGTAGTCGCTGCTTACTTAGCTATCGGCGTGGGTTAATCCCAAGTTTCTGGGTTAAACTCGACATCCCTAAGCGCCTCGGAGGCAATGAAAAGAGGTTCGGTTGCCCCCTCCTTAATTTGACGCCGAATAGAATCATGCAGACGCGACGCTATATTTGGCTTCTCGTGCTTACGAAGCTCGGAAACGTGCTTCCAAGCGAGACTGTAGGCCGAGTTGTATAGTTCAATCTCTCGCGCAATCGCCATATAGCAAACCCACGAACGATAAAACCGGAACCCCTGCTAGAAGGTTCCGTCTTTAGCGTGGGTTGCGGCTGGCGCACTCGGATTTTTGACCTTTATCCACGCCTTTAATGTTCCGGAAAATCACGATGTCTTCCTTATGCTTCTTTCGACGATACGTCGAATCGCCTCAGACCTGCCTGGTTTGTCCGGTTGCAATCGGCTCCATTTATCCAGCGCGTCCCGAAAATCAGGCGATAGCCTGATTGAGGTTACCGCGTCTTGTCCTGTGGCTGGGCGACCCCGTCTTTTTTTCGTAGAACGTTTCATATTATTCGTATTACGTTTATTTTGATTGAAAAGCAACTACGTTCGCCGGGGTGACCCGGCGGGCTTAGTTCTTTTGCCTACAGTGCGTGCGCTAAAGCGTTATTGTTGCCCGTATCGCGGTGTAGCTAAAGGCAAGTGCGATCACTATCAGCACGAAGCAAAGCACCGCTATTGCCACCACAATTTTGTCGCCCCAAGCCATTTTGCCGGATGATCTAATTGCGCCCACCACGAAGCGCCGTGAGCTTACGCGCATTGGGAAAGCAGCAAGATGCAAAACAAAAGTAGGGTTAAATTCAAAAATCTATATTGGCAGGTTCTCGCCTTCCCCATTTCTGCGCAAAAATTCCCCACACCCTAAAATGTAGGCCAATACCTGCAGCGACTATCGCCAGGGCTAAACACGGGACAGCCGCAGGAGGCGAGTGGCATTTGCGCCACTACTGGCCGGAAAATTCGCGAACGTTGATGGGCTTGAATCAACCCACAGACCCACGGCGCTATAAGTGTAACAAATGAACACAACGGGGGGCGGCGATGAAAGTGTGCTACTTCGACCGGACTGCCGATCCGATCTCTTTGCCGTTGGAGGAGTTGCTTGCTTCGTTGCGTGCTAAAGACATCGAACATGATGCCCGCCAAATTGTCTGGGACCTGGACACAAAGGGGTGGCATAGCCACCAACTCCCCAGGAGCTTCTCAATAGTTCGCACGGTCTGACCGCCGTTCATCCGTCCCACGTTTCGACATCGGTCCTTTGGCTCGCTCTTTATCTTTGGTTCCATCGCCAAGTGTGGATCTGTCCACGTGGTTCTGTCTTATGAATGGCTCGCTCGCTTTCACCATTGGCACGTGGCGTCAGTCTATTCGATAGTGCGGCAGTCCGGACCAGCCACATTCGCTCAGAACTAAATTGCTTCGCGACGGCAAGCGCTCAAACTAGCCACGAAAGCCACGCTCACCGCTTGGCGTGTTTTCGTCGTGATGACCTGATGTCCGCTATTGGCCCAAGCAGACATGGACTACTGCACCGCACATGTCCGCTTTGGGGGTAAAGCAGACATGACCATTTGCGCATGTCTGCTTTTGCGGTCGCTATTGGGTGTAAAGCGGACATCGCCTATTGCGCTGCATATGTCGGCTTTTGACCCAAAGCGGACATCCGCCATGGTGCAAAAGCAAGGATTTGCCTAGAATTAAACATCGTCGTGGACCGCCGGAGGCGGGCGACATGCAGCGACGCAGGGAACGCCATGAGTTCCCCCGTAGATGAGAAATATTACAGAGAGGTTTTGCCAGGCAGCGCGGCTGAGCGTTTTCTTATCTCTGGTCGCAACCGCATTTTTCAGGACTTTATAACGCACACACGTCCGTCGCAGTCAGATCAAGTTTTGGATGTCGGAGTGTCTGATGTTGTAAATGACGGTGCAAATGTGTTGGAGCGGAGTTACCAGCCTCAAAAAAATATCACGGCGTGTGGATTAGGCGCTGGTACTCAATTCAAGAAGGCATTTCCCCTCGTTCGCTATGTCCAAATTGAACCAAATGTCCAGTTGCCGTTTGACGACGACACTTTCCATATAGCGACATCGAATGCTGTTCTTGAGCATGTAGGCAGCCAAGAAAATCAGTCCTTCTTTGTGAACGAACTATGCCGCGTTGCCCAGCGCGTGTTTATCAGTGTGCCAAACAGATTTTTCCCGATTGAGCATCATACGGCGCTACCAATTGTTCACGATCAGGACAACATATTCCAAATAGCATGCCGAATCACTGGAAAATCGGAATGGGCGCGCGACGAGAATCTCATCTTGATGACTCGAAAACGGCTTCGGCAACTTGCGGCGCCCATTAAAAAGAAGGCGGCAATTGGTTATACTGGTTTATTGCTCGGACCTTTTTCGTCAAATTTGTATCTCGTATTTTACTAGAAAGCGATGCCAGAGCGCCGGCTTGGCATGCACCTACACTACCTAGTCGGGCTTGTCATGACTTGAGCTCATGAATGTCTGCTTTCAGGGCCGGTGCGCGACGAACGCGCTCGCCCAATCGATCTATCCTTGCATCTTATGCTATGCATTGAAGGCATCCGCGCCGCTTTTGAGACTGCAAATATGATTCTCTCATACTCCCAAAACATGGAAGACTATCATTTGTGGCTGACCTTCGAGGGCCAGCCGGCCGGGACCTACATCGATATTGGAGCCGGCCACCCCGTAGCAGATAATGTATCGTTTTTTTTCTATGAGAGAGGATGGCAAGGCCTTGTGGTTGAGCCCCAGCACAATCTCGCCGATCTATATCCACGCGTTAGACCGCGCGACACCAGCGTCTGTACTCTGATCGGAACTCGATCCGGCCTAGTCGACTTTCACGTCTTTGACGCTTTTCATGGGTTGTCGACGACTAGCAAACAAAATGCAGGCGTGGCGCGATCCTTGGGTGCCACATGTCAGACGATCCAAATGCCGATGATCAGCCTTGCACAACTGTGTAGGAATTACGGGACCACCACGATCGACTTCCTAAAGGTTGATGCCGAAGGTGCCGAGGCCGACGTTTTGGTGAGTGGCGATTGGGACAGTTATCGGCCCAAGGTCGTAATAGTCGAGGCGATAACGCCAGGGACGGGGGAGCCGTTATGGGAGGAATGGGAACCGTTCCTTCTTGCGCAAGGTTATCGGTTTGCACTGTTCGACACTCTCAATCGTTTTTACGTAGCCGAAGAACAACCTCAAATTGCCGCGCGATTTCCAGCCGAACGTGCTCCGTGGGATGCCGTTCGGCACATGTATGAAATTGGTCGTGCACCGGAAGATCGAAATCATCCCGATCATACTTTGGCGCAAATACTCGCCAACGGCTTCTGGGCCATTTTGCCATTTCTTGATCGGCAGCTGCTTGTAGAAATTCTGAAGCGGGGATGTAAAACGTCAAATACGTCTCTGGCTGATTTGAGTTTGCCGTCCCTAGATACAGACGAGTTTCGCGCACAACTTGGCCGCATCGCCTGCGGATATGACGGGGGGCAACTATATTCAGAGAATTCTTCTCATGATCTAAAGGAGTGAGGCGGGGGTTACCAGGAGGTTTACAGTTCACGCACTCTAGAGTGCCATAGTGACACGATGCGTTTTGAGCTTGGAATTCCGCTGACGTTGCATTCAACACCTTGTGCCGTCCGCTATGGCGGTCTAAGTGACAAGGGCGTGTCGACGATGAAGAGCGGTCGTTCGCTTACACTTGTCGCAGTTCACGCCTAGGTGGACTTCTCGGCTGAACCAGCAAGAAAGCCTCCGGCCAAAAGTTGGAGGCTCTTCCCTTGGTTGAAAAAAAGAATTTAAGCGCGGTGGCGCGCTAGCGATGCAGGCATGAATAAATTTTAACGAGGTTACGAGTTGCGTCCGGAATTAAGCGCACGGCACGGTAGTTTGCCGCCGCCGTTTCACAGGACAACCAAAAATAATTCGCTGTCGGATCGACGACGAGCCGGTTCGGGACCAAATTTGCGGCGATCACGGACAAATATGGCGTGGTCGAGTTCCAGGACAACCGGTTTAAACCGGAACCAACCCGTTCCGAAGAGACAAATCGCGGGTTACCAAGTGTCGGGTCGGATGCGCTGCCTGTTGCGAGCGCAGCCAGCATGGATTTGTAATGCTCCCAAGCCACGACGAATTTTGCGGTCTCGACAGCGTGGACAAGAGTCACTAGAAGGAATGCACCTGTGGTTGCCTGAACAACGCCGCGGCTCGTCAGCTTTGTCAGGAGTCGTTCCAGGCTTGGGGTCGGCAGAGTCAATCCATCGGCGCGCATCGCGTAAAGTCCCGCAGCTATCCCGAGCAGTGGTGTGACGAGCACCAGCGCCGTGCGAAGATAATACCTGTTGCTCGCGTGGAGCGAATGATCGAAGCACAGCCAATAAACGGCGAGGGCCATGACAGCGATCACGGTGGCGTAGAGATATGCCTTGCCCGGCACGAGCCGCGATAGCCCGAGGTAGATTAGGATATAATTGACCAGCGTCGCGACCAGCAGCAAGACAAGACTTATCTGAAAGACGGTAAGATCGAAAAAGTGCAGCGTGGCCCTCATTAGCACGTCGGCAAAATAGTCATCGGGCGAGAATATTACCTTCACAGCCATCCAGATGATCAGCGCGGCAAGCAAAGCTCCAACTGCCCGTAAGAAAAATGCGTCGCCCAGGCCACGCAATGCGAGCGTCGATACTATTGCGACCGCTAAAATCAGTGCTCCCTCGTGCGAGAGAACGAGCGCGATCATCATGATAAGCACCAAAGCCGTTCCGCCGGCGGTCCGGCGCGCATATTGGCAATCGGCGAGTGTCGGCCAGAACAATGCGTGCGCTAGCCACATCTCAGTCGGAAAGCCGAAAACCATCGGGCAGAGGAAGCCGGTCGAACAACAGGCATAGGTGAAAATGACCCGGCCGCGGGAGCGGTCGGCGGCGAAAGTGCCGATCAGCGCGAGAAGGGGTACGATATAGAATAAAAATCCATAGAGCCTGATGCCGTTGCGTGGGTCGCCGGTCAGTCCGACATAGAGCTCGGCCGGCCAGAGCGTGAGGAAAAAGACCGACACGCGTGGGGAAATATTGTGCCAATGAAATGCCCAGACCTCCTGAACGGCAACTGCATAGGAAAATATCGCCCCGTCGGCATAAAGCTGTAACTCGTGGTGAAGCGCGACCACGACGAATGCGATCGACCAGCAGAGACCCGCTCCAATGACCAAAGTCCGTAAAATGTCGATGTTAGACCGCGGGGCGGGCCAGGACATGGCGCCACGTTTCCTCTAGCCGCGCACAACGTGCTGGCGATCTAAAAGCTGCTTGAAAACGTTGCCGGCTGTGTCGACTACCCGGTCGAGTAGGCGTTGCCCGAATTCCGCCGAGGCTGATTGCGCGTCGCCGATGACGCCCAGGTTGGCGATCTGCTTCTCGTCTGTGGTCCATGGCCACGTAACCGCTTGATCAAGAATCATTGCGCGCACCTGGCTGCCGTCGGGCGAGTTTTTCAATTGTGCCATTTGCTCGCGGTGCACCAAGTGGGGCACAATCGCGAGCATCATTGACGCCTCGTTCTTCCCCCCGTGGATTTCCGGAACTTCCGTGCCGAGATCCGTCCAGGCGGCCGGATGAAGCACGCAGACATTAAGGCCGAAATCAGCGCGCAATTCCTGCGACAGTGCGTCCAGGATTCCACGGTTGCCGCCGTGACCATTGATGATAGCGAGATTGCGCGCCGGCAGGCTGCGGGCGATTTCGCGCCCCAGATCAACAACGTCATACTCTGGATCGATAGTGACAGTGTGCCGGGCGCCCATTCATGCTCGCGTGCAAAACTGATCACCAGTGGCGGCAGTTGCCATAGATCGAACGTTTCGCCCCAACGGGAGATGCGGCGGGTAAACTCCTCCGCCAACACGGCATCGGTATAGGGCGGCAAATGGGGACCATGCTGCTCGATCGAGCCGATCGGCATGCAAAGAATTGAACTCGCGCGCAAGCACCTCAAGATTTCGGGAGACGTTAGGTCGCCAATCGATCGGCTCGGCATGTCAGGTTGCATGGCCGCCACCACCCATCAGTTCCGCAATCTCCGCGGTGCTCGCCATCACGATAACAGCGGCGCCGTACGTTGCCAGTGCGGCCATATCGGTGCTTCGACTATGACGGGTCGGCAAGGTGAGCGACAAGCTGGTCGAGCCGGTGCCCGGCGCGCGTCGCCTTTGCGGTCATATAGCGGCGGTTGTCGGCATTTATAGGTGCTTCGATCGGCATCCGGTTGACGATCTCAATGCCGGCTTTGGAGAGGCGATCGAGCTTGGCCGGGTTGTTGGTGAGCAGAATGACTCGTGTGCATTTGAGCATCTTGAGCATGCGCGCGGCGACCCGATAGTCACGCTCGTCGTCATCGAAGCCAAGCGTGGTGTTTGCGTCGACGGTATCGAGGCCGTCATCCTGTAATCGGTAGGTGCGCATCTTATTGGCGAGGCCAAGTCCGCGGCCTTCCTGCGCCAAGTAGAGAACAATGCCTCCACCAAGATCGTCGAGCCGCGCCACCGCGAGGCGAAGCTGGTCGCCGCAGTCACAGCGCCGCGAACCGAAGACGTCGGCCGTCAAGCACGCCGAATGCAGCCGCACGGGTACCGCTTTGGCGAGGTCGGGCTTGCCCACGATGATGGCAACCTCAATCCCGCCCATTGCGTCGCGGAATACAATGAAGCGTGTACTTACGCCCGAATTGAGTGGTACCGCCGCTTCGCTTGCCAACGTCAGCGATTGAACCGCGTAGTCAGAAAAACTTCCAACAGCGTCCGCCTCGATCGTTATGATTTCAGGCTCGCTTGTGAAAACGTTCTGGCCTAGATCGGCCGCCAGCACCGCCGGCAAGCCTTGAGACAATTTCACGAGCTGGATCGCGGCAGCGGCCGCGCGACACGCCGGCGCCGCCTCTGGTATGCGGTCGCTCGTTGCGTCGGTAACGAATGCCAAGATCGAATCTGTGTTGTCGTCAGCCGAAAGACGCATTGCCATCGGCGATTTCGCATCAATGCCGAGCGCATGTGCGCGCCGTGAAGTGATGACCAGGTACGGCACAGAAGGCGCACACAGGGCCTTGAATTCGGTCAGCCGCCGCGAGTCGAGCCCCTCAACCGGCAAAGCCAGCAGCCTTTCGTTTGGCGCTGTAATGAGAACCGGCCGCCGGCTAAGGAATTCCGCAACGCCGCGGCTAACGCTAGTGTGTTCCTTGCTGCCGAATAGTGTCGAGCTTATCCCCGTCAACACTGCACCCATCTCCAAGACTTCCATTGGCGCGCCAGTGTAAAGAACACCGCGGGCCTGTCATCATTCCGGTCGTAGACAGGCTCGATTGTGCCAGCCTAAGGTAACCAAGACACTAGATAACGCGGTCACGCTGTTGGCGTGCGACTCTAGCGATCCGTGGCTGAAGTTTAGCCATATCTTCCGGGATAAGGTTCAGCCTTTGCCGCGACCATGGGGTGAACTGTTCGGCCCACTGCGGAGTGGCACGGTGGACGATCTCGTGGTTGTTGGCCAGATCGGGCAGTCGCTTGATGGCCGCATTGCCACGGACACCGGTCATTCCAAATACATCAACGCTCCGGCGGGCCTTGCACATCTGCACCGGTTGCGGTCGCTAGTGGACGGTGTTGTCATCGGTGTCGGCACGGCCATCGCCGATGACCCGCAATTGACTGTACGCCGGGTCGCCGGGCCGCAGCCAGCGCGGTCATCATCGATCCGAAAGGTCGGCTTGGCGCTGGGGCCAGAGTCTTCGCTGCCGACGGCGTTCGCCGACTATTGATTACCATGCGGGACACGACCTGTACGCCACCATCGGGCGTGGAAGTTCTCGCTTTGCCGTCGATCGATGGGCGTCTTGCTCCGATGGCGATTCTGACTGCGCTCGCCGCGCGTGGTATGCGCCGCGTGCTGATCGAGGGTGGCGCCGATACGGTCTCGCGGTTTCTCGCTGCAGGCTGTCTCGACCGCCTCCATGTGGTAGTCGCGCCGATCATCATCGGTTCAGGCCGCGCAAGCTTCATTCTATCGGAAATCAAGCGCGCCGATGAGGCGCTGCGCGTGCGGATGCGCGCGCATTAAATCGACGACGAAGTGTTGTTCGATTGCGATCTTTCGGCTCAGCGCGTTTGCATTGACGTGGCGAAGAAGTCGACGTGACCGACACGGATGGATGAAAGTCCGGCGGCCACCGCGTCGCGCCGGCGCGTCAGCCAGGTGGTCGTGTCGGCCTTGGTCAGCTTCCCCGTTTCGCGCGCGGCAGTTGCCCAGCCGGCGAGAACTTCCAATTGCATGTCGTGATGGTCCGGCCCAATGACCCAGTCTGACGTGCCCTGTATTACGGAATAGCTCAGCGATTCGAAGCGCGCGATGGCGACGGCCGCCGCTGTGGGCCCGATCGCGGGCCCGAAGCCCTTGTCGGTACGCTGGTGTGCGTTGACCGCGGCGATAACTGCCGGATCGAGTGGGTCGAGCGGGGCGAGTTCAATCCGCCCGTCATAGCTCAACGTCGCATACAGCGAGGTTGAGCGCACAGCGATTCCCACCGCGAGGCGATCGAGCCAGGTTTCGGAGACGAGATCGAGCAGCGCCGAAATGGTCACCAAGTCAACGGGACCTTCGAGCGCGGCTTCGAGATCGCGGCTAAGATCGAGCGCAACGGCGGAGATGGTGACATTCTTGGAAGTAGGCATGTTCGCCACATCGGCGAGCAAACCGAGATCGTTGTCGGCAAGCCGCCAATTCTGTCGCGCGGTAAGCCGCGGGCTCAGTGCTCGCAACGCCGAGCCGGTACCACAGGCGAGGTCGACGATCCGTAACACATCACGCTGTTTGAGCGACGCCGCAACGGCGGAGAAGACATCGGCATTGCGCGCACGCAAGTCGTAAGGTTCGCGTAGCGCCAACCAAACGGGAGAAAAGCCGCTCATCCCACGGCCTCAACCGCGCGCGAAAAAATCTGCGCGGAGACCTGCCAAGTCATGAGGCGGCCGGCGGCCGCGCGCGCGGCTGTACGCAGCTGCAGCCGTTCGTTCGGATCGTCGATGACGCGCCGAAGGGCCTGTGCGAACGCAGCCGGATTGTCGGGTGCGACAAGGATTCCAACGCCTGGTGGCACCGTGTCCGGTATGGCTCCAGCGCTGGTACCGATAACCGGGAGGCCATGCGCGATAGCCTCAGCGTAAGCCATGCCATAACCCTCGAAGCGGGAGGCGAGGGCGAACACGTCAGCCTCGACATACAGCTTTTCGAGATGCAGTGCCGATACTTCGCCGAGCACGGCAATCCGATCGCCGAGCGCGTGGCGCGCGATATCGGCATCAAGCCGCGCGGCCGCTTGGCGGTCACGCGTGCAGTCGCCGGCAATCGTAAGTCGCCAAGGCAGTTCAATAAGCGTTGCAAGAGCCGCAATCAGAACGTCAAAGCCCTTCCGTGGCACCAATGCGCCAACAGACAGTAGCCGCACGACAGAGTCCTTACTACCTGGCGCGAGCGACACCGGGTCGCTGCCAGGAGGGACGACGGAGATACGCTCCGCCGGGACGGCGTACTCCGCAACAAGATGCCGTCCCGTCGCAGCGCTGGTAACGAGAACGCCGCGAGCTGCCGCGAGCGCGGCACGTTCGCTCGCGTATAATTTTTTGACGTTTTCTGTGGAGAGCCCCGATTCAAATGCCAGCGGATGATGGACCAGCGCCAATAGTGAATTTCGAACGCCAAGCTGTGACGCGGCCTCAGGTAGGGCTCCAAGCGCCAGCCCATCGATCACGATGGTGCGGCCTTCGGGAATGGCGAGGAGGCGTACTTGTGCAGCCGCGCGCGCCGCGTCGGTTGGCATCGGAAAGCCGTCGCCGAGATTGACGATATCGATCTGCCAGCCGAGACGGCCAAGCTCCGCGATCATGCGCCGGTCATAGGCATAACCGCCGGTTGGGGTCGCCAAATCGCCCGGGACGGCGAATGCGAAGCGTTTCACCACAGATCCGCCTCGTACCAGGTACGCGCGAGATGCGACTCCGAAAGCGTGACGCGGATCGCCTTGAGCGCACGGCCGTCGCGGCCAAGCTCTCCAGCGCGAGCGGCCTTGGCTAGGCGATCGAATACATGCTTGGTAAGAAATTCGGTCGTGGTATTGGAACCTTTGAACTCCGGCAGTTCGTCGAGATTGCGATAGTTAAGCGGCGCCAGCGCCGCCTTAAGCGACGCTTCGTGCGCGCGCCCGATATCGATGACGATGCCGTCCGGATCGAGCGTTTCGGCGAAGAAGACTGCGTCGATGACGAATGTCGCGCCATGCAGCGCCTGCGCCGGACCGAAAATGACGCCACGGAAAGAATGGGCGATCATGATGTGGTCGCGGACTTCGACGGCAAACAAAAGATCCCCCTACGAATACGATATGAGCTGGCAGACGACGCCGTTCCTGGCATCAAGAATATCCGGCAGACGCTGCGGCAAAGCGTCAAACGGGACCGCCGGGGCGAGGAGCGCGTCGAGGCGCGAGTCAGCCAGCAAGGCGACCGCGGCGGCGAGCCGACGGCTATGCGTCCATCGCGGCCGATGCGACGGGGCGACCTGACCGACTTGGCTTGAGATCAGCCGCAGTCGACGACTATGGAAAGCGCCGCCAAGCGGCGCTGTGACCGGTGTGTCGCCATACCAGCTGAGTTCGAGCACAGTTGCCTCCTCGCCAGCGAGCGCAAGGGCGGTATGAAGTCCCGCAGCTGTGCCGCTGGCGTGGACCACCACGTCACAGTCACCCTTCGCAATTTCGGGTTTCGAAAAGCGAACACCAAGCTTCTGTGCTAATTCCGCGCGGCTCTCGTTGATGTCGACCAGCGTTACCTCGGCGCCGGCGAGACGACCGCACAGAAACGCGACCAGCGCACCGACCGCGCCGGCGCCAACGATTGCAATGCGATCCTCCGCCGGCCCGGCCGCCGCATCCCAGACGGCATTGAGAGCGGTCTCTATATTGGCGGCGAGCACCGCACGCTGCGGCTGCACGGTCTCGGGCAACGCCACAGTAGCGCTCTCAGGAATATTGAAAAGGCGCTGATGCGGGTGGAGCGCGAAAACAATACGACCGCCTTTTTTTTCCGGTCCATCTTCGATCTGGCCGACGGTTGCGTACCCGTACTTCACAGGAAACGGAAAACGACCGCCCATGAAGGGCGCGCGCATCCGATCGAACTCGCTCTCCGACACCCGCCCCGCGAGCACCAGCGCCTCAGTCCCGCGGCTCAGCGCGCCGAAAAGCGCCCGCACGCGCACCTCGCCGGGTCTTGGCGCCGTCAGTTTTTCCTCGCGGATTTCGGCATGTCCCGGCGCGACGTACCAGAGCGCCTGCGCAAACTCAGCTGTGCTGCTGGTCGCCACGATATCGTGTCCCTATTGGACTATTTGGTACATTTGCTGTGTTATATCATCAAGTTTGTACGGTCCCTCCAAGATTAGTAACCGCGTGTTAGAGCGCTCGCCATTCCAATCCACACAGGCCGATGCCACCGGAAATGCAATGGCCGGGAGGCGCGTACTTTTTGCTGCTCTGATGGCGGTCACCATGATCGGATCGATAGTGCTTGCGGCGCTGGCGTTGTCGCCTGCCGGTTTCAGCACAATCGACATCACGCTGATCGTGTTGTTCGCGATCACGTTGCCTTGGATGGCGGCTGGCTTCTGGAACGCCATCATCGGATTCCTGATTTTGCGTTTTTCGTCAAATTCGATCGCGGCGGTGATCCCACAGGCGGCGCGTATCCGCGGCGATGAGCCGATCTCCGCATCGACAGCGATACTGCTCTGCATCCGCAACGAATTGCCTGAGCGAATGATTCGCAACCTCCAACCGATGCTGGCCGACCTCGAGAAGTCCGTGTTCGGTGCCTGTTTCCATGTATATGTGCTGAGTGACACGAGCGACCCAAACATCGCGGCTATCGAGAAGGAACGTTTCACTGCGCTCGCCGAGCATTGGAGGGACCGCATCGCGATGACCTACCGCCGGCGCACCGTCAACACCGGTTATAAGGCGGGTAACATCCGCGATTTCTGCGAACAGTGGGGTGGTAAACACGAATTCGCGGTGACGCTCGATGCCGATAGTTTTATGACCGCCGAAGCCATCCTGCGTCTCATTCGGATCATGGAAGCGGATCCCAAGGTCGGGATACTGCAAGGACTTGTCGTCGGCCTGCCGTCTACCAGCGCCTTTGCGCGTATCTTCCAGTTCGGCATGCGGCTCGGCATGCGCTCCTACACCATCGGTAGCGCTTGGTGGCAGGGTGATTGTGGCCCCTATTGGGGCCACAACGCGGTGTTGCGGCTCGCTCCCTTCATTGCGCATTGCACGCTTCCCGTGTTGTCGAAAGACGGAACGGAAGACCGCCACGTTCTCAGCCATGATCAAATTGAGGCCGCGCTTATGCGCGCCGCCGGCTATGCTGTGCGCGTCCTGCCAGATGAGGGTCTCGGCTGGGAAGAAAACCCGCCGACCTTACTCGAATTCATCCGCCGCGATCTGAGGTGGTGTCAGGGCAACATGCAGTATTGGCGCTTCCTCAGTCTGCCCGGCCTCAAACCAGTCAGCCGCTATCAGCTTGCGCTTGCGATCCTGATGTTCATCGGATCGCCGGCATGGATTGGCATGCTGGTGCTCGGCACGCTGTCACTTGCCGCTGCCGAAACCCCCGCCAATTTTATCCGAATGGACGTGGGTATAGTGTTGTTCGTATACGTGTTAGTGATGTGGTTCTCACCGAAGATCGCGAGCGTGGTCGACATTCTGCTTCGACCGCAGCTTTATCGCGGGTTCGGCGGCGCCGGTCGCTTCCTTGCCAACTTCGTCATCGAAACCGTGTACTCGATCGTACTGTGTCCGATTCTCTGGTTCGGCCATACGATCTTCCTGTTCGGCCTGCTGTTCGGCCGCGAGGTAGGCTGGATTGGTCAGATTCGTGACGATCACGCGGTTCCTTTCATGCTTGCGTTGCGGAGTCTGTGGCCGCACACGCTGCTCGGCTGCGCCACGCTCGGACTCCTGGCGGCGACGCAGCCGGGCGCAATCCCCTATGTGCTGTTTCTGGCCGGAGGGCCTGCGCTGGCGATCCCGTTCGCGATGATTACCGCCTGGCCTTCTCTCGGCAATTTGTCTGCCCATATCGGAATTGGTCGGCTGCCGGAGGAGACTGTCGCCCCGGCCCTACTCGGTGCTCTGGCGCTGCCCGCGTTAGAGATGGCGGCGCCATTGCCACAACCAAATTCGGTCTGACGCGGTGCTCCAAGCAATAAGGACCGCTCGCGGCATCATCCGGTCGCTTCACATGTATTATGGTGATCGGAGCCGTGCCGCGGCCATGGATCGGCTCTATGGCCGCTTCGTGCGCCCTGGCGATCTGGTTTTCGACATCGGTGCGCATGTCGGCGACCGCGTAGCCTCGTTCCAACGGCTGGGTGCACGGGTTGTGGCCGCCGAACCGCAGCCCGCCGCGGTCAAAGTACTCAGGCTGTTCTACGGGCGTAGCCGAGATGTCACGATCGAAGCGGTCGCGGTCGGTCGGGCTTCCGGGACCATCAGCATGATGATCAATCCGGACAATCCGACGGTTTCAACTGCGTCCCATGACACTGTCCGCGCTGCGCGCGATGCTCCCGGGTGGGAGGCGCAGCGCTGGACCCGGACGATTCATGCACAAGTCACCACGCTTGATTCCTTGATCGCTCGCCATGGTGTGCCGGCTTTCATCAAGATCGACGTCGAAGGCTTCGAATGTGAGGTGTTGGCCGGACTGTCGCGGCCCGTCAACGCGCTGTCATTTGAGTTCACGACGATCCAACGCAACGTCGCGCTTGCTTGCATAGAGCGCTGCATCGCGCTCGGGCTCAGGCATTTCAACGCTGCGCTTGGTGAGAGTCAGACGCTTGTACACTCTGATTGGGTTGGCAGCGCGGACATCGTTGCCTGGGTAACTGAACTGCCGCACGCGGCCAATTCCGGAGACATCTATGCCGCACTCGCCTGAACCTGCTCAGTCGGCGAGACGGCGCGCTTATCTGGCGGTCGCGATCCTGATCGCGGCCGGCTACGGCCTGACGTTTCTGGTGTTCTACCCAGGCGTCATGACCTACGATGCGAAATTCGTCTACGAGGACATTGCCAAACATGCGCTTGGTGACTGGCAATCTCCGGCGATGACCGTGCTGTGGGCACTGATCGATCCGGTTGCGCCGGGGCCGGGCAGCATCTTCCTGCTGATCGCGACGTCCTATTGGGTGGGCTTCGGCGTACTGGCGTTCACGATAGCGCGCCGATCGGTCTGGTTTGCGGCGCTCGTGCCCATTCTGGCGCTGGCACCACCGGCGTTCGTCTTCGTCGGCATGATCTGGCGCGACATGCTGTTCGCGACTTCTTGGCTGCTCGCTGCTGTCATCGCTTTCGCGGCTACCGGTTGTGGTGGGAGGTTGCGTCTGACGGCGCAGATGGTGGCGATCGTGCTGTGCGCCTTCGGTGTTTTGTTGCGGCCGAATGCGCTTATCGCAGCGCCGATCCTCGGCGCTTACATTGCGTGGCCAACGACGTTTTATTGGAAGCGGACGGCGATCACTTTCGTGCCGGCCATGGCTCTATTCTTTGTGCTGATCCAGCTCGTCTATTACGGCGCGCTCGGGGCCACGCGGCAGCATCCATTGCAAGCGATCATGGTGTTCGACCTCGGCGGTATCAGTCATTTCGCCGGGCAGAACCAATTTCCGGTTACCTGGAGTTCACCCGAGTCAGCGATGCTTTTGAACGACTGCTACCGGCCGACGGAGTGGGACATCTACTGGAGGCTCGAGCCGTGCGAATTCGTCATGCACAAGCTCGAAAGGGACGAAAAGCTATTCGGCACGCCGGCAATTCAAAATGCCTGGGCTTACGCCGTCGTTCGCCACCCCATCGCCTATCTTGAACACCGCGCCGCCTTCACGTGGAATTTCCTCGCCGGATCAAATCTGACCATGTGGGTGGCCGACGTCGAACGGCCGGAAAATGAAGTGTTTGCGGATCGCCCCGCCTTTGTCGCTCTCAAGCGCATTCATGACGTCCTGAAGCCGACGCCGTTGTTCCGCGCCGGCGCGTGGCTGCTCGGCTGTATCGCGGTATGCGGTCTCGCCTGGCGACGACGCGGGACCCCTGAAGGCGCTTTTGCCATCGGCATCTGTGGAACGGCCGCAGTCTATGTGGCGACCTTCTTTGCTGTTGGCGTCGCCTCGGACTTTCGTTACGGGTATTTTGCCGTACTTGCCGCTATCGCAGGCGGAGTTGCAGTGCTATCGCCTACGCCTCAATCGGCATGAACTGCGCCTTGGTGATCTGTGTAAAACGGCCACCCAGCCTTTGCAGTTCTTCGAACGTGCCCATTTCGACGATGCGGCCGCGATCGAATACTAGGATGCGCGTCGCGTTCCGGATGGTGGCGAGCCGGTGGGCGATCACGAAGGTGGTGCGGTTCTTCATTACTTCGTCGAGCGCCGCCAAAACGTGGGTTTCGGTCGCAGCGTCGAGCGCGCTCGTCGCTTCGTCGAGAATCAGGATCGGCGGATCCTTGAGCAGCGCCCGTGCAATGGACAACCGCTGGCGCTCGCCACTCGATAGCGAACGCCCGCGTTCGCCAACTTTCGCGTCAAAGCCCTCGACATTGTATTCGATGAAATCGAGTGCTTGCGCGCGGGCGGCGGCATTACGCATCTGCTCGTCAGTTGCGTCGGGCTTCCCGGCACGCAAGTTTTCAGCAATCGAGCGGTTGAACAGAAGCGCTTCCTGGAACACCACCCCGATATTGTGTCTGAGCGCACCGAGCTGGATATCGCGCACGTCGACGCCGTCGATCCGGATGCGTCCGGATTGCGGATCGAAGGCGCGATGCAGCAACATGAGCGCGGTCGACTTACCGGCACCGGTCGCGCCGACGAGCGCCACGGTCTCCCCTGGGAGGGCGGTAAAACTCAGGCCGGAAACTGCCGGACGTGTGCCGTCGTACGCAAACGAGACGTTGTCAAACTCTACACGACCGGTGAATCGCCCGGGATCGACCGCGCCGGGTCGGTCGTGCATGGCGGGTATAGTGTCGAGTACGTCGAAGAATTCACGCAGGCGTGCTGCATCGAGTGTCATACGGTTGGCAAAACTGACTGCCTGCTCGAGACGTGCGATCACCATGACGGCGAGCGCCATAAAAGTCGCGATCTCGCCGACCGAGATCAGGCCCTTCCGGAACAGCCAGGCGCCGAGGGCGATGATGGATAGAATTGCCAGCGTTGTCGATGCGCGCGTAAGCACTGTGGCAACCGCCCACCATGACAGCACCGGATATTGTGCGGCCAGCAAGCGTTCGCTCACCGATTTGAGCGCAATGACCTCCGATTCAACCCGTACATAGCTGTGCACCAACGCGATATTACCGAGCGCGTCGAAAGCCCTTTCGGCGAGATCAGAGTGATGAGTCTGGACAATGCTTTGAAGGGTTTCGGTCTTGCGCAACATCAGCGCAGTAAGCGCCGCAAACACGATGCAGAGGACGACAAGCAGTATTGCCATTCGCCAGTTGAGGAAGAGCGCCAGCGGGACGAGTAGGAACAGCGACACGAAGGCGGCGAGATGCTCGCGAAAAAACCCGAGCCAAAACGCCCACAGAGCGTCGGTGCCCTGTAACATAGTCTTCATAAGCCGACCGGAGTGGGTTTCGCCGTGATAGGCGAGCGGCAGCTGCAGGACATGTTCGAAATAGCTTGTCAGCACCGCAAGGCGGCGGCGATGCGCCAGCCGGTCGGCAAAGAGTGCGATCAGCGTTCCGCAGATGATCGTGAACAGGCCGAAACCGGCCCAGGCAAGGAGCAGCAACCAGAGACTCGTCCAGTCGGTGGATGCGGCGTCCGCCTGCGCGCCAGCGAGCACATTGATGACACGGCCGAAAAGCACCGGCTCAGCGAATAGCGCGACAGCCACCGCCACATTGGCAAGCGCCAGAAGCCAGCCCGAACCGCTGTCCGGGCCAAGCTTTGCAAGAACGCGAGCGTAAAGGTGAAGAAAACCCATGGATCAGATTGTAGCCGGGCCCATTGTCTTAACCAAAGACACCTCAGGTCTGCCGGCGTTCCGGGCCTGGCGCGCGATGGGAGAGATAGGCCAGCAGCTTCATTTCGCGACGGCCGCGCGTCACCGTGTCGAGGACAAGGCCCACGGCCATGCACAAGAGCGCCGACAGCATAAGCCCGGTCGCGAGCACGGCGGTGGGCAACCTCGGCACAAGACCCGTCTCCAAATAGGTCACGACAATCGGGATCGCGAACGCGATCGACGAGACGGCTGCCGCTGCACCGACGCCAGTATAGAATGCCAACGGGCGCTCGGCGCGGTAGAGGTTGAAAATAGTGCGCAGAATGCGGAAGCCATCGCGCCACGTATGGAGCTTGGAGACGGATCCCTTCGGCCGCGCGCAATAGGGCGTGGGTATTTCATCGATCGCCAAGCCGAGTTGAAGGGCATGGATCGTAAGTTCAGTTTCGATCTCAAAACCCCCCGACAAAACTGGAAACGATTTCACGAACCGTCGCGAAAACACTCGATAGCCTGAAAGTACATCGTCAAGGGTGGAGTCAAACACCAATGCGACGAAGATGGACAGAAACCTGTTACCGATGCGGTGGCCGGCCCGATAGGCCGCCTGTTCGCTTTCGACCCGGCTGCCTACCACCATGTCAAGCCGGCCCTCGAGCAGTCGTGTGACCATCAGCCGGACGCTCGGCGCATCTTACGTCGCATCTCCGTCTACCAATACATACACGTCCGCTTCTACATCCGAGAACATACGACGTACGACGAAGCCTTTGCCTCGGTGCGTTTCCAAAAACACGACTGCTCCGGAGGCACTGGCGACGGATCCGGTATTGTCCGTTGAGCTGTTGTCGAAAACGAAAATTTCGGCGGCCGGTAGCGCGGCGCGAAAGTCTTCGACAACTTTGGTAATCGTCGCCTCTTCATTATAGCAAGGCACCAGCACCGCGATTTTGTGCGGTTCGAATCGGCCCCCCTTTGCATCGGCATATATTGCCTTTTCTGTAGTCAATCGGAGAACGGTCCTGCTGGAATATTCGTTGTCGAATTGGTGAGCCGCCTCATCTAGCCGACTATACCTTGCAATAAGCGCTTGATTGCAGTTTTATGAACGCGGGGGTATTAAGGTGGTTGCAGCAGGGCGGGGCCACCCGTAGGCCATGTTGTCCGCAGCGTCCACTCTGCTCAGCAGCCTTGTGTCCTCTGAGGGCATTCTCCGGCGCGATACGGCAGCGCTCGGCACCCTCGCAATCCTGCATGTGGCGGCACTCGCCATCATGGCCGCGAGCGAAGTCGATCTGGTCGCCAAAGCGGCGTACTTGCTTGTTTGGGGGTTGCTCAATTTCCTCTGGCTCACCCTGTTTCGCCGTCCGATCGCCGCGGCGCTCATCTCGCTCGAATTCATCGTCGCGCTGATCCTGCTATCGCAATTCAAGCACGACAAGCTTTGGATGACGGTCGACTTCGTCGACCTCATGATTATTGACCAAGACACGTTGGCATTCCTGTTGGCGGCGATCCCCTCGCTCCGTTTGCCGATCGCGGTCGCCGCTATGGGCACGGCCGCGCTTACGGCGGTGGCGTGGCGGCTTGACCCTTTCCGCGTGCACGTTCGCACAAGCGTGATCGGCGGTTCACTATGTATGGGCGCTTTCGTTACGCTGTCGCTGTGGTTTCCGACTGATCTGTACGAGGATTTCTTTAGCCAGAACTACGTTTCGAAATTCGCGCGTACAAGCGTGGAGGCGACACATGAACTCATCGCACACGGATACTTGGAATCAGATGCGGGAGTGGCGCAGCACCTGAAATCGGCACCAACTGCGACCTGCAGTCCTTCGCGCAAGCTTCCGCACATTATCCTGCTGCATGACGAATCCAGTTTTGACATTACCGCAGCGCCTGGAATGAAAGTGCCGGCCGGCTACCATCGTCACTTCCAGTCGTTGGATGGAAAAGCACGCAGGCTTATCGTGGAAGGCGCGGGTGGGCCAAGCTGGTTCACTGAATACAACGTGCTCACGGGCCTCTCGGCTCGTTCCTACGGACGTTTCGCTACATCCGTGACCCGGATCGCTGCCGGCCGCGTAGCCCGAGGGCTTCCGCATTCATTGAGCCGTTGCGGCTACAAAACTTTCAGCCTCTATCCATTCTACGGGGCCTTTCTCGGTTCGCGTGCATTTCAGACGACAGCTGGCGTTGAGCGCTATCTGGATATGCGCGATCTTGGCACACGCAGTTTCGAGGCTGACAGTTTTTATTTTAGTCAGGCCATTAAAATCATCGGCCGTGAGCGCAGTAATGGCCCGGTGTTCCTATACGTTTACACCGTTGCAAATCATTTTCCTTGGGACACGCGCCTCCGTCCCGAGCTCACTCCAAATTGGAGCGACCTTGGAAACAGCCCTAGCATCGATGAATATATTCGCCGTCAGGGTATGACGGCGCACGACTATGGCGCGCTACTGGAACAACTGAGGCAGGAATTCCCGACCGAATCGTTCCTGATCGTGCGGTATGGCGATCATCAACCTGAGTTCGGCCGTCGTGTGATCGATCCGTCGCTCAGCCAGGAGGCGCTTGCACGACATCTGGAAGCGTCGGATCCACGTTATTTCACTACTTACTATGCGATCGATGCGGTGAATTTTGAGCCGGCCGATTTATCTTCAGCGCTCAACCAGCTTGAAGCACCATATTTGCCGTTAGTCGTACAAGAGGCAGCCGGAGTGCCGCTTGGCCCAACGTTTTCCGAGCAGAAGAAGATCCTTGAACGCTGTCATGGCCTTTTCTATCGCTGTGCCGGCGGCGCCGAGGCGCGCCGTTTCAATCGGTTGCTGATAGAAGCTGGTCTAATCAAAGGGCTTTAGAAGCTGCGAGGCTGCAAACGCATCGCCAGGTAAATTATCCGCGAGCCACACAGTAGCGCTATGGAAGCAGGCATCGACGTCCACTAGGCTTTAGACTTTCCTGGGACTCGGTGCGCGAGACGCCGAAGACGCCAGTACGCTTGAAGAATGATTTTAGGAATGTCGGAGAATGCCGGGTGGCAGCGTTTGAGAAGAATGTTGAGGCCACGATCCCGGCACTGCGCCGGTATGCTCGGGCTTTGACGCGCGATTCCGAAATTGCCGACAATTTGGTGGAGCGCACGCTGCTGCGGGCCCTTCGATCGAAACGTCGTTTTAGTGGTGGTGTAGCGCGCGACCGGTTGTACGCGATCCTGACCAGCCTTAACCACGACAGGCTAAGTTCACTCGCTCGGCCGCCGACGCTTTCGCCGCTCGAGGGCAACGACTCTCCTGATGTGACGGGGTCGGATGCAGAAGGCCGAGACATCGAGCGCGCGCTGTCGGCTCTGATCGAGGACCAGCGCAATGCTTTCCTGCTGGTCGTTCTGGAGGGGCTTACCTACCGTGAAGTCGCGGAGGTGCAGGGCATTCCGATCAGTACCGTGACGTCACGTCTGGCGCGTGCGCGCGACGCGATCAAGAATGCCCTCGAAGAAGGGGGTGTGGCGACACCGAGAAAGCGCTCGGATCAATAAAGGCGAAGACCTTGATCCTTACTGGCACCAAGGATTTGCTCAATCCGGAATTTAAGCCGCCAGACATACGGAAAACGCAATTGATGTCGATACGCTCAGCAAGCACAGCAGGCGCAGGACGATTGCGCCGCGTGGTCGGCTACAGCGTGGCAGACGAAATTACCAAACTCGATCAGCTAAAGAATCTGGCTCGACCGACGACGAGTTCAAGCGCTTTCGCGCCAAACTCGTCTTGCGACGGGCCGTACGCGATTAGCGGTGTGATGTCCGCTATTGGCCCTTAGCGGACATTCCAACACCGTCATCCAATATCCGCTTTTGGGGGCAAAGCGGATATTTTTGGCTCCAAGCGACACACAGGCTCCCGCGGGTCGCGAATTGCCATTTCATGTCCGCTTTCTGGGTAAAGAGCGGATTGTCGCGCATGTCGCTGCGGCGGCGACGAGCGGCTTTCTTCTTTGCTAAGTCTGGCAGGCTTTCATCCGCGGAGCATGCGGAGGAGGATTTCGTCTCTGCGTACAAAATGGTGGTGAAGCGCGGCCGCAATATGCGCGACGAGCAGAATTGCGATGGTAATTCCGATCCACAGATGCGCCGCAAGGAGCCGATTGGAAAGTTGACGGTCCTCCGACCATATTTGCGGCATTTCAAACAAACCGAAGAAGGGCACTGGAGCTGGATAAGCGGAGGTTCCGATCCATCCGATCATGCTCTGTATTACCAACAACGCATAAAGCGCCCAATGAACGCTGCGAGCGGCAAGCCGTTGGAACACGGGAATTTCCGGCGGCAAGGCAGGCGCTGGATGCTTCCATCGCCAAGCAAGACGAATGATCACAAGAATCAGGATCAGAACGCCTACCGATTTGTGCAGACCGTAAAGCGGACCCATCTCGAAATTGGCGATCAGCAATCCGGCCGGAATTTGAAACAGCACCAGTACGGCTGTGAGCCAATGAAGCAATCGGGCGGTTAGAGTGTATCCGACACTTTTCTGGAGCAGAGCAGCATCAGCCATGATTCACGAATCTCCAAGTTCATCAAACGCTACCTTACAAACCGCACCGATGAAGATGCCGTGCCCGGTCGGATTGCCACGGTCCCATTTGATCTTGCTGTTGGGAACTGCAAAGCGCCTTCCCTTGTCTATGTGAGACGACCGAGTGGTCGCGAATCGGCACGGATGAGATTTTCGGGAACGACAAGTACTATCCACGCTGCAAATTGATCGTCGCGCCCTGCACTTCGGCCTGCGCGTCTTGCGACTTGATCGTAATTGACTGCTTGTCCCCACGCGTCATCAAGCTCAGATTAGCGGTAAATGTCGGTCCCTTGGCCACGACCTGAAAGCCGGCGCCCTCCACCTTGCCGGACATGGTGCCGGCAGCATTGCGTGTGGATTCACTCCAACTGCCTGTGATTGCACCACCGGTATATGTCGCGCTACCGAGTAGCTCGAACTTATAGCTTTCGCTTGCGCAATTGATATTGAGCTGAAGCTTGTTTTGCTCATCAAGCACGTCATAGGAAGCGCGGCACCGAATCGGCTCCTGCTTGCCACCGGACAAATTGATGGTTCCGGAGCCGGAGCATCTCCCAGTCAATTGGCCGAATGGCCCCGTGCTT
>Ga0081455_10001693_pt1 | contig 26689 bp, 26 predicted proteins | sample TabmetS3T2R1_FD_70207 | JGI IMG/M metagenome (GOLD analysis project Ga0081455, IMG submission 70207) | Tabebuia heterophylla rhizosphere microbial communities from the University of Puerto Rico - S3T2R1 | ecosystem: Host-associated > Plants > Roots > Rhizosphere ...
TGCGCCGGATAGTTGTCTGCCCGCACCTCTAACGTCAGCTTACAGCAACCCAGGGCTTTCCCCTTGGCTGCGACCTGTTCCAGCAGCAGACGTCCAACACCCTGACCGCGATACGTAGGAAGGACGGCGAGATCATGGATGTTGATGAGCGGGCGTGCCAGAAACGTCGAGAACCCGATAAAGCAGATGGCAATCCCTACTGGCGTAGTGCTGTGCCAGGCGAGAAACACCAACGTCGTAGGATGGCGTTGAAGCCCAGGAATGAGCCCTATACGCACCTCCTCGGGTAACGCCTTGCCACCGCCCATCGGATCGCGGGCATAGGCATCGACTAGATGGATGATCGCGTCCTGGTGTTGTGGATTCCCGAGCTCCGCTTCGACGATAGCGATACCCTGCATACAAGCTCACTCCCCGTCCCAATGCCCCCGCCACTACAGCACTTGCCAGTAGCGACGGCCTTGCAAGCGCAGCACTTTCCCAAACCCGGGGGCAGGGAAATGACCTGCTGCGACCACGATCTGCTCCCGCTCCAGGCGTTCTACCAGGGCCCGTCGCGTCTGGCGTGTCACCTCTGGATCCATGTCAGCGCGTGATACCCAGTCGGTCTCCTGCAACTGGGCTGGATTGTGTGCTGCATCCCCGAGGATGAGTGCCCGCTCCCCTTGCGAGGTAATCAAAATACTCATGTGTCCCGGTGTATGGCCAGGGGTCGGTAACGCAGTTAAATCACGCGTTAACGTGTGTTCGCCATGCATGAACTCCACCAGACCTAGATCGGCCAGGGGCCAGACACACGTCGGGGCATTGGGAAAACGATCGCGCACGTCGGGCCGGTGGCAGGCCTCCCAGTCTATTGCACTCATCCAATAGCGGGCGTTCGGAAAGGTCGGGGTGTATTTTTCACCTTGCATGAGCAGGTTCCAGCCCACGTGGTCACGGTGCAAGTGCGTCATCACCACCATATCGATGTCTGCAGGGCGCACACCATTGGCTTCGAAATCATGCAAGAGTTCGCCCCAGGCTGCCTCAGGCGCATCCACGGGTTTGGGCCCGAGCCCAGTATCAACTAAAATGGTCCGGCCCTCTGACCGTACCAGGAACGAGCCGAGGTTGAAGCGCACATGATGTTCCTCAGTGAGGTGCGCTTCATACGGTTGCCACTGTTCCTGCGGAATCGTCGGGAAAAAGTTACAGAGATCGAATTCGAGTAAACCGTCCGACAGCGATAGGATTTCGACATTCCCTACGCGAATTGTATTATTGGCCATGTGATGTCCTCCCCAGGTGGGTCATGCGAGTGCAAGCCAGGGCACTATTCTAGCACAGAGAGTGTCAACCCGTGCGGTACATGCTTCTAGAGACGCCGTAAACGCGGCAAGCAAAGGGCAAAGGCGCCAGCCAGAATCATCAGGGCCACGCCATTGAGCAGGAGGGCCAGGCGTACCCCGGCGACCCCAGCGAGATAGCCAATTTCAAGATGTCCCACCGGGGCTGTGCCACTCCCCACCACCCAGGCTCCCATAGCTCTGCCACGTTGCTCATTTGCGACGCTGTGTTGTAACAACACCATGTGGAGGAGGTCCGCGGCTGCGGCCATAGTATTGATGAACATCACACATCCTACGGCTAGCCAGAAATAGGGAGCATGCGCCAGCAGCACTTGCCCGGCCCCAAAGCACACGAGCGTTGCCAGCAATAACGCGCCGCGGTGCCGTACGGGACTCAGGGCTGTGAGGATGCCGCTCCCCACCATGCCTCCCAGGGAGCGTGCGGCCGTGAGTATCCCCAACCCTGCCGCTCCACTGTGGAGGACATCTCTTGCCAGGATAGGTAACATGACCTGATGGGAAAATCCCAACAGTTCTGCGCCTGCCGTGGAGAGCATAAGACTCTGCATGAGGCGATTTGTGCGCAGCTCCTGGCCATAGGCGACGACGTTGTGCCACATAGATTCTTTGACGCGCGGTGCCGCAGCGCCTCGATGGCGTAAGGTCCATAGGGCTACCGCGCCTCCCCCATAACTTATGCCCATCAGGAGAAAGGAGACGCTGGTCCCCCACCATTGCAATGCCGCGCCGGCGAGCAAAGAACCCAGCACCCCGCCCAGGCGCTGCGCTATGGAGAGGAGAGCAAGACCCTGTACAGCACTGCTGAGGCCCACGACATCACAGGTATACGCCTGCCGGGCTGTGAACTCGAACGCTTGCAGGAGCCCAAAGAGCCCAGCGCAGAGGAGCAACGGCCAGAGAGCCATCTGCTCCATCCACACCAGCCAGGCAATGAGCCATGCCACCAGCGCCATGCCACAGACCATCACCCGCATAAGGATACGGCGGTCGAGTCGATCGGTGATGGCTCCTGCAGCAAACCCAACTAGCAAATTGGGTAAAGAGCGTACGGCAAAGAGCACGCCTACCATACTGCTGGAGTCTGTCATCGACAACACGAGCCATCCCAACAGCACCTGTTGCATGCCTGCACCGACCTGGCTGCACAGCGTCGCCCCCCAGAGCACTGGAAAACCAGGGGTACGAAGCACAAAGGCCAGGCGATTGGCGAGGGCTCCTTCCCTATGAGTGGAGTCGGTATTTGGCTGCGCGGGTATGGCCATAGAGATGTCTGTGAATGCCTAGGCGCGGTGTCGCGTCAGCGAATAAACGGCTCACGCTGTTGCGCCAGGACATCCTTGAGGCGTATGCGATGTGAAGGCATCATCGGCTCTGGTAATGCCTCGATGGGGAAGTAGCCAATATCAGTGCTCTCGTCCGAGAGCTGCAATGTACCCGCTACTCGTTCACAGACGAAGCAGAGACTCACGTGAGGCTTACCAGTGGAGTCGAGGAAGGGAACAGGGGTACTATGCTCAGTCATCGGATCGCTCCTACGCCTTGGGAGAAAGAGAGGACTTGGCTATCTCATTTGGTTTCAAAAGTCTTGACCCCATCCCAATCATCGGGTAGTACCGCGGGATCGAGGTCAGCCATCCGCTCAAGCATCTCACGCGCCGCGGTATCCTGGGGATGTATAGCCAGCGCTGCCTCAAACTGTGTACGGGCCACGTCAAAGCGACGTTCCAGGTAAGCGGCGCAGGCCGCATCGTAGGCGTGATAATATTCGAGATCGTCAGCAGGGATAGCGTCCGTGCTCTCACCATAGACCTCGTAGACTTTCACAGGCTGTAGCCTCCCCTTGACCCGAATCGCGTCAAGGAGACGGGTCCGAAACAGGTTGGGCGTGAGGCAGTCGTGTGTGAACTCGGAAATCATTACCAGCGTCTGATAGTACTTGTTCGCGCCTTCGAGCCGTGCGGCCAGGTTCACAGGATCGCCAATAACGGTGTAGTTGAAGACCTGCTCAGAACCGATGTTGCCCACGACCATAGTCCCGGTATTAATCCCCACACGACAACGTAGCTCTGGCAAGCCTTGCTGGCGCCATTGGGGGCGTAGTTCCTCCAGACGGCGTTGCATGTGCAAGGCGGTACGTACCGCCTGATCAGCATGGTTGGGAACGGGTATGGGCGCCCCAAATTCAGCCATGATGCCATCGCCGATGTACTTGTCAATAATCCCCCCCTGCTCCAGCACAATGGCAGTCATTTCCGTCAGATAGGTATTGAGCAAACGCACTAACTCTCGCGGGGACAGGCGTTCCGACAGAGTGGTAAAATTCTCGATGTCCGAGAACAGCACGGAGACGACCCGCTCTTCACCCCCGAGATGCAGTAATTCAGGATGCTGCAAGAGTTCGTTGACCACTTTTTCGGAAACATACTTAGCAAACGCATTGCGAATAAAGGCTTGATCTTTGGCAATGGCCACTTCGAGCCCAATCACAATGCCAAAAAATATGACCAGGAAGCTATTCAAGACCGAAAACAGCGGAAAGAGCGTGAAGTGCACCCACTCTATCCCCGTGAGGACGAGCAGACCAACAAAGATACTGGCGCCCGTGGCATAGAGAACCATCGAAGACTGGGTCATGGCGGCGAGGCCAACCAGGACGCCAATCCAGCACACCAGCACCAGCACATCCCAGAAAGCCCACTGGTGATAAAACGTGTTGGTAAGGAATCCATTCATGAGCGCTGCATGCATAATGACGAGCGGTGCATAGCGGTCGAGCGGTGTCCGTCCGGCATCGGCAATGCCCGTAGAGACGTCACCGACAAAGACAAATTTGTTTTCAAAAAACTCCTGGAGATTCCCGCGCATCTCAGGATCGTCGAAGAGTTGGAGCAGCTTGTGCAGAGGCATACTAGGAAAGTCATCACCCCATTTCTGCACATAGGGCACAAACGCCCGTCCCTGCGCATCGATAGGAATGACAACATCACGTGTGAGTGTACTGCCAGGGAGGGCGGGAATCGTCATAGTGTGACCCCAGTGCACCGTGACGGCCTCCCACGGGACTTTGACCGTATCGAGCCATACCGACAGTGACATGCTTGGGAGATACGCCGTGTCAATTTTCACCAGGAGAGGGAGATGGCGAAACACGCCATCAGCATCCTGGGAAGCACCGATGTGACCTGTGTTGAACGCTGCCTCTGCAAAGGCATCGAACTGCATCAGGGCGCTCGTGACATAGAGCGGTTGCGCCGCCCCCTGTTCACGGGGTTGACGGAGTTGCTCGGATCGCAAGCGCTCGTAAGCGAGTCTATTGCCCCACTGAAAAGGCTGTGCGGTTGGGGTCAGATCGGGGGCAATGGGAAGATAGACAGCCCCGAGTTGCTTGATCGAATCTGCAAAACGCTGGTCAGCCGCGGGCGTCATTGGCAGTGGGAAGATAAGATCGTAGACCACCGCCGTCGGTCCGAGCTGCGCCAGGGCTTCATTGACACGGGCCATCTCCATACGGTCTAAGAGACGTGTGCCAAACTTGCCATACGAGTCATCAGTGATCGTGACATACACAATCTGGGAAGAACGCGGCGGTCCATAGCCATACTGCACAGCTTGCGCATAGAAGAAGTCGAGGATTTGAAAATCAAACGATGTCCAGACGTTGCCAAGCACCACCCAAAACACCAGGACACTTGGGAGAAGTATGGCTTCGAGCAGCAAGACAATTTTAATAAATTTTCTATTTTTGAACTTGAAAATCATATTTTTTCGCAACCAAAGATTTGCCCGAGTAAATAACCAGGGTATTCAGGAATGGATCGTTATTACTCATGGAGCGCACATTCCCAGCGATTTGAAACGGCTTGTCGGTGGGTTGGGATAAATCAATTTTACTTTTGTCTAGCAGCGCTTTTTCAAGAGAGAGCCAGTTTTTCTGCGCCACATTCGGAGCACTGAACAGGCTGGCAACTTCACGGATCTCCGTTGGACTGCAAAGCACTGTGATCGATTCTTTGTCGCTTCCCCCATCAATCTGGTAGAACTTCTCGGGAGCGGGTAACGTCACCAGCCCCCCCTTCGTGACCTTGGTTGTAGCGTTCTGCGCATTGAGCAGGGTCAGGTTTTTCCCATCATTATGGACAACGTAGACATAGGCCTCGTCTTCAGGCACCACATAGACGCGCAGGAAATCACCCTTTTTGACCGTCTCGGTCGTCTTCGCTGGGGCCGTACGATCACCGGAGTGTACCTGGATACCGACCTTCGCCCGTACCCGGTCTTGGGCCACTGCTGCCGAGGTGAGCTGTGTACACAACCATACGCCTAAGATCACTGCTGTACTGAGGTACGAGAATGACACCGTGCGGTGCATGGAGTCCTCCTTCGGAGCGGAAGTATTGTCCTATATCATATGACGTGAGCAATTGTAGAGCAATTTTGTTCGGCTGACCATCTATCCTATCTCACAAGGAGATAGATGCCTGGGGGAGTCCCGTGAGGCTAAAATAGCCCGCATTGTAGAATGCATGTAACACTATACACGGGTATACACTAAGGTAGCGGTCTCGGCAATAGCCCAAGACGAGCGAAGGCAGCAGTACGGCTATGGCCCATAGCGGTGGGTGAGCCCACCAGTGGCCCACTACAAACAGGAGCGAGGTCAGGCTATTCGCCACAGTGAGACCATGCCAGCTCTGCCGCCCCCAGGACTGCTGACGCAATTGCCCCTGGCAGTATCCCCGAAAGAGCAATTCTTCCAGGATCGGTTGCCATACTGCCAGGGCAAGAAATGCTGGGGACAGTACCTGTGCCAGTGTGACGGGCTGGACAGACACACACAGCCATAACCCTAGCCAGAATCCTACCCCGGCCAACATCGCTCCGGTGAACACTGTATCTCGATAAAATGCTGGACACCAGGTCAGACCAAGGGTAGAGGACACGGCTCCCCCTCTCTCCCTCTCATTCATCATAATACTCACCAAGGGATCCTGTGCCTCGATTGTTCTCGAGGTCAAGCTGCACCGAGCCCTACCAAGACAACCCCAAAGCAAATGATACCGGCAGCAAGCCAGCGTGTTGGACTCACAGGTTCTTTAAAGACCACTCGTGACATGACGATGACGAGGACATATCCAAGACTCACCGTTGGATAGGCCAGAGATAGCTCTAAGCGTGCGAGCACACTGAGGTAGAGCACCGTTGAGAGCCCATAACAACAAAAACCGCCTATGACAGGGACATTACGGGTCAAGCTCATGATCTCACCTAGGCGAAAGCCAGGCTGACGTGACATCCCATACTTGAGCAAGAGTTGCCCAACAACTCCTATCAGAATTGCGATGAGGAGTAACCCGTAGAACTGTATTTGCATTCGGTCATGTCCTCGCTAACAGGGAAACGCCAACCACAATCACGCCCACACCAGCCCAGCGCAGGGGTGTGATCGTTTCTGCAAAGAAGACAGCAGAAAGGCCCAGCACGATAGGGAAGGTGAGAGAGAGGATAGGATACGCCAGGGACAATTGGGCACGCGCCAAAACCCAGAGCCAGCATACCGCCGATACTCCATAGATCAGGAGTCCCCCCCATGTATCAGGATGCAAAAAAAGCGCCAGCACTGACGCGTCTGGCTGGGCCATACGGGCAGCTTTGAAACAAATCTGGCCAGCAGCGTTGAGAGCAACCGAGAGCAGTATCCCCACTAGCATGGTCCAGCGGGGACTCTGATGTCGTATTATCATACAGGTCCTTACATGAGATGAGTCATAGTGTGCTCAGGCATGCTGTGGGGCGACAGCTTCATAGCCAATCGCAGCAAGACGGTGAGAGGCAGCAGGGCGCTGGCCTCTCACCGTCCCACGTCGTAGCCTTGTGCTATACTGCAGACCAGTCCTACGTCGTGTAGTCCGTGAAGCGCATAGTCGTGGCACGGGCTCGAAAATCCGTTTTGACATTCACGATGGCCGCTTTACCCGAAGCGAAGGCACGTTCCAGGGCAGGGCGGATATCGGCGGGTTGCTCCACATATTCACCATGGCCCCCAAAGGCATCCATCAGTTTCTCATAGCGCTGATAGCCTAACTGGCGCCCAATCTTGCCTCCGTCTGGATCAGCCGTCCAACCGCCGTTAAGACTGATGACCGTGACAATCGGGAGATTGTGCCGCACCGCGGTGTCCATCTCCATGGCGTTCATACCGAACGAGCCATCGCCGTGAAGTACCAGCACAGGTTTATCCGGCTTGGCAGCTTTCGCACCCACACCAAAGGGTACGCCGACCCCCATGGTACCAAAGGGACCCGAATTCAGGCGATGCCCTGGCGTATGCGTCGGGATAGACTGACGTCCATAATTCAGGATTTCCTGTCCATCGACGACGAGGATGCCGTCACGCGGTAAGAAATCTCGTACTTCTTTGCACAGACGCAGCGGATGGATGGGAACTGCATCCGAGTGCATGAAGGGTTCGAGGCGCGCCTGGCCCTTGAGATCCTGTTCACGGAGCGCGTCAATCCAGGGTGTCTCTTTCTGGGGCTCAAACTTGCCACGCACGAGCTGTAACATCTGCTCTAACACGGCCTTGGCATCGCCCACTATGCCGACATCGACAGGGCGATTGTGGGCAATTTCTGCCGGGTCAATGTTGACCTGGATCACTTTGGCTTCTGGGTTGAAGCGCGGCGCCTGACCATGTGAAATCACATAGTTAAACCGTGTGCCGATGAAGAGCATAACGTCGGCCTCATGGAACGCCAGATTGCGGGCACTGAGGAAGCAGCGTGGATGATCCTCTGGCACCACGCCTCGCCCCTGTGGAGTGGTGTAGAAGGGCATGCCCGTCTCGTTGACAAACTGTTCGAGTTCGGCTGAGGCGTTCGACCACAAAATACCACTGCCAGAGACAATGACCGGCCGTTGGGCGCGGGCCAGCATAGTGACAGCCTCCTGCACCAGGCCAGGATCGCCCAGGACGCGGTGCTGCGTCTGCGCCGGTCGCGGCCAGACCACTTCGTCTTCATTCACCCGACTGTACAGCACATCCCCTGGCAGGTCGAGATACGCCGGCCCCCTACGGCCGGTCATGGCGTATCGATAAGCCGTGTTAATGTAGTCCGGTATACGCTTCGGACTAATCGCCTGCCCAGCCCATTTCGAGGCGGGACGCATCATACTGAGCTGATCGGCTTCTTGAAAAGCCTCGGTATGAAAATGATGAATCGGACTGGCACCCCCGAGGGCAATGATGGGTGCAGCATCCGTCAGGGCATGGGCCAGACCCGTCAGGAGATTGGTCGCCGCTGGACCTGACGCTGTCGAGCACAGCCCGGCTTTCCCGGTGAGACGGGCATAGGCATTGGCCATCATCGCCGCGGCCTGCTCGTGGCGCACATCAATCATGCGGATGCCGAGCTTCCTGCAGGTGTCCTGCGCCCCCAGCATCGGGCCACCCATGATGAAAAACATCGTGTCAGCGCCCTCATTTTTCAGAGCCTGCGCTACCAGTTCGTAGCCAAACACTTCTCCCATGGCTGTCTCCTTGTCAAAAACCGAGTTCACGGAGGCGTGCGACACTTAACCCTGTCCCTGGGGGTGAGGCAGAGGGCGCACCGAAGATCTGGTGTAAGTATTTGCGCACGTACTTCCCTAGCAGATCAATCTCCAAATTCACCAGGTCACCCACACGCCGCTCGCCCAGCGTGGTATGCGACAGCGTATAGGGAATGAGCGCGACGCTGAAAAAGTCAGATCCCACATCGACCAGGGTCAGACTCACACCGTCCACTGTAATCGAGCCTTTTGGCACCATGCCGCTGGCCAGTTCAGGAGCACACGAGACGAATAGCCGGACGTCTTCCTGCTGACGGCGCCACTCCTGAATAGTACCAGTACCGTCCACGTGCCCCTGGACAATGTGGCCATCATAGCGGCCGTCAGCACGCAAAGCACGCTCGAGGTTGACCCGGCTACCAGGGCGGAGTTGACCGAGATTGGTAATGCTGGCCGTTTCCTGCACCATCTCGAAGCGCATGGTGGTCCCTGCCATCGTGGTGACCGTGAGATCGGTACCATTGATGGCAATACTGTCCCCCAGGTGTACACCTTCTACGATGGGGCCACAGTCAATAGCCAACTGCACCACTTTGCCTCTGGGGGTCACAGCTACCACGGTCCCAACATGTTCCACAATACCTGTAAACATAGCCCCTCAGATGTGAATAGCCTCACCATAGGCATTGCCCACTGCCTCCATAATGGCCTCGGACAATGTCGGATGCGCATGCACCGTTTTTAACACTTCATAATGGGTGGTTTCCAGCGTCCGCGCGATCCCCACCTCGGCAATCAAATCACTCGCCTCGGCTCCCAGGATGTGGGCCCCCAGGAGTTCGTCAGTGTCAGCATCAAAAATGACTTTGACGAGCCCCTCACTGCTGCCAACGGCCATGGCTTTACCGCTGGCACTAAAGGGAAAACGGCCCACACGAATGGGCCGCCCTGCCTGGTGCGCCGCCTCTTCAGTCATCCCCACACTCGCTACCTGTGGCTGGCAGTAGGTGCAGCCAGGGATATTCTGGTAGTTCACACCGGGATTGTCGAGCCCGGCAATGGCTTCGACGGTGGCAATACCTTCGGCGGAAGCCACATGCGCCAGGCACGGTTGACCATTGACATCGCCAATAGCGTAGATGCCGGGCACGTTCGTACGGCAGTGCGCATCGACAGGGATAAAGCCGCGCTCACTGTGTACGCCCGCCGTCTCGAGCCCGAGGTTCTCGATATTCCCCTGCACTCCGATGGCCACGAGCACGTGTGTGCCCTGCACAGTGCGGGCTCCTGCGGGGGTGTGCATCTGTACCTGCACACCATCAGCCGTGATCTCTGCCTGCTCCACCCGGCTGCCCACGTGGATTGCGATGCCCTGCTTTTCGAGCGATTTCTGCAACAGCCCAGCAATCTCGTGGTCCTCAATGGGCAGAATCTGCGGGAGCATCTCGACGAGCGTCACCTGCGTGCCGAAGGTGTTATAGAAATACGCGAACTCCACCCCTACCGCCCCTGCCCCAATGATCACCAGGGCCTTGGGAACCTCCTGTAATACCATGGCTTCCGTACTGCTCAACACGCGTGTTTGATCGAATGGGAGACCTGGAAGCGGACGCGACCGTGCCCCTGTGGCTAGCAGAATATGCGCCGCGTGTAGCGTCGTCGTGGGTGAGCCCTGAGCGTCGTGCACGGTCACGACACCAACCCCAGCCAACCGGCCCGTCCCACGAAAGACTTGAATTTTATTTTTGCGCATCAGAAAGGCAATGCCCTGAGAAAGGCGTTCCGCTACCTGCCGACTGCGGGCAATCACACGGCTGAAGTCGAACCGCAGGTTGTCGCAGTAGAGGCCAAAGTCAGCGCCGTGCTGCATGAGGTGATAGATTTCGGCGTTGCGCAACAGCGCTTTCGTTGGGATACACCCCCAGTTCAGACAGATCCCTCCCAGCGCATCACGCTCCACAAGCGCCACCTGCATGCCTAGCTGTGCGGCCCGAATGGCCGCTACATAGCCGCCCGGCCCTCCACCGATAACAGTGAGATCACACGTGTGCTGCGTTTCCGCCATGTCCTCCCTTTCAAACGCTCGGTCTCGGCCAGTGGGTCGCCTCTCATTGGCTCATTGTAACACATTGTACAGTCTGCTATGAGGCTAGGCTTTTACTACGGCCCATTGCGTGACCGGTGCCATGGCTTTCCACCCTAAAAACTTGCCGATAGGCGCGGCGTGTTGAATTGCCACGCGGGTGAGCTCTCCCCCCCACTGACTGTGCCATTGCAAGAGCGTTTGTTCGCTTTCGACGGTAACCGCATTGGCGACCAATCGACCACCAGCCGGCAGGGCCTGCCAACAGGTGGCCAGGAGATTGTCCGTGGTCAGTCCACCACCGATAAACAGCGCGTCCGGTGGCGGTAAATCCTTCAGAGCCGCGGGGGCCTCCCCGGCAATAATCCTGAGATTGGGCGTCCCCAGGGCCACTGCATTGTCAGCAATGTACTGGAGTCGGACGGGATGGGGTTCGATGGCAATGGCCCGACAGCGGGCATCACTGCGCATCCACTCAATGCTTATTGAGCCACAGCCCGCCCCCACATCCCACAGCAGTTGCCCTGGCACAGGGGCCAGGGCAGCCAGCGTCATGGCGCGGACTTCGCGTTTCGTCAATTGTCCATCGTGGTGATAGGCCATATCCGGCAGTCCCGCGAGACGCGAAAAGCCAGTAACCCCAGGATCAGCCATGCAGGTAATAGCAATGGTATGCAAATCTGCCACTTCCACAACGTCCCAGGACGCCGCGGTGCCTTCAATCCTCCGTTCGTGTGCCCCACCCATGCGTTCTAAAATGATGATGTGACTCTGGCCAAATCCGCGTTGCGTCAGTTGTTCTGCCACGATGGCTGGCGTGTGTTGCCCCGCGCTCAAGACGAGTAAACGTGCCCCTGGATAGCACACGGCATGCAACAATGCCGGATCGCGCCCACACAGGCTTAACGTCTCCACTTCCGTCAATGACCAGCCCAGACGGGCGCATGCCAGGCTAAAGGCCGAGGGCATCGGCACGATGGTCATCTCGGCGACCGACAGAGAGTGGGTAAGCGTCACCCCAATGCCATAGCACATGGGATCACCACTGGCGAGCACACAGGTGGGCTGTCCGCGACGGCGGATAATGGCCTCTATCGACGTGGCGATGGGTGAAGTCCAGGTCAGTTTCTCGCGTGCATCATCCGGGGGCAGCATGGCGAGATGGCGTGTTCCGCCAACGAGGACTTCAGCGTGGTCGATGAGCGCACGGGCAATCGGACTGACTCCAGAGAGTCCATCTTCTCCAATGCCAACGATCGAGAGCCACTTTTGCATGGGATGATTCCTTCACACAAGCCCTAGAGCAAGTCCCGGCATATCCATCAACCAGGCCAACGCCGCCTCTATTATAACTGGTGATGGGGGGTATGGTAGTGATGGGTAGGTTGCCTCTGAGGTGCAGCAGCCTCTACGTTGCCCTCCATTGCTCCCGTGATCAGGCGTAGACGCACTCTATGTGCTGCAGACACTCAGCAAGGCAGCGTTTGTCAGTATCTGGGGTCTCTCCTCCACATAGAGGGCTAGGAGTGTGGAAGACGCGTGCTATAGGCAGCGAGAAACTGCTGCACGCCAGCTTCCAAACTGGTAGGTGGCTGAGAAAATCCCGCCCTGTAGAGTTTGCTCATGTCTGCCTGTGTGAAATTCTGATACTGGCAGAGCAGGGCAGCCGGCATGTCAATATAGCGGATGCGGAGCGGGCGCCCCAGCGCGGCACATACGGCCAGGACCGCATCGTTAAAGGTGCGTGCGCTCCCGGTCCCGCTGTTGAAGAGACCACACACGTAGGGGTGTTGCCACAACCAGAGGAGATGGGTGAGGCAATCCGCGACAGAGACGAAATCGCGCTCCTGGCCACCATCAGGGTACGCTGGGTCCGTGGACCGAAACAGCATGACCTCGCCGGTTCTGATGATCTGGTCGTAGGCTTGCCAGATCATACTGGCCATACGGCCCTTGTGGGCTTCACGTGGCCCGTAGACATTAAAAAACTTTACGCCGGCCCAACTCGGGGGCGCCGGCTGTCCATCCGCGATTTCCTCCAGGACCCACTGATCGAACATATTTTTACTTTTAGCGTAGAGGTTCAGGGGCTGCAGTTGTGAAGGCGGAGTACGATCATCAAACCCATGGGACCCGTCGCCATACGTCGCAGCACTCGAAGCGTACAGGAAGGGACAATGCTGACGTGCACACCAGGTCCACAGCGCTTGCGAATAGGCAACGTTGTTGGTATACAGAAAATCCCAATCGGTTTCCGTCGTACGACTGCACGCACCCAGATGAAACACGCCCTCACATGGCGGTAGCTCACTATCGAGCAAGCGCAGAAACGCTTGGTGCTCGATAAAGGTGAACTTCTGCAAGCCCACCAGATTCATCGCCTTGAGCGGTGTGAGTGGATGATCCACCAGCCACAGGTCATAACCCATTGACGCGAGCTGTACCGCCAGGTTAGAACCAATGAAACCCGCTGCTCCAGTAATAATGAGCATCCATATCCCCCTTGTTCCCCATGTGCAGCACGGCATATCGTCGCTGCTGTGCTCTGTCCATCAAACCTTCAGGAAACAAATACCACATCCTGTTCGAGCCAGGCGATCACTGCCGGGACCCCTTCACCACTTTTGAGCGCGGCTTGATAAGCAAGCCGTCCTCCACGGCGAGGCGCACCTCGATCCAGCCTTTGAGCGCCATGGGGGAGTATCGCGGACTCTCCATAAGCAAGACCGTGTCTGTAGCGTAGTCCCCGTCTGCTATGGCACCCCACAACGCCTTAGGAAGATACCTCAGACCGGGCCAATAGGACACAGCCCAGTCGTCCTGCAAGAGCCGGCTCATTGGAGTACAGTTCCTCTTGCACACCATCTTCAGAGGCTGGTATAGTAGCGTATCATATTTCGAAAAATCGTAATAATTTTTCCACACCCCATGCAACCGGCTGAATGTGTAGGAAAAGGAGCGCGACCATAGAGAGAAGAGGAGACAGTATCATGCCAAGCATAGTGCTGGGTAGCGGCGCGTATACATATAAACCGGTGGAGGACTGGGGCGAGCTCCCAGAGGGCTGGCGCTATGTCGAAGTGGCGGGGGTCGATGTCGACTCCAAGGACAATGTCTACCTGATCACACGCGGCGAGCATCCGGTTATCGTTTTCGATCGTGAGGGCAATTTCTTGCGTTCGTGGGGTGAAGGGCTCTTCTCCCGCCGGACCCATGCCATCCATATCGGCCCTGACGACTCCGTCTACTGTACTGATGATGGCGACCACACGATCCGCAAGTTCACCCCCGAAGGCAAACTCCTGCTTACCATTGGCTCACCCAATCAACCTGCCAAGCGCTTTAGCGGTATCCCTTTTAACCGTCCTACCCATGTGGCGCTTTCCCCGTTCACGAACGATATCTACATCTCAGACGGGTACGGCAACTCACGGGTGCACAAATACACCCCTGATGGGCGCCTGCTTTTCTCATGGGGTGAGACGGGCATCGGGCCAGGGCAATTTAATATCCCGCACAACATTGCTACTGATGCGGACGATCGGGTGTATGTCGCCGACCGAGAGAACCATCGCATCCAGGTCTTTGACGCCCAGGGGAAGTTCTTGACCATGTGGAATAACGTGTATCGCCCCTGCGGTATCCACCTCAGCAGAGGGGCCGAGCGCTTGTTGTATATCGGCGAACTGTCCGCTCCGCTGCCATACAAAGATGCTCCGAGCTTAGGTCATCGCGTCACTATCTTGAACCTGGAGGGGCAGATGGTGTGCCAGTTTGGGGATCCCTATGAGGGTGAAGGGCCAGGGCAGTTTATTGGGCCGCATGGGGTGTGCGTGGATTCCCGTGGGGATCTCTACGTCGCCGAGGTCTCATACACGGTCCGCGGCTCGCACGAAAATCCCCCACGCGAACCACGTTCCTTCCAGAAATTTCGCCGCAGAACGTAAGCTGGAGGTTCGCAGAGACCATGTCGACAGATTGGCGCTGCGCGTCATGGGGAGTGATGTATGAAGAAGCCCACCACCCTCCGCTCCGGCTATACCACAGGGGCCTGTGCGACCGCCGCCATGAAGGGAGCCCTGTACGCGCTCATCTATCAGCACTACGTTCCTCAAGTGACGATTCGCCTGCCCATAGGGCAGGAGGTCACCTTTGCTCTGCATACATGTGCCTATACGGCCCATGAGGGCTACAGCAGCGTGATCAAAGATGCGGGCGATGATCCCGATGTCACGCACCAGGCTGAGATCTGTGCTCGTGTGATGTGGAGCGAGGCCCCCGGTGTGCATCTAACACGCGGTGTTGGCGTTGGCTTAGTCACCAGGAAAGGATTGCCGGTGCCTGTCGGGGAACCGGCGATCAACCCTGTGCCCCGTCAAATGCTGACGGAAACGGCGCATAACGTCCTCGGGGAAGTGCCCCACCTGCCGCTGGGGGTGACCGTGGAAATCTCTGTCCCACATGGGGAAGAACTGGCAAAGAAAACGCTCAATCCACGTCTGGGGATCATTGGTGGGATTTCCATCCTGGGTACCACCGGGATTGTCGTGCCCTACTCCACGGCAGCCTGGGAAGCGAGCGTAGTGCAGAATATCGATGTTGCCGTGGCGCAGCAGTGCGAGCACCTGGTGTTCACCGTTGGTGGCCGGGGAGAACATTTTGCGCAGCGGCTCTTTGCCCTGTCAGAGATCGCCTTTGTCCAGATTGCGGACTTCTTTGGCCTCGCCTTACGCCACGCTGTCACAGCTGGTGCTCGCCGTGTGACGCTGGCAAGCATGGTCGGCAAATTGGCAAAATTTGCGGCGGGCAACGAGTCAGTCCATAGCCGAGAGAGCACCCAGGACTTTGCTTTTCTTGGAGAACTCGCCCGTCGCGCCGGGGCTGAGGAGAGCCTGGTAGAACAGGTCCATGGGGCAAACACAGCGCAGGAAGTCTCAGAGCTCATGGCAGAAGCAGGGCTCACCACCTTTCACGATCTGGTGTGCCAGACTGCCTGGACCTACGCCATGTCGCTCACACATCAGGCCTATCCACTAGAGGTCCTCCTCCTGGGGCGAGCCGGCGAGGTGTTGGGAAGCTATCCGCCGCGTTAGCCCGTACACCTCCGAGCCGTCTCTAGGGGCGAGACCTGGCGTCTCTCCTCCAGAGGGTCTGCCGGGGCCGGGCTATCATGGAACACAAATTTGACAGAAGCAGGTGGTTGATGGTCGAAAGAACGTGTCGAACTACCTCGACACGTATGTTAGGCAGGCAACACAACCCGTCAGAGGCAGAGGGAAAGGAGCCCGACCATGTGGTACGATGATTCTCCATCAAGCGAAGATTGAAGGCTGTGGCAAGGGGAAGCTGCAAGAATGGTTTGAGCTGCGTGGCGTCAATGTCGCGTATGACTGCCCTTTCCACATCCGTTTGGAACATGCTCTGAACATTGATTTTATCAACGAGGCGGAGGGCCCCAGTGCGCGAGTCGCCGTGGAGCTCACGCCGGAATCAGCACGCGCATTGGCCAAAGCCATCCTCGCGACCTTAGAGCACGCAGAGGCTGATGGATGGCTCTCTGAGACCGGCGAGCACTCGCATGAGCATGGGACCCTGGAACACGCGCATGCTCATTGAGCAGTAGCAGGACCGGAACAGTAGACAAGCGTGGGACCTGCTAGGCTGCGCCTGGTAGAACGGACGACGATACGGCGAGAGCCTGAGGTCCCACCAGGAAGAGTCTGTTGCATTGACTGAGCGGGAGGGCTTGTTATGGCGGCAGGTCAACAGATCGATGGTCTCATCGCGGCGGTAGCACAAAGTGTTGAGGCGGGGCTAGCGTATTTCCAGGGGTCAGGAAGCCAGGCCAGGGTGAAGATGGGGCACTGGGAGCCGCGTGAGGTCTTATGCCATCTGCTGTGGTGGCATCAAGTAACAGTCGAAGGGATGGAATCTGTAGCCTCAGGCGGTGCCCCGTACCGCCTTTATGCCTCCGTTGATGAGATGAACGCCAGGGCTGTGGGGCGCCTGGCGGGCAGAGATATCAATCAATCAGGCACTTACGGTGCGTCTCTGGTGGATTTAGCGCGTCAGTGGCAGGCGCGCCTGGTGCAGGCAGCGCGTGCCTTGCCGGATCCGAACACAACAGTCTTGATTATGGGCGACGGCAGTGGGCGTTCCGTGTAGCAGCGCCTTGAGACCATCACGCAGGAGTGGAACGAACACGTCAAGGACTTGCAGGCACTCAGTGCCGCGTAGACAACCGTAGACGGATAGTACACGAGCTGGACAGCGCTGAGGAGCCCTAGGCTCCTCCCCAATCAGCACTGCCTGATGCGTCCCCGCCCATCGTACAACCCGACTTCTTATGCAAGCACACCGGCATGGTGCTTAGTATAGCACTTGCTGCTCAGGGGAGCCTTGCTCCTCCTCGGGGGTCTGTGTATTGCGACCAGTGGCCCACTGCGAGGAAGACGGAGCCCCACAGGCAGGCTCGTGCTGGGCTCCGGGGTGGCGTGTGGGGTCGCGGCGCTGGTCTTCCTCGCTACCCTGCAGTCCACCAGGGCGGGTCTACGAGCATCCGTAGGCAACCCTTTTCCCTTGACTGCCGCATCTAGAGAAGCAGGGCAGCGTCTCTATACCCAGCGCTGCACACCCTGTCACGGCCTAACGGGTCGAGGGAATGGGTCGCTGGCGGCAGGGCTGCGTCCACCACCTGCTGATCTGGTTGTGCATGTGCCACTCCATGCGGACCGCGACCTGTTCCAGATCATCCGCGACGGGATCGCAGGCACGGCCATGGCTCCCTTTGGTGGACAAATGACCGAGGAGGAGATCTGGCACACGATTAACTACCTCAAGACCTTGGAGCAGTAAAGTGCCCTACCCCGAGCCGCTATCGCTCTTTGGATAAGCTGGAGGTAGAAGTGATGTGGCGTTTTCGTCTGAAGCTTATGCCCTATAGACAACGTGCTGGCCTTTCTCTTATCTCGATGGTATGTGTGGTCAGTGTCTGGCTGCTCTGGGTTGCCAGAGGCCAGGCTGAGGATGCAGCTGTGACCGTCGAGATCGCCAGCACGCCCTCTCTGGAGCATCTCCGTCCGCATATGGACCTGGCACGTGTGACGCTCCTGGCCTTGCTGCATAGCAAGCCTCTCGGCCAGGGCCATATGAAGGTCCAGCTCACGGCCCCGCCTCGTACAACAGTTCTGGCGACAGACTTGCCCAGGGTGGAGGGCACCCCTCTTCTCGCCTTCGACTCTGAGCTCATAGACGGTAGTGTGACACTGCAGTATCGCTTTCCTATCCGCGGCACCTACACGTTTGACCTGGAGATTACCCCCGTACCGGGAGGGCCAGTGTTTCCTCCCACCAACCTGCGCCAGACGGTACGCATTTCCGAAAAACCCGTGATAATTCGACAGATCTGGCTGCGAGTCGTCGGTCTGTTTGTCCTTGGGGTGATCACTGGGGGCCTCGTCGCCCGCTTTGCAGCCGCCAGGACGAAGCTGCAGAGCCAGGCCATCGTTGGCCTACTCGGGCTCTGCTCTGGCGTGCTGGTCCCGGTCAGTACGGTCTCTGCACATCCCGGCCATATCCACGGAGCAGACCATGCAGCGCAAGGACACCAGGTCATACGGGGAGATGATGGCTGGGAGCTCGAGATCCGCACCAGCCCCGAGCCAGCAACAGTGGGGTATCCAGTCCAACTCGATCTCTGGCTCCGCAAAGACGGTGTGGTATTTCCAGACATGACGGCGGTGTCGATCGCCGCCACGAACCTGGAAGCAGGCCAGACGGTTGTAGAGACCCACATCCTTGCTCGTCAGGGCCAGACCACACAGAGTCTCCAGCTCTATGATGGTGGGTTGCACACCATCGCCGTGACGGTACGCCCCGTAGGAGGAGCGGCAAACGGTTGGGTGCCACCAACGGCGATGCTGAACGTAGACATTGTGGCTCTATACCCGCCGCTCGCAGTGCAGATCAGGATGATAGCCATTGTGCTTGGCGTGCTGGGGCTCGGGATGGTCGTGGGCTTTTGCGTGCCCCGGCTGGCTCTGTGCCCAAGACGGTGAGTAGGTCCATGCCAGCACATGGTCATGGAGGCCGCGCACTTGTGATGCACCGTTCCCCATGGCTCTGCGTTATCCTTGTGTCCCTCCACTTTTCTGCAGATCAGCCCTGCTCGTAGCGACGCCAGGAGACGGCGGCGTTGGAGGAGCAACCGCCAATGTCGCTGCGCGGCAGTGCACAAGCGGGTGCGCCAGCCGTGGGCGCCGTGTCGCAGATGGCATGAGGCAGTCAGGTGAGTTCACGCACGCTGTCGGGACTCTCTGCTGCCTCAGCGACAATATTGTGTGAGCTGTCCACTGCCGTGCCTCGAAGAACGGCGCCAACACCATGAAACAGGGGTGCAACATCTGTGCAAATCTGCTATATCCTAGAGAAAGGAGAGAGTACGCCTGTGGAGAGGCGATGATCTTGGGGAGGGTAATCCAGCCGACTATACCTGATAACACAAGGGAGAGAGTACGATGCCGAAACGTGTACAGTTTGCTGACGAGATCGAGCCCCTGGTCCAGTTTATTGAAGATACCGATCCGAGTGAGATCGTGAATCACACGTTAGCCAAGCTGCAGGCCGGTGTGCCGACGCAGACCATGCTGACCGCCTCCGCCCTTGCGGTGACGCGGTCCTCAGACCTCCCGCCGGGTCATCACGGCGGGCCGTTACATCCTTTGGCGGGTCTCCATGCCGTCTATCACCTCGTTGAGCGTCTGGAGGGCGAGCAACGGTTTGTCCCCGTCCTGCAACACGTGGCGCTTGCCAACAAACATATTCACCACCCTGCCATGGGGCCCTATAGTCTCCTGGAGTTCGAGCCAGTGGATGAGGGGGGCGTCGAGGCGACCAAGGAGGCCTTCCTCGCCGCCGTCAACCGTGGTGAGTACAACAAGGCTGATCATTATTTTCTGTGGCTGTGGGAGCATGTCCCACCGATCGAGGCCTTCGACCTCCTAATGACCGTCGCTATCCCCAAGAATGTCCTGGATGATCATTATTTCATCTTTCCTGCCTTCACCTGGCGCGCCCTGGAGTCGGTCGGACATGAGTATCTGCCTATCCTGATGCGGCCAGCGGTGCGCTATGTGACGCGTTATCCCATCGCACCGGGTGTCCCGGAGATTGAGGCGCTCATCGAAGAACATCAGCTGCTCACACGGGTTACCCGTCAACAGAGTGGTGAAGATGAAACCGCGGTGATCGGGCGCGTGGGTGAGGCGATCGGACGGTGTGATGTCTTTGCCGACATTCCCATGCTGCTCGCTAAAGCCCTGGCCGATGGGCTGTCGTTGGAAGGCGCTGGCGAAGCCCTGTCCATTGGGGCCGCTGGTCTCTTCTTGCGCTCCCTCACCGGCAATCCCATGGATGTCCACCTCCACACGAGCGCGAATCTGCGGCGCTACCTCATTGGCCTGGACGGCTTGAGCCTGAAAAATAAATTATTGGTGCTCTTGCTCTGGCATACGGGCCCTGAGATACGCTCGACGGCGCGCCGAATGATGCCGGCCCCGCAACCAGATCCGGACGCGGTGGCCGCCTTGCCCTATCGCACGCAAGACGAGTTGCTCGAGGCGATTACCGAGAGCATTTATCACCAGCCACCGACTGACTGGGCTACGGTCGCCAATCTGGGGCAGCTGCGAGCGGTGCCAAAAGTCAAAGAGACTGTCAACCTGGCCCAGCAGTATGTCCAGTACGGCTATGATGCGACGGCGCTGATTACGCGGCTGGCGGAGATCGTGTGCCACGACAATTTCACGGAGATGCACGCCTTTAAGCATCATCAAGCGATCGTGGAAGAATTTTACGCCACGCGCGATCCCTGGCGCTGGCTGCATCTCGTCTCCGGTGCTCAGGCCGCCGCCATCTCGTTTGGCAAGAATATGGAAATTTATGAAGAGGCTCTGGAGTTGCTCCATGCCTAGGCACGCCTAGGACGCGTTGGGAAGGCACCACGACGCCGAGGCGCTGTGGCACCACAGCGCCTGGCCCGCGAGTCCAGGAGCCGCATCACCAGCGACATAGGCAACGCGTACGGGATGCTCGCCAGTGTGCAGGTGCACCAGTACACGCCAGAGCAGTTGCATGGGTGCCTCTCGTCTGCAGTGAAGGACCTGGTGTATGGCCCATACACCCATGAGCGGAAGTGTGCCCATGCGGCCCTCTCTTGAGTAACCAGCAGAGACACATTGCTCCTGACCAGGTAGTGCGAGCCCTCTACACGACTCACGGCCAGTGCATATATAGCATGCGGGCACGAAGGAGAACGTTCACGATGACTACAGGGAGAAGTGACGACGCCACCAACGTTGTGAGTGCATTGGGATCGGGCACAGGGCCCACGCCGGACAACTGGGACCTGGCAGCAGATGTCGTGGTGATCGGTGCGGGCGCCACGGGGCTCCCCGCCGCTATTGCGGCCAGAGATGCGGGGGCATCGGTTATTGTGGTGGAAGCAAACTATGATATCGGCGGGCATGCGATTTTGAGTGGCGGCAACGTACCGCTGGGTGGCGGCACAAGCGCCCAGCGCAAATACGGTATCAAGGATTCGCCGGACCTCGTCTTCGCTGATCTGACCGACTGGTCCATCGTCCAACCCAACGGCTGGCCTGACTACCGCTATAATGATCGAGCCGTCATGCGGGGGTTCGCCGATCATTGCGCTGCCACGTACGAATTTTTGGTGGCCAATGGTGTCACGTTCAAGGATGTCCCTCCGGACAATGTCGGTGCGCACAGCACGGGCAACTCGGCGCCGCGTGAGAATCATGCTGTGTGGACCGACGGCACGGGGCTCGCCAGTCCCAGCGGCCGAGCCGGTGCGGGTCTGGTGCGGCCGCTGGAGGCGAGCGCGCGGGCCAAGGGGGTCAAATTTCTCCTAAACCACAAGATGACCAGCCTCATCAGGACAGCGTCCTCCAGTACCAACCCCGGCAGGGTGGTGGGCATTACTGCCCAGTATACGCCCAGGACGCTACCCGGCTCGACGACGCCATTACAGAGCTACCGCTCCGAAGGCAACATTGACAGTACCAAGCCGAGCGTGGCCATCCGCGCTGCCAAAGCGGTGATTTTGGCCACCGGTGGTAGCACTAGCAACGTCAACTTCCGGCGCATGTTTGATCCCCGCTTGACCGAGGTCTACCAGACGGCCGGCGAGCCCTATACGTTCCAGGACGCCAGTGGCGAGCTAGCGGCCATGGCGATTGGCGCCTCGCTCTGGGGCCTGGGGAACCAGATTCTGGAAAATGGCGATGGCATCAGAACACAGCGAGCCCTGGGCGCACGGTACAACTATTTCGCCTGGGATGTCAATTCTCCCATCCTCCCCCTCGTGCGTGCTGCCGGCCTGGAGGTCAAGGATTGGCAAAATCTCATTCTGGTGAACCAGCTGGGCCAGCGCTTTTATGACGAGACCAAAGGCGATTACCCGAACGGCAATCTGTACAATGAGTTCAACCCCTACAGGCCGGGCGATTACCGCAATAATGCCAGCATCGATTACAATCCGACCCACTATAATTTCTTCAATGCCGCTGTGGCCATGAATGCCGCGTCGGGCCCCCCCGACTACGCGGCGGGCCCGATATGGGCCATCTTCGATGCTGAGGCGGTGACCCGTGAGCAGTGGCAAGTCGCCCCGCCGTATGTGGATCCAGACGGCTATTTCTTCAGCGCCAACACGCTGGCAGAGCTCGCCGCCGCCATTAAAAACCCCTATCAGGCCAAACCGATGGACGGCGCCACCCTGCAAGCGACCGTGGCGCGCTACAATACCTTTGTAGACACTGGTACGGATGTGGATTTCGGCAAGTACAGGCCCCAATATAGGATCCAGACGCCACCGTTCTACGCTGCCTGGGCCACACCGCTGGTACACGACACGCGCGCTGGCCTCAGGATCAACGCCAGGTGCCAGGTGATGGACATGCAGGGCCAGGTGATCCCCGGTCTGTACTGCGGCGGCGAATCGGCCGGTGGCTTCAACCAGCACGGGCTGGGCCGCTGCACGGCCCAGGGGTACATCGCTGGGAAATACGCCGCTGCAGAGCGACCAGAGGCGTGAGTGGCACGCCGTTCTGTATGGCACGTATATTGCGACCTGCGTCCCGATCTCGTTGATTCCATGTGACTCGAACAGATGCTTGAAGCGGTGCACAGGGCTCCTAGAGGGTGTGATGCACTTTTACACCGCTGATGTTACACTGGCAGGATGGAACACAAATTCTTCTGGAGAGTGCACCGTCGCGAGACAAGGGGGAATCTATGCCACAGTCAGGCACAATCGACTATGCTGTCGTTGAGGGATGGGAACAACTGCCCAAGGGCTATGCGCATCGAGATGTGGCAGGGGTGGCAGTGGATGGCGAGGACCGCGTGTACCTCATCTGTCGTGGGGATCATCCCGTCATGGTGTACGACCCACGGGGCAATTTTTTGCGCTCGTGGGGTGAGGGGGAGTTCACCTACCGCACGCACGGCATCTCCGTGGGCCCGAACGGCACGATCTTCTGCACGGATGATGGCAATCACACCGTCCGGCAGTTCACGCCGGAGGGCAAGCTGCTCATGACCCTTGGCGTGATGAATACGCCCTCGGACACCGGGTATAATGGCAAGGACCTGATGACGATCAAGCGGGGGGCTGGTCCCTTCAACCGCCCCACGAACATTGCCGTGGGCCCCAGGGGCGATCTCTACGTGTCTGACGGTTACGGCAATTGTCGCGTGCATCAGTTCTCGTCCAGCGGCCAGCTCAAGCGCTCGTGGGGCGCCCCGGGTCGCGGCCCTGGGGAGTTTTATTTACCACACGGTATTGCCGTGGCGGCTGATGGACGCGTCTTCGTCTGTGACCGGGAGAGTGACCGTATCCAGATCTTTAGTCCGGATGGTGAATACTTGAGTGAGTGGACGGATACCCAGCGGCCAACGCACATCGTCTTCGATGAGCAGGGACGAGCCTATGTGAGCGAGCTCTGGTGGCATCCGGGCGACACCTCGCAGAGCCTTGGCCCCATCACGCAGGCACGCCACGCTCGCGTGAGTGTCTATGACCCGGACGGCCACGTGTTGGCCCGCTGGGGCACGCCAGATGCCACGGCCACCGGGAGTTTTGCCGCGCCGCACGGTATTGCCGTGGACTCCAAGTGCGCTATCTATGTCAGTGAGGTCACCTGGACGTTCGCAGTGAGCCGCGGCCGCGCCCCGGAAGACTGCCACACGTTCCAGAAGTTCGCCCTCACATCCTGAGCTGCCTCAGTCCAGAGGCCCAGGCTGCTGCAGAGCATATCTTCCAAAGGCTGATTATCCCCCGCCATACGGGCGGGGGACTACTAGTAGTGCGCAGCCCCCGGGCACAGCGCCTGGCGTGGTAAGTGCTGTGGACAGCCCTGCGTATCACGGCGAACCTCCCATGTCTACTCAGACCGTTTCAGTACGTTCTTCCAGTTCACCCTCAAGCTGCAAGTAGAGCTGACGCATCCGCTCGAGTTGTGCCTGGTCTGGCTGTTCCCAGAGCCCACGCTGTACGGCCTCCATCAGGCGCTCGATGATGCTCCGTAAAGCCCAGGGATTTTTCTCCTGGAAAAACTGCTGCGTCTGCGGATCGAGGACATACTGCTCAGCGAGACGCGCATACATCCAGTCTTCTACCACCTGCGCCGTGGCATCATAGCCGAACAGGTAATCGACGGTCGCAGCCAGTTCAAAGGCACCCTTATAGCCATGACGCTGCATCGGGTCGTGTCCCCGACTACTGCTGATCATTCCCGTGGCCTGAAACCCGAGTCAAATGGTTCCCTGGCATCCCCATGTCAGGGGGCTACGCCCTGCTCGCCTCCAGAGCCTATTATCCACTGATGCTCATCGTGCTTATCGGGTTGTGGGGCGGGCTGCCGCCCCGCTGGCCGCGGGCACCCCGTGGGAGGCCCACGCGGCCAGCTGAGCCCCTCAAACTCACGCGCCCACCCTCGCGCGCCCCCAACGCCCCGTGTGCGGGCCTGACGCCCCCGCCTCACGGTGCGTTGGGGGCGCCAGAGACCGGGAAGGCCACGCCCCCGCCTCCGGGGCGGCCCGCTCCCAGGCCCCCAACGCCCCGCCGCCCCCGCCCGGTGGATACCTCGTGACCCTTTGGGCCCCACGCCGCGTGTGCCGAGCGCGGCTGGCGGGGCTTGAACCATCTGCGCGCCCAGGGTCATGCCGGTGGTGGCCCCGGGAGGCAGTTGCCCGGCACGGCGTGCGACGGCTATTTGCCCGCGCCTCCCGGTACCATTGTGCACGGTCAGCAAGCGGCGGGGGACCTGAGGGTGCGCGTCCTGGCGGGCTTCGCCGCCGGCCTGGGCATGCGCGCCCCCGCCCGGGGCTTCGCGGTCGCCCCCAACACCGTGTGGCACTGGCGGGTCGAGGCGGCTGAGCCACGGTGGGCCTTGGCGCGCTACTGTCGGTGCGAGGGGCATGTGACGCAGGGGCCACTTGATGCGGTATACGCGGTGCTGCGGGACCTCAAAGCGGGTGCGAGCAGAGACGATGAGGCGATGAAGCGTCGGGAGCGGTCATCCTGCTGGGGCTGGAGCGCGATGGCCCCTGAGAGGCACTGGCTGGTGGTCATCGATGTCGGGACGCGGCCTTGGGAGATGGCCCAGCGCGTGGGGCAGCAGGTCGCGCCGGTCGTAGCGCCAGGAGGTATGCCCCTGGTTTTGCCCGATGGCCTGCAGGAGTACGGCACGGCATTGCTGGCGCCCTTTGGCTCTGGGCGGCAAGCGGAGCGACGCCGAGACCAAGGGCCGCGGCACAACCGCGCGGGATGCCGCGGCCTGAGCTGCTCTAGGCGCCAGTGGTGAAGTTGTACCAGCGTCGGCGTCTTGGGAGCGTGACACACCGCGGGGTGTTCGGCACCCCGCGGGCCAGCGAGCAGGTCGTGGCGGCGTGTGACCGGCAGATTACGCCAGCCATGGCTGCTCCCTGACGTCACCAATGGCCGTGGCGCAGCCACGGTGGGGCGGCCGTGCACGCCGGCGAGGGCGGCGGGACGCACCGAGCATGTCTGGAGCCTGCGAGAAGCGCTGAGGTGCCGCGTGCTGCCATGGCCACAGCCGCAGACGGTCTAAAGCAACGGTGCCAGGGGATGAGCGTGCCGTTGAAGGGCGGAGGGGTACGCAGACGCCGGCCCAGCGGGCGAGATGAGGTCTGGAAAGCGGGTGACAAGAGTGGCAGAGCGGCTGATGGACAGCACTCAGCCGCTTGGAAGCAGGCTCGAAACATTCTCCGCAGCCCCGAGATACGCGACCGGTTTCGGAGAGTTGGACGGGGATCGGCGTCGTTGCAGGGTTTTGGGCTGTTTTGCTCATCAGGCAAGGGCCTCATGCAAGAAATGTGGACGCGAGTGAGAGAATCAAATTGTATAAGATATTACAAGGGGTTAGAGCTATTTACAAAACTTGCAACCAGTTAACTATCATCGCCTTGGAGCCGGTCCGCGCCCGGATCGCCATCGAGCGTGTCATTATTCGAGAGCGTTTGATATCTGGGGAGAGCAGCTTGAGATATGGGCGCTTCTGCGGTACGCTGCCCCCAGGAATCAAACGCTCTCCAGCCGCCCGACAGCAGGCTGAGTGACGTGGTGCGGTTGCTGGCGCTCTCAGGCGAATAGCATTGGGAT
>Ga0081455_10001694_pt1 | contig 26684 bp, 23 predicted proteins | sample TabmetS3T2R1_FD_70207 | JGI IMG/M metagenome (GOLD analysis project Ga0081455, IMG submission 70207) | Tabebuia heterophylla rhizosphere microbial communities from the University of Puerto Rico - S3T2R1 | ecosystem: Host-associated > Plants > Roots > Rhizosphere ...
GGGCGATCCGCTCGGGCGCCGAGTAGCGGTGGTGGACGCTCACGCGCCGGAAGCCGACGTCGGCCAGCATCGCGCGGCACGCGGTGAGCGTCGGGGCGCACCAGTCGTCGCCCTCCAGGTAGTAGCGGACCGCCGGCTTGCGCGTGAACAGGTGGGAGACCTCGGTCTCGACGATCGCCAGCTCGCGCGTCACACTCGCCACCCTCTCGAGCGCCAGCAGCGGATGTCGCATGTGGTAGAGCACCCCGAGGAACAGGACGACGTCGAACTGGCCGCCCAGCGCCTCGGGCGAGAGGTCGAGCACGTCGATCTCGTGGTCCTCGACCTGTGAGCCAAGCCGCTCGCGCGCGTAATCGAAGCCTCGCTTGCTGCCCCATCCCGGGCCGGTCCAGCAGTACCAGTCCGTCGCGAGGACGCGCTCGGCGCCGCGTCGCTCGGCCTCGAAAGCGAAGAAGCCGTCCCACGCCCCGACGTCGAGGACGGTACGCCCCGCCAGTGATTCGGGCAGGCCGATGCGCTCGAGCTTGGCCGCCGTGGGGCCCTCGCGCCCCGGGGTAACGACCCCGCCGCCGAGGTCGATGCTGTGAAACCAGTCGATCTCGCGAACCCTTTCGTCGCCGTTGCTCATGCGCTCTGGGCCTCGCGCTCGGGCGCTGGGAGCGCGAGCCGTCCTCACCTCAGGAAGTCCGAGAGCGGGTTGAGCGCCTGCGCGCGCTCGTACGCCTTGATTGCCTCATCCACGTTTCCGGCCTCGGCCTCGATACGGGCGAGCACGAGCCAGGTCCGCCAGTTCGTGCGCTCTCTCTCTGTCGCGTCGCGGGCCGCCGCCGCGGGCATCATCTGCGCCGTGCGTCGCATCCCCGTCCTGGCGATCGTCGTGCTCGCGCTGGCGGCCGGCTTCTGGAGCTTCCGGAGCGGCCTCCCGACCGAGATCCAGATCGTCTTCCTGCTCGGCGTCGTCGTCGTCATCGTGCTGGCATTCGGGCTGCTGACGATGCGCAACTTCGGCCGGCGGCTCATCACGGCGCTGCCGCTCCCGCACCGCGTCCTCGAGCTGTACGACCGGTTCGAGGAGGGCGTGTTCGGGGCCCTCGGGCTGAAGTCGCTGCCGATCCTGGTGATCCTGACCGGGCTGATCTTCGGTCCTCCGCTCGCGAAGTTAATGGGCGGCCGCAGAGCCTTGGTTTTCGGCGCAATCCTGCTCGGGTTGGGAGCGGCGATGTATCTGTACATCGTCTATGTCATGCTTCCGGACGCGATCGAACGCGCCAATGCCAACGGCACCAAGCACCAAAGTGCACAGCCTCGGTGAAAGGCAAGACAGGCGCATCCGCCTTTCAGGCCGAGCGCTAGCTGCTGTGCGGGCCGCTGGGGTTTGGTTGAGTATCGCTTCCGACAGTCCCGGCTCATATCGAGCGTGCCCGCATGTCCGTGTTGGGTCGTGTGACACGGAAGCGTCGTCTGCGTATCGGCGACGCCCAACTGTGCGAGTGATTAAGGAGGGCCCTTCGGGGTCGGCAATCATGGGCTGATCTCAAGCCACCGTGAGCTGTTGGATCCCCATAGAATGCGCCGGCTTGCGCAGGTTTCTTACCTGGGATTCGGCAGTGGGGCTGGTAGGATTGACGAGAACAGCAACCTCGGCGGCTGTCGGCATCACCTCGCGCAAAATTTCCAACCGCTTAGGCCCTACCTCCGCATTAAGGCTTGTCACTCCCGTAAGATTGGCTTCCGGCTGCTTCAAACTACCTACAAGTCCAATTGCGACCGGATCGACACCCATTTCGACTACGACTGGGATCGTTGTGGAGCGCTGGAATTTGGTGCGATGTTACCGCCGCAAGCTGGGCCTCATCACCTATCTTCGCGGGTTGGCTTCTGGGCCGGTACTTTCACATGCGTGACCGAATGTCCGTCGCTACGTCCTAATGAAATGGGCGCGTCTCAGAATCCGTCGGGATCGAGCGTGGCTGGGCACACACACCATGCCGCCAACGACCCGGCAGAGAAGTCTGGGTGTTCCCGAAGGTCGCGAGTGCGACCTAATCGGGTCTGACATGTTTCTAGGCCCGCTGGCAGCCGACTGGATTGTTGCGTTGGCGAACTTGCCGGCTTCGTGCCATTTCTGGACTAGGGCACAACAGCATGCGTTACCCTCGTCGATCGCGGCGCGGTGCGGGCTCACCGTACACCCTCACGATTGCCTGACCTTCAAAATTCGGACGCGAGCGGTACGTCATTTCGATTTGTCTAAGGTAACTCCTGTCGCCCCTGAGATCGACACGCAGGTCGCCACCGGCTCTAATTTGCCGGTCCACGCGAAGGTCCTCACTGTGACCGTTAAGATAGACCAACCTGATGGCCATCATGTGGACGTCATTGCCGTCGGCGTGAAAGCGCAACGCCCCGAACGCGCGGTTCCTAAACCAATCTTCTGATTGACCGATGTTGATCGTGTCCCGGTCGACTCGGAAGCCTACTCGCTGTTCACCAAGCAAGACCTCTCCTCGTCCAGCTTGTTCAGCATCGGGCCCGTCGGGACCACGACGGCGTACCGACTCGCCGTAGACTTTGATCACCGCCTGTCCGCGGAAATCGGGCCGCGAGCGATAGGTCATTTCGATCTGCGAGAGATAACTCCTCTCGCCTCGCAGATCCATTGGTAGCTCCTCGCCGCGGCGAATAAGTCTATCGACCCGGAAGTCCTCGCCGGCACCATTGAGATATACGAGCCGGATTCCGATCATGTAGATATCGTTGCCTTCGGCCAAAAAGTGCAAGGTCCGGTAGCGACGGTCCCTGAACCAGTCCTCGCTCTGACCAACGTTGATGACGTCACGGTCAACCCGGAATCCGACGGTCTTCTCGCCCAACAGTTCCCAGCCGCGCTCACGCGCGCGCCTATCGTCCCTATCGCCGCGACGATCGTCCCGATCCCAGCGCGGACTTTCGTCGCGATCTCGTCGTTGTGCCTCGGCACTCGTCGCCGTTACGGCCCCGAGTACCAGTACACCGGCAAGCGCACCCGCTATGGCTCGAAAGCACATTTTTGCCTCCCAATAAGATATTCAGAACCCCACTATTTGGCTGTCGATCGCGGCGTGAGCATGGCCGAACGATGCTCCGGCCTGCCGCATCAACCAGATGGGCGGGGGTGAACAGGGGCTCCCCCGCCAAGAGTGCGAAGGAGACGCCGTGCGACGACTGGGCTCATCGAAAAGTTGACCGTCGCACGCCAGTGCGCTGCAGCAGATACGGCGCGCGGAACGTGATCATGCGAAGCAAACCTGCAAGGAACGTCTCGCAGCGAACCTCAACCCTCAGCGTCAGGATGTCGAAGACCACTCGCCGGGGCAAGCATCGTGCGGCCCCCTTCTTAGGGATCTTCAGCATTCTTGCCGAAACTGATCGCGGTTCTTGTCATTTTTATCACGCGCGCCTCAAAGCTCCCGCGCTTAGCCTCCCGTTGGCTCTGGCAAGGACATTGGGCGGGGGCGATTGCGCGAGTAGCGTGCGGGCAAGCAAAAAGGGGGCGCTTGTGACAAGGTCGGCGCAAGCCTAAGCTGGAGTGGCTCGGACTGTGATCGCTATCTACGATCATCCCAAGGTCCGTCGCCAAAGCTTCCTAGATAACCAAAGTCTCCAAGCAAGGCGCAGGAACACGATTTGAACTTATAACGAAAAAAAGGGGGTTCAAAACGATTGACGGGAATGTTCGATGGATGACCTTCGTGGCAAAACAAGTGAACGCCGCCAGCTCACCGTTCTGTTCTGCGATATCGTTGATTCGACCGGTCTTTCCGAGCGCAGCGACCCCGAGGACTTGCGCGAGATTCTGCTGGAGTTCCAGGCGATCAGCACCCGATGCATCAAGGATGCCGGCGGCAATGTCATCAACTACATTGGCGACGGCATTCGCTCCGGGTTCGGCTATCCCCTCGCCTCCGAAAACGAGGCCGAAAACGCGGTGCGCGCTGGCCTCCTATTGCTGCGCGCCGTTGAACAGCTGAGCGAACGCTCGATCGCGACGATCAAGGAACCGCTTCGGGTTCGGATCGGCGTGCACACGGGCTTTGCCGTTATTGGTACAGCGGCGCCGGGCCACGTGCACCACGCCACGGAGATTGTAGGCGACACGCCCAACATCGCCTTCCGGCTATTGGAGGTCGGAGGTCCCAACTCGCTGGTGATCAGCGAGGAGACCCGGCGCTTGCTGCGGGGAAAGTTCGAACTGCAACCCCTAGGGCTGCGCACGCTCAAGGGACTATCGCGAAAGATGCCCGCCTTCCAGGTCCTGGCTGAACGCAGCATGGGCGACATCGAGCGAGGCGAGGCCGACCGCAATGTCTCCCCCCTGGTCGGTCGGCACGCTGAGATCGACCAACTGCTGCTGTTGTGGGATCCGGTTAAGGCCGGACGCGGGCACGTCGTGGAAATCACCGGCGAAGCGGGGATCGGCAAATCGCGGCTGGCGCTAGAGCTGATCGACAAGATCGGCCTACGCGAGGATTCGATTGTGGCATTGCATGCCTCGGCCCAGCACCAGAATACGCCGCTATACCCGATCATCAAAATGCTTGAGCAGAGGATCGGCATTCGCGCCGACGAGCCGGTGGAGGTCAATGCGGCACGCCTCAATGGATTCCTCGCCAACCAGCCTGCTTGCGATGAAGAAGCGCCCGGGCTGATCGGTCAATTGCTGGCTCTGCCGATCCCGCGCCTGGCAAGTGCAACCGTTCCCGACGCGCAAGAGCTGCGCCTCAAGACGCGCGAATGCGTGGTGCACCTGCTGACGTCGCAGGTTAACGGTGGTGCTGGCCTGATCTTGGTCGAGGACCTCCACTGGGCCGATCCATCAACCGTCGAGGTCGTCGAGCGCATCGCAGTCCGGATCGGCAACGCGCCGATTCTGCTCGTGATCACCAGCCGCGCGGAGACCATGGGCAGCGGTTCGGTGATGATCCGGCGGCTCCAGCTGCAGCGCCTCGCGGACCACTATGCCCGCGATCTCGCCGACAGCTTCGCCCGCGACAAGCAATTGCCGAGCGGGCTCATCGAGCAGATCGTCCGGCGTTCTGATGGCGTGCCGCTGTTCGTGGAAGAGTTGGCGGCGGCCGCACTTGAGACGGGCCAGGTCGACCCTGGCACCAGCGCGCACGGCGTCGCCGGCGGACTCGGCGTGCCATCGGCGCTCTATGACCCTCTCATGCTGCGTCTCGAGCGGCTCGGCGAAGCCAAGGCGATCGCCCAGCTCGCGTCGGTAATTGGGCGCAGCTTTTCGCACCAACTGCTGGCGGCGATTGCGGGCCAACACCGCGATGCCTTCGAGCCGGCTCTCGCCAAACTCCTCGAGTCTGGATTGATCAGATTGGAGCAGGACGACGACAATAAGGTCTATTCGTTCAAACACGCGCTGGTGCGGGACGTCGCTTATGATTCGCTTTTGAAGCGGCAAAGGCGGGAGCTGCACGCTCGCGTTGCCGACGAGATCGAACTCCAACTGCCGGAAATTGCCAACAGAGAGCCATCCTACCTGGCGCACCACCTCTCCGAAGCGGGGCGTACCGCACGCGCGGTGCAAATGCTGCTGAAGGCGGCAAAGCAGTCCGCTGAACACTCGGCCAATCTGGAGGCCCGCGCGCAACTGGCCGCAGCGCTGGAAGAGATCAGGAAGCTGGCTGCCGGGCTCGAGCGCGACAATTTGGAACTCAACGCGCAGATCGCCTTGATCGGGCCGACCATCGCACTGGAGGGATTTGCTGCCGTTGCCGTCGCCGACGTGAGCAGTCGTGCGATCGAGCTCTGCCATGCCTTGGATGACGATCCGCGCATTTTTCCGGCGCTGTACGCGCAATGGTCGTACCAGCGGGTCGCCGGCCATGTGCGCGAGGCTAGTGCGCTGGCGAAGGACTTTCTGGCAATCGCCGAGCTGAAGGGAACCAGGACCGATCGCATGGTCGGCCATCGGCTGCTCGGAACGTCCATGATCGATCGGGATGCCGCCAAGGCACGCCATCATCTTGAGAGCGCGACCAAGCTTTACGATAAAGCCACCGACCACGCCACCGCGGTCATCTACGGGACAGACGTGCAGGTGACAAGCTTGTCGAACCTGTGCATCGTCGATTGGTTGCTGGGCCGGATCAGCGAAGCGATCGTGCATGGGCGAGCTGCTCTGGAACTGGCAGGGCAATTACGACACGCACACACCCTCGGCTATGCCTTTGCCCACGTCTCAATGCTGCACACCCTGGAGCGCGACGTTGAGACGGTCGAGACCCTGGCGCAACGGGCGCTTGTCGGCGCGCTCAAGCGCGAATTGCCGCTCTGGATCTCAGTGGCACGCACATTTCTTGGCTGGTGCGACGTCGAGTCCGGCCGTCTTAAGGCAGGTATCGACGCGCTGGAGAAGCAGCGCGGTTTCCTTCAAACGGCGCAACTCGTCTATTGGCTGCCCACCTATCTGTGTTGGCTCACCGATGCCTACTTGCGTGTCGGGAAGGTGCACGAGGCCAAGCTCTGCCTCGAGCAGGCGCGCGACGTCATCGATCGCGGCGGCAATTCCTGGTACGAGGCCGAATGCCTGCGCCTCGAAGGGCGTCGCGCCGCGGACGGTGATGCAGTGCAGGCTGAATTGTACTTCGAGCGCGCGCTGGCGCTCGCCCACCAGCGCGGCCAACGCGGATTTGCCTTGCGCGCGGCCCGCGATCTTGCCGGCCATTTCGCCGACAAAGGCCAGCCTGCACGGGCTCGCGCGCTGTTGCAAAACGAATTAGGGCCTTTCGCCGATCAGCCGGAGCACGGCGATCGCGCAGATGCCAAGGCCCTATTGTGCACCCTCCGGAACGCCTCTGCAGATTGACTGCCGCGCGAGACCTGCTCGGAGGAAACCCTGTTTACGGCATATAATGTATTGGCCGTTTTTCATTATGTATCGTCCAGAATGGAACCACTCGCCGCCATTGTCGCCGCGCTACGCCCTCGCGCTGCATCCGCCAAGATCATCAGCGGCGCGGGCAAGTGGGGCGCGCGCTATTCGCAAGTCGACAACGCTGGCTTCGGGCTGGTGCTGTCTGGCGAGTGCTGGCTTCGCGTCGAGCCGGTGCGGTTGGCCGAAGGCGACTTCGTGCTGATGCCGCCAAACCCAGGCTTCTCGATCTACAGCGATGCCGAGGCCGAGTTGGTGCACCTTGAACCTGCGGCGACGGCCGGGCTCACAGAGCTGCACCACGGCGAGCGGTACTGCGTCGAGGACTTCAAGCTGCTGGGGGGATATTTCTGCTTCGAGCCCGCCAATGCGACCTTGCTTGCGCGGCTCCTGCCGGCGTTAGTTCATATCAGGCGTAGCGACTCCGCCGCAAAGCGGCTGACCAGCGCGATCGATCTCATCACGGACGAAGCCTTGGGCCAGCGCCCCGGGCGTGATTTCGTCGTCGAGCGTCTGATAGAGGTCATGCTCGTAGAGGCGCTCCGTTTTCGTCCGGACGAGGTCAAGGCTCTCGCCCGGCCGGGATTGCTCAGTGGCCTGGCAGATCCCAATCTGGCGAAAGCGCTCCGGTCTATTCACGCCGACGTGGCGCGCCACTGGACCGTTGCGGAGCTTTCGCGCGAGGCGGGACTTTCGCGCTCCACGTTCAGCGATCGCTTCACGCACAGGATTGGATTGGCGCCGATGGAGTACGTCATTCAGTGGCGCATGGCGTTGGCGAAGACTCTCCTGTTGTACGAGTGTCCTCCCCTGGAGCAGGTGGCCGCCGCCATCGGGTATGAGTCCGCCAGCGCGTTCAGCACCGCCTTCCGCAAGCAGGTGGGCCAGTCACCAAGTCATTTCGCTCGAGCTTCTGCCAAGCGGGACACCCTGGTCCAGTGACTGGAATGGGTCTAGGCCGCGTGGAAATGCGACGGAGGCTAGGAACGGTTTCATCCAACCCGTACAGCCGTGAGCTCTCTCAGGCGGACGGAAGATCACTACTCTCTGTTCAACTACCCTTTGAACATATAGAAGCCGTCTGCCCGTAGCTGCCGCAGGGCTTCCGGGTCGTTTCTGAGCTGTTCTGAAGGGACCATTCCAACATAAAGCCATTCCTCGTCCTCATTGCTAGGAGGTATATTTCGCCCGGTGGCGTCTAGCGAATAGGCAAAGCTTCGATCGCAGCCCTTGCGGCGGAACAGATAGATCGGCACTGCAGCGTACCCGTCTGAGCCAGCGTAACTGTTGTTGATAACAGGTAAGCCCCTCGGGAGTTCCCCAACAACGAATAGCTAGCGTCGGCGCTGCGAGCGCCCGTGGCAATCCATCAAGGCGATAAACTCGTGCCGCCTGATGAGACAGCGGCTGAGTTAATGCATCGCAACCTGCGCCATGTGGCAAACCGAGGGGATTATTGTGCACAGTGGCTGCGCCGCTTCACCATCACCCGTTCTGGTTGGTCGACATCACGGAAAGAGGGCTGTCAGCACCGTGCTGATGGTCCACATTCCCGTTAAATCCGAGGGAGCCCCGACCCCGGTGTGCGTTCAATCACCTGAGCTGGTCCAAGCCTAGTCCGATTGACCCTAATATAGGCAGCCGCGACCATCGCAAACGGGGCTACCTACTTCATCAGTCTTGCGCTTTCTTCGATGGTCTCTGGTTCGTGATGGCTCGTCCGGTGTTGGCGCTTGCTCGGCAGCTTGCCACCTGGGTAAAGGTGACACACCAGGCATCGATCCCAGCACCACTCAAGAGCGGAGCGCTGCCAAGCCAGAAATAATGCTCCGCCATGCTAGTGGTGCGAGGGCAACAAGCCCATTGGGGGTTGCGAGCCCCCGCCACGGTCCAGCCTACGACCAGGAAAAGGTTCCACCGAGATCGGGCTCCGCCAGGCATGCTCAAGCGCAGCCCCATACATCCTACAAACAACCGCAGGGGCGACACCCACCGCAAGCTGCGTGGCGGTGCGAGACGCAGCTCGCAAGGGTTATCAACAATGGCCGCTCGGGGTTTCTTCTAGTGATGTTTCCTCTGAGAATGCCCTAACCTGGGCGCGATTTAGGGCGGCCTACGTAACGCGTGCCATGATACGCATTCTCATCGCTGACGATCATGACCTCGTGCGCGCAGGCCTTCGTAGTATTTTGGGAGGCCGGCGCACTTGTGAGATTGTCGCCGAGGCCGTTGATGGCAAAGACGCAATTTGCAAGGCGCTGGAGACCAAACCGGATGTTGCCGTGCTTGACTATTCGATGCCGCTCATCAACGGCCTCGAAGCAACCCGCCAGATTCGTGCCCGCCTTAGCAAAACCGAGGTTTTGGTCTTCACGATGCACGAGAATAAGGCGCTCATCGATGAACTTCTGACGGCCGGCGCTCGCGGGTACGTGCTAAAGACCGATTTCAATAGTCACTTGCTAGATGCTGTCGAGGCAGTTGCCGGGCACCGGCCCTACTTCAGCGCGAACGTAGCCGAGATCCTGCTCGACTCCTTTCTTGCACTCCCAAAGGCGCATGAGAAGCGGTTGACGGATCGGGAACGACGTTTGATGGAGCTGATCGCCGAAGGTTACACTAACAAGCAGATGGCCAACGCTCTCCAGCTGGGATTAACGACCGTAGAAAAGGAACGCGAAACCCTCATGCGGAAACTTAACATTACTTCCTCAGCCGGCATTGTTCGCTACGCTGTTCGCAACGGCCTCGTACGGGCTTGATGGCGGCGCCGCGAAGCGAGCACGCCTAGGTGCCAGCCAGAATGACCTGGGGCTGGCCGACCAACGACCACGCATTCGATAGCGAAAAGGTCATCACGGTACCACCAAAAGTATCCAGCGAGGGCTGCTGCCGCATAGATGGCCGCCAGAAACGGAACGGATGCGACGCACCCGATCATCGTCGCTGACCCGCCGCGGTTCGTCCCACGCCAGGACCATGATCCAATCCGTCTTAGTGCTGCGCTACTTCATGCTGCTCGCCTCGCTCGGTGCAACAGCGGGAGCTGTATTGATGTTTTGGCAAGGCGGCGCAGATCTTTTCGACGCAGGCAGGTCCATTGTGGCCCCCCAAACCAGCAAAGGAGTGGCCGCTAACGTGATGAGTGCAACCGACGCCATCCTGTTCGGTATTGTGCTCCTTGTCTTTGCCTATGCAATCGCATTCGGTTTCGTCCTCGATTTGTCGCCCGAAACTCGAGAGCGCTTACCAGCATGGATGCGTGTGGAAAGCGTGAGCCACTTGAAGCTTTCGCTCATCGAGGTGATCCTGGTTTACATGATTGTTGACGTTGCCACGGATTGGGCCCAGAGCGCTGGGTCCTTGGAGTGGTCGTCGTTGGTAAAGCCGTTTTCGATCGTCTTGATAGCGGGGGCTGTACGTCTCCTGAGGCGCCCGAGTGAACTGGATAGAAAGCTCTAGTCACTTCTTTGCCGCGTGCCATTTCTTGGTGTCGATTGCTGCCGCTTCTTTGTGCCTTCTGCCAGCGCCTGAAATTGTGGCGAGTTGGCCGCCGACGCGGGAGCGCATTCCACAAGTGCGTGCCCCGAATGCGTGTGCGTCGACGGAGAGATCACACCCCTTGGACCCACAATGAGATCACTGCGCTGCGCAAGCGGCTCGGCATCCCGACCTAAAAAAAGGACCTCGATGGAAGGGCCTTTGGGGGACATCGAGGCCAAGGGAATGCTGGCGCCCTTCGGAGTAGACGCCAGATCTTCAGCCTAGAGTCTGGAGCCACTACAGCTGCTAGGTGCAAGCGTCGGTAGAGTTAACAGCCTCAATAGCTCAGGAGCCGTAAAGAGGCCCGGAACAATTCGTGCTTGAGCGATTCCCATTGAGCACCGGCCGCCGCACGGAGCGCTGGTCACGGAGAGAGCCCGCGGTCAGCTACACTTGGGGAGATCACGTTGGTGCTGTCGAACCAGTGCGGCACGCGGGCAAACCGGGGGACGGCTCGGCCGTGTTCTTGCAGAAGCATTTGCTGCGTTGCAAGCGTAAGGCAGCTCTGCACGAAAGCGTACAAATATATTGAGATGAACGGCGTTGACTTTTGCCTAGCGGGGCGCAGGTTAAAGGCGATGCGAGCGCTTGGGAAAAAGTGGAAAAAAGCCTCAAGGATCAAGGGTCGGATGGAGGTCGGCGCCAGCCCCAGGGGATCTTGGGCGGCTTGGCGCAGCGACTGCAGGATGGGGTGCGCGCGACCATCGATGCGCTCGGCCAAAGCCATGCCCAGCAACTCGCTGCCATCGTCGAGACCTCCGACGACGCCATTATCAGTAAAGACCTGAACGGCATCATCATTACCTGGAACCGGGGTGCCGAGAAGCTTTTCGGTTATGAGGCCGAGGAGGTCATCGGGCGGCAGATCACCATTCTCTTTCCGGCCGAGCTGCAGGACGAGGAAGCCTGCATTCTCGCCCGCATTAAGCGGGGCGAGCGCATCGAGCACTATGAGACGGTCCGGCAGCGCAAAGATGGCGGGCGCATAGAGATCTCCATGGCCGTCTCGCCAATCAAGGACGCCGCCGGCCAAGTGGTCGGTGCGTCCAAGATCGCCCGGGACATTAGCTCACGTAAGCGCTCCGAGGAAACGCAGGCTGCACTTTACGCTTTCACCGACAAGCTGTTCCGTGCCGGGTCGACTGACGAAATCTATGAGGCCGCTCTCGACGCCATCATCCGTGCACTTGGCTGCGACCGCGCCTCGATTCTGTTGTTCGATGATGCCGGCGTCATGAAGTTCGTGGCTTGGCGCGGTTTGTCAGATGCTTACCGGCAGGCTGTCGAAGGCCACTCCCCGTGGACGCGCGATGCCGATAACCCGGAGCCAATCATTGTCAGCAATATAGATACCGCGGAGCTGGATGCTTCTCTAAGGGCCACAATCAATGCCGAAGGGATAGGAGCACTTGCTTTCGTTCCCTTGGCAGCAAAGGGTGCTTTGGTCGGCAAGTTCATGACCTACTACCTAACCCCGCACGATTTCAGCGAGGCGGACATCAATGTTGCACTCACCATTGCCCGGCAACTCGGCTTCAGCCTTGAGCGCATGCACGCGGAAGAGGACCGTAAACTTGCCGAGCAAGCCAAGGAGCTGCTCCTGAATGAGAGCAGGCACCGCATCAAGAATACACTTGCGACGGTACAGGCGATTGCCGGACAAACGCTGCGTCAGGCCAATCCTGAGGAATTGCGTGCGTTCTTGGCGCGGTTGCACGCACTGGGCGAGGCGCACGAGTTGCTCACGTCCGAGAACTGGCACCAAGCTCATCTGCGCGATGTGGTCCTCCGCGCACTCAAGCCCTTTGCGGCAAAGCAAGAGCAGCGTTTCGCCGCCGAGGGTCCTACGGTCTGGATCCCCGCCAATGCATCATTGAGTTTGACGCTGTGCCTTCATGAACTGGCGACCAATGCGGTAAAGTATGGCGCGTTGTCCAATGGCACTGGGCAAGTGCGTGTGTCGTGGAATGTGGGCGATGACTCCGACAGGCGCAAGCTGCAGTTGACGTGGAAGGAAACTGGTGGTCCGCCCGTCAAGCTGCCCGAGCGCAACGGATTTGGAACTCTCCTCATCGAATCAACCGGAGAGGGAGAGACCCGCATTGAGTACCCGCCGGACGGCGTGCACTGCTTCCTCGACCTATCGCTTTAATTGCGTACGATCCACTGCGCTCGCAACATCGGAAGACGTTGCGCGGCGAAGCGACGGTCTTGTGCGAGGGAGGGGACCACCGACAAACTGCCCAACCATCGAGGCCCAGCAGCTTGGGACGGGTCTTGCAACGCAATTGCGGCCGTGGCTGACGACGGAAAACGGTCTCGGCTGCTGAAAACGCAGACGTGCTGCGGTGCCGTGATATGGCGTTCTCAAGCGCCACCTGTCCTTTTCTTCGCGCGCGAGGTCGCCTCTCGCCGCCCATCGATGCTGAGGCGCAGAAATCGTCGAAGTCGCCATGGTTTCTGTGCTCCGGGTGCGCGGCTCGCGGCTCGCCTTTCATGCTGCTCTGGGTCCCGCCGTGGGATGATTTGGTGGCGTGTCGCGCAAGATGCTACCGATTTTGGCTCCGTGTACGTTTTGATTACCTCGTCGGCGCCGAGCGGCCGAGCGAGCAGCGCCGGAGGAAGGCGTGCATGTACGAAGGTAGCGCCGTGCGCTAGGCCTATACCTTTGTGAGCGGATAGATCCTCGACGGCGCCGACAAATCAGCTGCGTCCGTCGCCAATCGCTGCGCGAAGACCGTCGCGGAGTTCGTAGCCCTCAACGGAATAGAACTCGCCGGGTCCTTTACGATACTCTCGTCCTTTGAGGGGACCGGCAAAGTGCCAGAAATCCATGCGCGTTATTTTCAAGTGAGCTGCACCGTCTACCTCGACCCGAAACACATCGCCGTTGTCTATCTCGACGGGGGCTTCGCCCGGCCGACAGACGGCCCAGCGTCCAGATGGTTGAAGTCGCAGAATGCCTTCCTCGTCTGACATGTAACCCACTCGGGAGCGGCTAAACCAAGGGGATCACCCCTGAAACCTGCGGGGACCACATAGATACGAGTGATCGGTCATCACCGTTTCAACGGAGGAACTCCGGCTTCCCTTTTCTTCGTTACGAAAACTTAAGCCTTGTCTTCACTAAAAGAAGCGGGCGGGAAGAACCATTTCTGGTCAGAGGAGCTGCTCCCCGAGTGGACCGCCCGGCTGACAAAGTCAGGGCAGCGATTCACTCGACAATTCGGTCGACCAATAGAGCAGCCACCGCCCGGCCTTTTTGTGGTCAGGGCACAGCTGCAACCTTGGACCGCGTTTGGCTCTTCCACCAGCACCGAATGCGGTCCGCTCTTTTCGTTCCTGCCCAGTGTTTACTGGGCGCTGCTGTCACCACTCCCCGAGCCGCAGAGACGGGTTCGGCGACGGCAGCGCCGGACCGCAGTCTTGCGATGGTGCCAGCGGACGCGGGCCGCTAGTTCGGTGACGGGCGGCTTCTACGTTTCAGGCGCACGTCTGAGGGCGCCTCCTCCGCCACACGCCCAGGAAAAGCCCCTGTCGCCGCGGACACGGTCGCGGATCTTCACGGCTGCACGCGGACACGAGCGACGTTAGCGAATTTGGCCAACGTAGCCCGGACCATCACTTGCCTGCGAATGCTGCCCTCCTGGCTCAGAGACGCCGCTTAACGCCGCGCCAGCCGCTCCATCGGGATCACCCGAGAGGGCCATGTCGCCTAGGGCAATGATGCCGACGAGGCGCTTGTCTCGGCTGACCACGGGCAGCCGGCGAACTTTGACGTCGGCCATGTTGGCGGCGACCTCGTCGAGTTCCTGGTCCTCGAAGCAATAACAGATGTCAGGGCTCATCACCTCGCTAACCGGGGTATCAGGGCCTTTGCCTTCGGCCACCGCACGTACAGCAATGTCGCGATCTGTGATCATGCCGACCAGCCGATCGTTCTCGCCGACAGGCAAGGCCCCGGCATCGATATCGGCCATCAATCGGGCGGCCTCCCGTATGCTCTGGCCAGGGCTTGCCAAATGGACCTTTCTGGTCATCACCTCCTGGATACGCACAGCGATCTCCTATCAATGCGGTTGCGATTTCTTCCGTGTGTTGGCGCAACGCGTCGATGCAACGACAGTTCCGATGACGCCCGCAAGCGTGTGCCGCGCCTTTGCTGACGCCATTGCCCCAGGCGACGCTAACGGCAATATGCGGCGAGGGCTGTGGTCGTGAACTCCGATGGTGGACCGGCATGGCCAGGATTGCGCTTCGGGTGAAGGCGGCGCGACCTGTTGGCCATCGCTGGGGCGAAGCAGCATGGACCGATGTCCGCACACGGAAACAGCCACGCACTTCGGGGGTCTGGCGGTTTTGGATCCTGTGCCCGAGGTGCAGCCGGCGATGCCGCGTGTTCGGTCGGGTGCCGGAGATGCTTTCGGCTTCGCGATCAATCCCAATCGCCGGACCGGATCGGGCTTGCGCTTTACGCAATGGGCAAGATCGCTAAGCAAATCGAGCCGAAGCGGTCATGGATCTTCCGGATAAGCCGCCGGGTCTGCACTGGACCAGGTACAATCGGCTCGCCGCCTCAACCGTGCTCCGGATGGCCGACTGAGTTTATCCTGAGGTGAAGGTGGTCGGCCTCGTGCTAGATTCGGACACTGCTTGACCCCCGAAGGGCGATTGCGTGGCGTCACGACAGCTTGCCGAGCCTAACTGGCCAAGTTCGTGGTCGGACAGCGCTTGCATTCACGGCAATCGATCCATTCCCGGCGGTGCCTCAAGAACGCTTTCTACCAACTCGAAGTACTTTGGATCGTGTCCTTCGAAGATTTCTCGTCCTCCGCCCATGTATGCACGGGCGAGCTCGCTGGTCGCCCGTTCCTCATCACCCAGCTCGAGATAGACCTGCCCAAGACGTAAGTGAACCCAAGGGTTGCCGATCGTTCCAGGGCACCACATCGCATCCTGCAGCGGACGAGCTGCGGCCTGGTAGTTGCCCGCTTGGATTGCGTTCTCTCCGAGGGCAACGAGAAGCCAGCCCATAGCGTTCCAACGGTTCTTCGGCTCCGGCAGCAAACCGATCGCTTCCACAAGCAGCTCGTAGGCCTCGCCGAATTTTCCTTCCACCATTCGCTGCGCGCCTGCCTCTGCGTTCGCCTTCACGTTGCCGAAGACTGAATCGGGCAGCTTGTCGACCCGCTCGTCTTCTTCCGCCATGCGGTAAGCATCCTGTTGATGCTCCACCCCGGAGAATTCGTTGAGCCGTGTGCAGGCGAAGGGCCCACCTTCCGTGTCGAAGAACTGTTTGGGTGTCACTGTCCGCCTCCCGTTCGTGCGCGAAGCGCACCCGCGTTCCGCAGTGTGCTGCGCTCGAGTGGAAAGCGCCACACGAATGTCAGGCCAATTCGCCGATTCCTGTTTCACAGGGGCTGGTGCCGGTGAAATCCGCGCTGCAGATACGGATAAGAGCCGTCTTGCGAGGCGGGCTCGACAGTCCCAGACCTTCTGGTCATGATCCCAGAATGGATCAGATCTGCCCCCTGGCGGCGCCGCCCGAAGACGACGTACGAGTCAACGCGTGGGCAGAGGTACGGGAATTATTGGAGCTGCAACTTGCTCCGCTCGGCCGGCGCGCCTTGGTAGCGCTAGCGCCGCACCCTGGTGAGAGCGTCTTGGACATAGGCTGTGGCGGGGGTGAGACGGCGCTGGAGCTCGTCCGGGCAGTCGCGCCGGACGGAACAGTAGTGGGGATTGATCTGTCGGCTGCGGTGCTGGCGTTCGCGCAGCGCGCGGCCCAAGGCTGCGAACGAGTGCGGTTCGTCCAAGCAGATGCCGAGGTGTTCCCGTTCGAGCCGGCCTCGTTCGACGCTGCCTTCTCGCGGTTCGGCGTGATGTTCTTTGCTGACCCCGCCGCGGCGTTCATCAACATTCGCCGTAGTCTCAGGCCGAATGGGCGACTGGCCTTCGTCTGCTGGCGAGCGTTGGAGGAGAACCCGCTCGACATCGTGCCGCTTAGGGCCGCCTCCGCTCATTTGCCGCCGCAGCCCGCTCACGACCCGGATGCGCCCGGCCCATTCGCGTTTGCGAACCCCGAGCGCGTGCGCGGCATTCTGGAAAGAGCGGGCTTCAGCGAGATCGATATCATTGGTTACGACGAGCAGGTTGGAAGCGGCGACCTCGATGCGATGTTGGCGGTATGTTCGCGGGTCGGAGCTCTTGGCAAAATTCTTCGAGAGAATCCCGAACTCCGGGTCACGACGCTACCGGCAGTGCGATCCGCGCTTGCGGCACACGATGGACCTGATGGGATCAGGCTGAATGCGGCGACATGGGTCGTGACCGCGCGGGCTTCGGCCGGTCTCTAGCGCGCAAATTCGAAGGGTAGGTTTCCCGGGTCAAAAACCGCGACGCGGCTGTCGCTACTGAAGTGAACCGGCCATGGATCGACCCCGCCAAATGGTGCCGATTCTCCGGACCGGCAGAAGACAACGCGGAAGCTGACGCTTCGCGAGACGCCCGCCGACCTCCGCGGGCGCCAAGTTGCCGAGCGCGGCTTTGGTGGGTCGAGCTGACCCTGCAATAGCTGATTTTGCCTGGCTTTCGGTTGTGATCACGTTTTCGAGATCGTCATGTAGAACGAAATCGGCTCAGTGTTGTTGGTATACGCGACCACGCCTCGGCGTAAGTGCCTGTCCTCGTGTTCGTCTGTGGTTGGTAATTGAGATGACCAAAATCTGCGATGAGAAGCTCGTTAGCCTGCAGCTTTGTCACGACGTCGAGAATGATGCTCTCCGCGTTAGCTTTGTCGTAGGGGTCGACGTTGATGTAGAGCCGATCGCCCCAGGCGCTCACGTGCTTACCGTTGTGTCGCAGCACACTGATGACTTGTTTCCTGGCGATCAGCCAAAAGAGACCGATCCTGACGATGGAAGTCTTTGCACCGTTGCGGTATGCGATCCAGGTGGCCTCCTTGGTACTCCCGGTCACGAGGTCCTGGAAGTTTTGATACATGAGCTCGTGGAGCGGAGCTACCTTGAAACTGACGTACTTGGTGAAACAGACGGCGGCGAACGGGACGAATGAATGCGAACACGGGTACAAGCTCTCTTCTTCTCCGTGCTCGGGGCGCAATGGCCCGTTGTACCGCAGAGTCAGGTGTAAGAGGGAAGGCTCGGCAACGCGAGCGGTGCCGACGGCAGGATTCATCATCCAGTGCGCTACGGCTTGTGCAGCTGGTCGCGGGATAGGGGCGGCAGGACACCCTGTCGGCCCTTGCTGTCGAGGATGATCTTGTCGGTGCCGCCCAGCACGCGCTCCATGGTCTCCAGATACATGCGCTTGCGCGTTACCTCAGGCGCCTTCTTGTACTCTTCGTAAATCCGTAGGAAACGGGCGCTCTGGCCTGTCGCCTCGGCGACGGTTTGCTCCTTGTAGGCCCGAGCGGCTTGCAGGATACGCTCGGCTTCACCGCGCGCCTCCGGAACAACTTTGTTGGCATAGGAGCCAGCTTCGTTCTGCAGGCGCTCTTTGTCGGCGCGCGCTGCTTGTACGTCGCGGAAAGCGTCTATTACCTGGATCGGCGGATCGACCTTCTGCAGCTGCACTTGGTCGATACTGACACCGGCGCCATAGGAATCGAGCACATCCTGCATCAGTTTGTGCACCGCCCGCTCCGTCTTTTGCCGCTCGCTGGTCAGAAGTGGCTGGATGTTCGATTGGCCGACAATGTCGCGCATGGCGCTTTCAGCCACCTCTTTCACGGTGACGTCGGGCCTCTGAATATTGAAGAGATATTTCTGAGCGTCCTTGATGCGCCAAAAAACGACGAAATTAATGTCGACGATGTTTTCGTCGCCTGTGAGCATGAGACTTTCCTCTGGCACCGGTCGCACTCCCCTTACCAGCTCGCTGGAGCGCATGCCGATCTCGATGATGTTTTGTCGGGTGACCTTGGGCAAGCGTACCTCTTCGATCGGGTAAGGTAGGCGGAAATGGAGACCTGGTGGCTCGATTCGAATGGGTTTGCCGAATAACATGACCACACCAAGCTCATCTGGATCGACGCTGAAGGTGAAGGCGTAGAAGGCCATAATGGCCGCGATCGCCACGGTGATGAGGAACAGGAGAGGCCTCGGGAGGCCAGTGCCGCCGGGCATCACCTGCTTGAGCTTGTCGTGGCGGTCAGGATGTAGCGGGGGACCGCTTCTTTTATCGCCGCCATTGCTCAGAGGCATGTTCTTGTTCTTTCGATGTGTGGGCTGGCGGCGACAGGAGCGTTATCGAGCCTGCACTGATCGATCCCATATAATCCGCAGGTCCGGCGCGATCTCATCGTGCGGGATCGTTGCGGGTAAAAGGATAGTGCTTGCTCTCATACAGGGCACGAATTTGCGTGGCATTGTAGCGCTCATCGTTCACTTCCAGCGACGTGCCCAAGAACACTTTCGGCGGCAGTTCTTCGACAGCGTACCTGATCGCTTCGGCGGCCCGTGCAAAGCGCCGATACCGCAATCCAGAACGGCCTTTTGCCGCGAACAACTCGGCGGATGCCGTGTAGTCGAAGGTGGACATGAGGCTAACATAGACCTTTTTCGGACGCGGCGCCCACATCTAGAGAACATCAGCGAGATGCAACGATTATTGAGGCCTCGCTCTGACCCTCCCGGTCAAGGCCATACGATGGAAGTGCGGGTGGATTCGACTTATGGTTCACCTCGAGTTGAGCGGCCAGGCGCCGGCCTGGTGTGATAGGGCTAGCGGCGCCCATATCGTCGGTTCAGGGCGATTCCGGTGCCTTTCGGCGCTTCAACAACAACATTGTGGGTGGAAGTTGCCGCAATGGTTAAGACGTCACCTGATGGATAGCACCCCAGGGGTGGGTGAACGTCGTGCGGGGCAGGCGCGTACTCAGGGAAATAGAGTGAGTAGGATTGTCATATGGCTCGCGTGACCGTCGAGGACGACATCGACAAGCTGCCAAACAGGTTCGAGCTGGTAGTTCTGGCAGCACACCGGGCTCGGTCGCTTGCGAACGGATCGCACATTGCGATGGACCGTGAGAACGACAAGAACGCGGTCATGGCTCTGCGCGAGATTGCTGCAAAGACCGTAGCCCCCGGTGACGTGAGCGAGGGACCCATCCACTCGATGCAGCATAATGCCAAGAGCGATGAGCCGGAATTGACGGCTGCTCTGACACTGCCACACACGCACCATACAGTAGTTGTGTGCGATCGGTCTACCGACACGGTGATCGACGCGCTGACGGAAAGAGGCGCGTCGCAGGGGCTATAGAGACTGACGGCTATGGAGCCATCCACCGGTGGCGCCAGGGGCAGCGAGGGATAGGCGGGCCAGGTCGAGACTTGTAACCCAATAGGATATTCGGGGAGTTGGAGGATTTATTGCCTTCTACATCGAGTAGCATCGGACGGTCGGATGGCATTTGGGCTCACATCGGCGGGACAAGATTCTGTCACGTGTGGAATGGCCGTTTTGGGAACTCCTGGCGTTATGACGCGCAGGGTTCATCAGCCGAACATGGACGAGGCTGCCGTGGATGAGCACAAAAAGACGGTCAATAGGGCCGATAATGACGAAGGCGGCCGTGCGGTAGCGGTTGCCACGTCCGTTCCCGCGATTGCGCGGGCGCGTGCCGAGCCAGCGGAGCGCCGGGACGATCCCGTGCGCATGTACCTGCGCGACATGGGCTCGGTGAAGCTGCTCTCGCGTGAGGGCGAGATCGCCATCGCCAAGCGCATCGAGGCTGGCCGCGAGGCGATGCTAGCGGGGCTGTGCGAAAGTCCGCTGACGTTCCAGGCGATCATCATTTGGCGCGACGAGTTGATGAATGCCAAGGTTCTGCTGCGCGACATCATCGACTTGGAGGCGACCTACGAAGGACCGGAGGCTAAGGCGGTGTCACCGATGGTCGCGGTCGTCGCTGTGGCGCGGCCACCGGCGACCCCCATTGAGCCCGCCGGAGGTGCCGAGGATGGCGGCGAAGGCCGCGTTGAAGGCGAGGTCGACGACGAGGATGAGTACGAGAACGCCCTGTCGCTCGCTGCCATGGAGGCCGAGCTCAAGCCGAAGGTGCTCGAGACCTTCGACAACATTGCCGCCACGTACAAGAGGCTGCGCAAGTTGCACGATAAGAAGGTTGAGATGCAGGTGGCGAGCGAGCAGTTCAGTCGCTCGCAGCAGCGTGGCTACGACAAGTTGCGCGACGAGATCATCGGCTACGTCAAGGGCCTGTCGCTCAACAACGCCCGCATCGAGAGTTTGGTCGAGCAGCTCTACTCGATCAACAAGCGTCTGGTCGCATACGAGAGTCGCCTGATGCAGTTGGCCGACAGTTTCGGTGTGCCGCGCCAGCATTTCATCGACGAGTACTTCGGCAACGAGCCAGACCTTACCTGGCTCGACCGCATGGCGGCGTCCGGCAACACGAAATGGGTGCAGTTCATCAGGCACGAGCGCAAGCAAATCGACCAGATTCGCGCCGACATTCACGCGCTGGCTTCGGAAACTGGGCTCGAGATCACCGACTACCGTCGCATTGTCAAGGCCGTGCAGAAGGGGGAGCGCGAGGCTCATCAGGCCAAGAAGGAAATGGTGGAAGCCAACCTTCGCCTGGTGATCTCCATCGCCAAGAAATACAGCAACCGCGGCCTGCACTTCCTGGATTTGATCCAGGAGGGGAACATCGGTCTGATGAAGGCGGTGGACAAATTCGAGTACCGGCGCGGCTACAAGTTTTCGACCTACGCGACCTGGTGGATCCGGCAGGGCATCACTCGCTCGATTGCTGACCAGGCCCGCACCATTCGCATCCCCGTACACATGATCGAGGCCATCAATAAGATCGCGCGCGCCTCGCGGCAGATGTTGCACGAGATCGGCCGCGAACCAACGCCGGAGGAGCTTGCCGAGAAGCTCGCCATGCCGCTCGAGAAGGTGAGCAAGGTGCTCAAGATCGCCAAGGAGCCGATCAGCCTGGAAACCCCGGTCGGCGACGAGGAAGACAGTCATCTCGGCGACTACATCGAGGACCGCAATGCCCTGCTGCCAATCGATGCGGCGGTCCACTCGAACCTGCGCGAGTTGACAACGCGCGTGCTAGGCTCCCTCACCCCTCGCGAGGAGCGAGTGCTGCGCATGCGTTTCGGCATCGGCATGAATACCGACCACACGCTTGAGGAGGTCGGCCAGCAGTTCAGCGTCACGCGCGAGCGCATTCGGCAGATCGAGGCCAAGGCCCTACGCAAGCTGAAGCACCCGAGCCGAAGCCGCCAGCTGCGCCCCTTCCTCGACAATTGAGAATGATTTCACTCACTGCTACGCATCGACAGTATTAACGGCCCCTTGATCTCACTCTGCTTCTCCGACAGGCGGTGCACTCGCTTTTTGCGAGCACTACACGAGCGCAAGCGAAGGATCAGGCGAGAGCACCTCATATTTCTCGTTGCCTTGAAGCACCGTAGTCTCTCCCCTGGTTATTGTTGACTTGTGCGCCGCAACATGACACAAGCTGGCATCGCTCGATAGCCGAGCGACGTGCGGCGCTCCAGCCGCGTGAAGGGCGCGCGCGGGCTTTCAGCCCTGTTTGCCCTCCTGTTGAGCGCCCCGAAAATCCCGACCGACAGCCCAGGACACGCGGGGTGTCACCAAAAAGCAAGCCGCGCCTTGCGTATGTACCGGCATGAATGCCGGCGCGAGCAGTGTGCGTGGCCACACGAAAGATTATCCATTTGACGACGTTCTCAGCCCTGAGGCTTGCAGAGCCGATCCTCAAGGCGCTTGCCGAAAAGGGCTATGCCACGCCGACGCCGATCCAGGCGCAGGCGATCCCATGCGTGCTGACCGGCGAGGATTTACTCGGTATCGCCCAGACCGGCACCGGCAAGACCGCCGCCTTCGCCCTTCCCATCCTCGACCACCTCGCCAGGAGCACCGGCCCGCGCATACGCCACACCTGCCGCGTCCTGATCCTGAGCCCGACCCGCGAGCTTGCCACCCAGATTGCCAATAGCTTCCGTGCCTACGGACGTCACTTAGGCCTCTCCGTCGCCGTCGTGGTCGGCGGTGTTAGCCACCGGCCCCAGGCGATTGCGCTGGCGCGCGGCGTCGATGTCCTGGTCGCGACGCCCGGGCGCCTCATCGATCACCTCGGCGAGCGCAACATCTCCTGCGCCGAGACAGAGATCTTCGTGCTAGACGAGGCCGACCAGATGCTCGACCTGGGTTTTCTGCCGTCGATCCGGCGAATCGTGGCGCTGCTGACAGGGAGGCAACAAAACCTGTTCTTCTCGGCCACCATGCCACGCGAGGTCGGCAAGCTGGCCAACGAGCTGCTGCGCGATCCGGTGCGGGTCGCCGTCGCTCCGGTGGCCACAACCGTCGACACGGTCACCCAGCGCGTGATCCACGTTGAAAGTCGTGACAAGCGCTCGCTCCTGGTGCAGCTGTTTGCCGACGCGGCAATGTCGCGGGCTCTGGTGTTCACGCGCACGAAACGAGGAGCAGACCGCGTTGCCAGCCACCTCAAAGCGGCGGGTATTCCGGTTACCGCCATCCACGGCAACAAGAGCCAGGGGCAGCGTGAGAGGGCGCTCGCCGCGTTTCGAGCCTCGAAGGTGAGGGTGCTGGTCGCGACCGACATTGCCGCCCGGGGCATCGACATCGAGCAGGTGACACACGTCGTGAACTTCGAACTTCCCGACGTGGCAGAAAGCTACGTTCATCGGATCGGCCGCACCGCGCGCGCCGGCGCCGCTGGCGTCGCCATCTCCCTGTGCGATCCGGGGGAGATAGGCCAGCTGCGCGACATCGAGCGCCTGACCCGCCGCTCCATCCCGGCTGAGGACCACCGCAGCGACGATGGTGTGATCAATAGGAGTTCGGCGCGCGAGCCCGACAATCGTGATCGCAGACACGGGAACAGGCCACGCGCGGTTGCGGTGCGCGCAACAACGGGACAGGGTAGCCAGGGGCACCCCGCGCGTTGCTCCCAAAATGATCACAAACGACGCCGCAAGGGCCGCCAATGGTCGAGCAAGCCTGCACGCAATGGGAACAGGCAGGGCGCGCGCGGTGCAGGATCATGACTGCCTGTCGACCGGTGGCTTATGCTGCCCACGTCGGCTGGTGCACAAAGGCAATCGGGCCTCAGCTGTGTTACATGGAGATAGATATGGCGCGCCACAAATTTAAGGTAGGTCAGCTGGTGGACTTCGTTTCACCCCGCTCCGGCGCGCCCGCTACGGGGCGACAGTATGAGATAGTTCGGCTGCTTCCCGTCGAGAACGGAGATGTTCTCTACCGAATCAAGAGCAAGGGCGAACCATTCGAGCGCGTGGCCAAGGAGAGCGAGCTTTCGCGCCGCCTGCCCGTCTGAGGGAACGCATGCTACCACTCGAGTACGCAGCACAAGGGAATGAGGGGATGGGGCGCAGAAAGCCTACCGCGCGGATCGAGTTGGTGCTGTTCAACGTCATCTACGAGGACGGGACAGTCACGTCCAACCGCAAGGTACCGAGCTCCATGCTGGGCGGCCTGGCCGGGGACGCGCCGGCGCGCCATTTCATCGAGGCGCAAGATCGCGAGATCGCCGAGCGTTCGGGCCGGGCGCGGGCGCGGATCAAGTCCGTCCATCGAGCAGGGCGCTAGCCAGCATTTGGCGTAGCGCCGCATGCAGTCGGAGAACCCTAGCCCACTTACCTGTCGGCCGTGTGAGCAAACGGAGCGCCGCACTTAGTCGATTTCCGCTGTCGTCAATTCTTCACATGATCGGTGACGACTCGGAGGGTCATCGGTTGCAATGCCTCAAATCACGTGCGGGCAGGTGAGAAGCCACAATGCTCTCAATCCCGCTTGGGGCCATCCCGCCGGAAAGTGTTCGCTCCAATCGGGTTTTGAAAAGGCAAAAACCTCGTCGACGCTTGGTCGACGCCAAAACTAGCGCCGTGATGCGCGCCCAATGTTCGAAGTCGGCTCCGCTTCTCGAGCTCAGCCCTACCCTTGATGCTCTTCCCCGAGGCCTTTTCTGCGAAAGATGACGCGGACGGGTTCGCGCGGAGAGCGCCAAGTTGGCGCTCTAAGTTTGTGATGGGTGCTCACCTCACCGACAATAACCGGCCTTCGCCCGCTTTGCCCCTTTTCAGCACCATGCCCCCGGCGACGTTCGCGGACCACTCTACTGGCGAATTTGGAGCACGAGTGCCGCAGTGGACGCGATAGCGGCTATGCGTGCCCACTTGGCCGCAGCTTGCCGCGTGTCGGTCCTAGTTCCAGCCTTCAGATGCCCGATAACCTGTTCGAGCAATCGGTGCGTCTCGGCAATCTCATTCATCTGCCCTCCCAGCGGTTGAGCGCGGCTCAGATTTATTCGGGAAATCGTTCGCTTCGATCTCTTGGCCCCGCATCACCCTGAAGAAATGCTCAGCATGCTGGTAATAGTTCTGCGCTTCCACCGCATCACCGCTCAAGACGGCTGCCTGCGCAAGCGCCACATAGCGCTCGTACTGTCTTCTAGCATTCGCCAGGATGTTGCCGGCCCCAGCTCGGAATGCTTGGGATGAATTTAAGCGTGGCCTAGGCCGTCGTTGCCCTCGGGGCTGTCGAGAGTTTTTAAAGCTATCCTGCATGGGCCTGTCTTGATCAGAGGTCCCGTTTGACCGAGGTTCTGCGTGTTCGCCTGTGCCTTCCAGCGTTCCGGAAGCCGACGAGTGTCGTGTGTTGCATCATGAGGTTCTCCGCGGGCAGCAGACGCGGGTGGCCGAAGCCGCCTTCACGAACAACGTCGCTAGTCAAGATCGGATCCCGATGTCTCAAGCCCGATCAGATCCAAGAAAACGCAACCTGCGGTGAACGGCCGGGGACCTGCTCGCGATGTCATGCGCTGAGTGCCGTTGCGTCGGCGCGACGCCTTTGTGACCATACGCGCGAGCGATGTGGCCGTCACGAAAATTCGCCCAGATGGCAGGATGGCAGCGGGAAAAGGCCACGGACGTTTTTCAAGCGCATACAGCTTGCAATCATCGTCGAAGCGGCCCATATCCGAAGCGCCGGTGCGATCCAATGGTTGGGCCGCGCTCTCTCTTTTGGTCAGAGCACTTCGCCCTCACCGGCCTCGTGCCCTTTACCGAACCTGAGTTGCCAGGGCCTGTGTGAGCTCGATTGACTGGCTCTTCTACAGCAACGGGAAGGATCTAGCATGAGAATTAGTGGCACGGTGAAATTCTTCAACGGTGCAAAGGGGTTTGGCTTCATCTCGCCTGCCGACGGCTCGAAGGACGTGTTCGTACACGCCACCGCACTCGAGCGCGCGGGTATCAGGTCGTTGAATGAAGGCGACAAAGTTACGTTTGTTCTAGAAGACGACCGAAAAGGCCGCGGCAAGCAGGCTGCGCAGATTGAACTGGCCTAAGGTTTCGCTAATTGCACGAGAGTTAAGCGTGCTCCGCGGCTCTTCCGTGTCGCCGCGGGAGGTGAACGCATGGATGTCCAAAAGGCGAAGCGAGGCACCAAACGCGTGTGCCGGAGTGTAGTACGCGCTTCTACGACTTGCTGCGCGAAACGATCCCCTGCCCCTCATGCGACGTAAATTCGTGGCTGCGGCGCGACCCGCCGTTGAAGCTATAGCAATTACTTCCACCCATGCCTTCAACACGGGTTGGCGCAGCAAGCCCTATTGACGAGCCAATCGATAGCGCAATGGAAGAGACCACATGTCCCGAGCCGCATAACGATACGGTCTTCGGGCATGAACCTGACGACGAGGATGATCTCTTCAGCTTGGTTGATCACGCCGACAACGAGGACAAGGAGCACGAGCACTAGCAGCAAGCAATTGCGGCTGGCGCTCTGCGAGCTCTTGATGGATCGTGTTTGCTGCTCGGAACACAACAAACCGGCAGTTGCGCGTCTGTGACCGTGTTCATCGCATTTACTCGCCTAGATCGTGCCTCGCTGCACCTGTGCTCCAAGCAGGGCCTGGATTTCGGCAGGATCGATCGTGTCTGCGACAAATTGCCAGATCACGGCGTCGATCCTTTCATATGCACGCATGGAAATCTTGCGCTGCGTCGCAGCCAACCTCGCACCGACCAGCTCTCAACCAAGGATGCCGCCATCCTGCCCGGATCCGTGCGGGCGAGGATCTATTTCTCCACGAAGGTGACATCCTCGTAGGGGCCAGAATAGGCATGGCCTGGGATCAGTC
>Ga0081455_10001695_pt1 | contig 26681 bp, 26 predicted proteins | sample TabmetS3T2R1_FD_70207 | JGI IMG/M metagenome (GOLD analysis project Ga0081455, IMG submission 70207) | Tabebuia heterophylla rhizosphere microbial communities from the University of Puerto Rico - S3T2R1 | ecosystem: Host-associated > Plants > Roots > Rhizosphere ...
CTCGACGTCCCCTACCCGTTCGACACCCGCGAGCTCGTGGGGCGCATCGCCGGGGAGGGCGCGCTCGTGAGCGAGTACGCGCCCGGCGTGCCGCCGAGCCCGCACCACTTCCCGGCGCGCAACCGGATCGTCGCGGGGCTCTGCCGCGCAACCGTGGTGGTCGAGGGCGCCGAGCGCAGCGGCTCGCTGATCACGGCCGAACACGCGATGGAGTTCGGCCGCGACGTGTTCGCCGTCCCGGGATCGATGAACAGTGCGCTGTCGCACGTCCCGCTCCAGCTGATCCGGGAGGGCGCCACGATGATCCGCGGCGCGGAGGACCTTCTGAACGATCTCGGGTTCGAGCTCGACCCCTCCGACATCGAGCGTCGGCTCGAGCTCGACGAGGCCGAGCGCCGGATCCTGGCCGAGGTGATCGAGCCGACGCTGCCGGACCGGCTGGCGGCCGCACTCGGGATGCCGCTGCACGAGGTCGTGGGGACCCTGATGCGCCTGGAGCTCCGCGGCTTCGTCCGCAACGTGGGAGGCCGGTTCGAGACCACGCTCAGGAGGCCTGCGGGAGCGCGCGCCTCGTCGTGACGCTGCTTGAACCATCGGTTGCCGATTGGTACAAGGAAGCGCCGCCCGACCCGGAGGAGCCTTGCAGACCCGCGACCTTCCTCGGCCCGACGCCGACCTGATCCGGTCCTTCGCCGACCATCTGGCGCTCGAGCGCCATCTGGCGGCCTCGACCGTCGACGCCTACCGTCGCGACCTCGCCCAGCTGGCCGCGTTCCTCTCCCGAGGCCGGCGCGGCCTGGCGAACGCCCGTCTGCAGGACCTGCGCCGGTTCCTGGCGCAGCTCACGACGCTCGGGTACGCGCGCGCCTCGATCGCGCGCCGGGTCGGCGCGATCCACACCTTCTTCCGCTGGGCGAACGCGCGCGGCATCGTGCACGCCGACCCCTCGGCCCTGCTGGGCCGCCCCAAGGTGGTCTCGCGGCTGCCCGTCGCCCTGCGCGTCCCCGAGGCCGCGACCCTGGTCGAGGCCCCGGCCGCCGCCGAGGGCGCGAGCGAGGTGGACGAGGCGATCGCGATTCGGGACCGGGCGATCCTCGAGCTCATGTACGGGTCGGGCCTGCGGGTGAGCGAGGTCGCCGGCCTCGCGATCGAGCGCGTCGACCTGGACCGCGGCCGCGTCGGCGTGATCGGCAAGGGGGACAAGGAGCGCGAGGTGCCGCTCGGCGATCCCGCGCGCGACGCGGTGAGGGCCTGGCTCGCCGTCCGCGACGTGCTGGAACCCGGCTCCCACGGCCGGCTGTTCACCAACCGCAGGGGTCGGCCGATCGGCCCACGCGACATCAGACGGCTTGTGGGACGATACGCGGGCGCGACGCTTTCGGGTCGGCGAGTGACGCCTCACACCCTGCGGCACTCGTTCGCCACGCACCTGCTCGAAGGGGGTGCCGACATCAGGGCGGTTCAGGAGATGCTCGGACACGCGAGTGTGGCCACAACCCAGCGGTACACCCACGTGAGCCGTTCGCGCCTGTTCGAGGCCTACGAGCGGAGCCATCCGAGGGCCTGATGCCTCGAACGCCCAAGGCCGACAAGGCCGACCCCACGGCGAAGGCCACCAAGGCGAGCGCTCCCCCGAAGGCATCCGGGGCAGCCAAGCCCGCCAAGGCGAACAAGCAGGATGGACGCGCCATGGCAATCAAGGTCCGCGGCCGGGACCCGGTGCCCGCCGAGGGCGCCGACGAGCTCACCCGTCTCTGGGACGAGTTCAAGCAGAGCGAGGTCTCGGGCGCGCGGGACTCCGCGCGCGAGCGGCTGATCCTGCACTACGCCCCGCTGGTCAAGTACGTCGCCAGCCGTGTCGCGACCGGCCTGCCGGCGAGCGTCGACCAGGCCGACCTCGTCTCCTACGGGATGTTCGGGTTGATCGACGCGCTGGAGAAGTTCGAGCCGGCCCGCGGCAACAAGTTCGAGACGTACGCGATCCCGCGCATCAAGGGCGCGATCATCGACGAGCTCCGCGCGATGGACTGGGTGCCCAGATCCGTGCGGTTCAAGGCGCGCGAGATCGAGAAGGCGTACTCGGATCTCGAGTCGATGCATAAGCGCGCCCCCTCGGAGAAGGAGGTCGCCGAGCGGCTGGGCGTCTCGCTTCGGGAGCTGCACGAGGTCATCAACCAGATCTCGTTCGTCCAGGTCCTGCAGCTCGACGAGATCCTGAGCGTCGGCAGCGACCGGGGGGAGCAGGTATCGCTGCTCGACACGCTGGCCGACCGAGGCACCGACCCGACGACCGGCCTTGAGGGTCAGGAGACGCGGGGACTGCTCGCGGCGGCGATCAACTCGCTGTCCGAGCGCGAGAAGATCGTGGTCACGCTCTACTACTTCGAGGGGCTCACCCTCGCCGAGATCGGCGACATCCTGGGCGTCACCGAGTCGCGTGTGTGCCAGATCCACACGAAGGCCGTCGGACAGCTCCGGCTGCAGCTGATCGAGACCGAGTGACGCGGCTCTGAGCCGCGACGATGTGAACCACGTCACGGTTCGAAGGCGCCCGCCCGGCTAACATCGCCGTCCCCGCGACGATCGGAGAACCGGCGTGGCCCTCCAGGCGTTGGTCCTCCCCCTGCTGCTGCTCGTGATCGGACCGTGGTCGGCTCCGACGGAGCCATCGGCCGCCCGCGACGTGCTCGCACCCGAGATGGTCGCCGCGATGCCGTTGGGGACCTGGCCGTGGCCCGTCACGGGTCCCGTGATCAGAGGCTTCGACCCCCCGACGTCGCCGTTCGGCGCCGGTCACCGCGGGATCGACGTCGCGGTGCCGTTCGGGACGCCGATCCTCGCCCCGGAGGCGGGCACCGTGTCGTTCGCCGGCCGCGTCGGCGGCGAGCTGTTCGTCACGATCGATCACGGCGGCGGGCTCGCCAGCACCTACTCGTGGCTCTCGGCCACCGCCGTCCGCAAGGGCGACGTCGTCGCCCTCGGGCAGCGGATCGGCTCGACGGGGACCGGCCATCCGGGCTCGACGGTTCCGCATCTGCACCTGGGGATGAAGCTCGACGGCGCGTACCTGAACCCGCTCGAGGTCCTGGCGCCGCTCGGCGTGCAGGACCTGATCCGACTGGTTCCGCTCGCCGCCTGAGCTCCGAGCCGGTCGGACCGCGCCCGCGCGGATAGGATGTGCCGCCCCCGACCAGGAGAGCCCAGCTGTTCCTCATGTCGTCCGAACGCCGCGCGCCGCGCGCCGTGTTCGCCGTCGCGAGCGCGACCGCCGCCCTCGCCCTCGCCGCGTTGCTGGGGCTCGGACCCGCGGCGGCGCAGGAGGCGACGGCCTGGTCGCAATACCAGGGCGGGCCCGCGCACGCCGCGTTCGTGCAGGACGGTCCGGAGCCGCCGTTCCGGGTGCGCTGGACGCTCCCCGCGCCGGCGGGTGTCGCGCTCTCGGCGGCGGTCGTGGAGGGCGACGAGGCCATCGCCGTCGGGGAGGAGGCCGTCTACGGGGTCGACGTCGCGACCGGCGACGTCGCGTGGGAGATCCCGCGCGCCGGCGGGCGGCTGTCGGTGCCGGCCGTGGGCGATGCGGCCGGCCGCCGGGTCCTCGTGTACATCGAGGGACCGACCGGCTCCGGGACGACGACCGCGACCCCGCCGCCCACCGCGACGGTGAGTCCCACCGAGAGCCCCACCGCGACCGAAACCACGTCGACCCCTTCCCCCGCAACCGATGAGGAGGGAGCAGGGGTCTCCTCGGTCGTGGCCGTCGGGCTGGGCGACAAGCACACCGAGGTCTGGCGGACGCCGCTCGAGGACGTCTCGCGGAGCGGGGTCACGATCGAGGGCGGCGCGGCGTACGTGGGCGACCAGGCCGGCAACGTCTACGCGCTGTCGATGGACGACGGGTCCGTGACGTGGCGGGAGCAGGTGGGCGGCCGGGCCGACACCCCGATCGCGGTCGGCGACGGCACCGCGTTCGTCGTGGGGCGGGACGCGGACACGCCGCGCGTGGTGCTGGCCGCGTTCGACGCCGCCACCGGCGAGCGGGCGTGGTCGCCGCTCGCGCTGCAGGTCAATTCGACCGCGGGATCGGCGCCGACGTTCGGGGGCGGATCGCTGTTCGTGGGTTCGGCCGACCGCCGGGTCCGCGGGTTGGACGCGTCGAACGGCGACGAACGGTGGAACAGCCTGGTCCTGTCGGTGTTCTCGCCGGCCACCGCGCTCGCGTTCGACGGCTCGAGCGTGTTCGCCGCCGACGTCGGCGGCGGCCTGTACCGGCTCGACGCGTCGGACGGGAGCCGGCTGTGGAGCTTCCACGTGAACGAGGCCGTGCTGCGAAGCGCCCCGGTCGTGTCCGGCTCGTCCGTGCTGCTCGGGCTCGCGAACGGCGGGATGGTGGCGATCGACGTCGAGTCGGGCCACCTCGTGTGGCGGAACGAGGCGACGCCCGGGCTGATCGGGTCGATGGCGCTCGCGAGCGATGCGGTGATCGCCGTCAAGGGCGGCCGAGATGCCGGACTGATCGCGTACGAGCACGACCCCGACGGGACGCTGCTCGACGAGCCGTCCCCTACGGACTTCGACGCCGGGACCTCGCTCTCACGGTGGGCGATCGCGGCGGTGGCCGTGTTCGCGATCGCCTTCGTTCCCGGCATGCTCGCCCGGCGGAGGTTCGGCACGGTGACGGACGAGGACACGACGGGCGACGACGAGGACGCGTTCGGCGAGGATGAGGACGGACCATCCGAGGACGATCCGCAGGGGCAGGGCCCGTGACCGCCAAGAAGCGCAGGCGCCCGCAGCGACCGCGTCCCCAACCCGTCGAGCCCGACGCGAACGCGGCGACCGAGGCGGAGGAGGCGCCGGCGCCGCGGCGTCCGTTCGGCTCCGGCCTGCTCGCCGGCGGACCGTCGGCCATGCCGCCGATCGGCCGGTCGCTGGGTCGCGGCCTGCTCGCGGTCGTATCGACCCCCGCGCTGCTGGCCATCGCGATCGTCGTCCCGATGCTCGTGTGGGTCGTCCTGATCGCGGTGGGCTTCGAGGGCCGCCCGTCGCTGCTGGTGGACGTGCTGGCGCTGCCGCCGATCTCGACCTACTTCGATCTCGGGACGGGGGAGAGCCTGCTGAGTCTCGGGCCGGGGTTCCTGGTCTTCACCGGGATCACGCTGGTGGTCCGCAGCCTCCTGTACGGGCTCCTGGCCGGGATGATCGTGGAGACGATCGAGGACGGCCGGGTCACGACGTGGGGGCTCCTGCGCGGCGTCGCCGCGATCCCGACGGTGCTCGCGGTCAACGTGCTCTCGTTCTCGCTGATCCTGGCGAGCAACATCATCTTCCCGGTGCTCGGACCCGGGATCGGGCTTCTCGCGGCGATCGCCTCGCTCGTCGGCGGCCTGTTCTTCCTCGGTTTCGCCCCCACGGCCGCGGTTCGGCAGCGGCGGGCCGTGATCGAGACGATCCGCCGGTCGGGCCGGGCGGCGATGCTCCCGGGGAGCCGCCACGTGCTGTTCTGCGCGCTGTACTTCTTCGTGGCGCTGCCCGTCGTGGTCGGCCTCGCCCCGGGAGGATCCGACATCACGGCCAACCCCACGTTCACCGGCTGGATCTTCATCCTGGCCGCGAGCGTGCTGCACCTCGCGTTCATGGCCGCGCTCGCCTACCGCTGGATCACCGTGGAGCCGGTGGTCCCGGAGGAGCCGGTGCGACGCCGGCAGCCGCAAGGCCGCCAGCCGGCGTCGCGCCAGCGCGGGCGCCGATAGCCGAGCGGCGGGGGCCGCAACGGCGCTGGTAGACTCCGCGTTCGCCGGCGTCTCGACGCCGAGCACACACGCCCGGGGATCTCGTCCGGGGTCCCGGTCCAGGGTTCGGCACGCGGGAGGCATCGCGCGCCGAGACCGGCCGGGCCGGACGGTGGCCGAACCGGGCGGAGGGACAACCGGAAGGAGGCGCACCATGCCTGTCGTCACCAGGCGGGAGCTCCTCGAGGCAGGGGTGCACTTCGGGCACCAGACCAGGCGCTGGAACCCGAAGATGGGCCGATTCCTGTACGGGGAACGCTCCGGGATCTACATCATCGACCTCGAGAAGACCCTGGACGGGCTCGAGGAGGCCTACGCGTTCGCGAGCGACCTCGGCCGCCGCGGCGGCGTCGTCCTGTTCGTGGGCACCAAGAAGCAGGCCCAGGAGGTCATCGCCGAGCACGCCGGCCGGGTGGGCATGCCGTACGTCACGACGCGGTGGCTCGGCGGGATGCTCACGAACTTCCAGACCGTGTCGCGCCGGCTCCTTCGCCTGCGCGAGCTCCGCGAGATGGAGCGCACGGGAGCGTTCGACTTCCTGCCCAAGCGCGAGGCGATCCGCCTGCGCCACGAGAAGGAGAAGCTCGAGCGCAACCTCGGCGGCATGCAGAGCCTCGAGCGACTGCCGGACGCGGTCTTCGTGATCGACACGAAGAAGGAGCACATCGCGGTGAACGAGGCGCGCAAGCTCGGCGTCCCCGTCATCGCGATCGTCGACACCAACTGCGATCCCGACGAGGTCGACTACGTGATCCCGGGCAACGACGACGCGATCCGCTCGGTCTCCCTGGTGACCCGCCTGATCGCCGACGCGCTGGCCGAGGGCACGCAGGCGGGACGCGAGGCCCGCGTCACGCGCGCGACCGGTCCGGAGATCGAGCCCGAGCCGGTGGCGGCTCCCGCGCCGGCCGCCGAAGAGGCGGCCCCCGCACCCGCCGCCGACGCCGCACCCGCCGAACCCACCGTGGAGACGACATGACGATGACGGAGATCAACGCCAAGCAGGTGAAGGAGCTCCGGGACCGCACCGGCGCCGGGATGATGGACGCGAAGCGCGCCCTTCAGGAGGCCAACGGCGACATGGACAAGGCAGAGGAGATCCTCAAGAAGAAGGGGCTCGCGTCGGTCGCCAAGCGCGCCGCCCGTTCGACCGGACAGGGACGCGTGGACGCCTACGTCCACTTCAACAACACGGTCGGCGTGCTGATCGAGGTCAACTGCGAGACCGACTTCGTGGCCAACACCGACGAGTTCAGGCAGCTGGTCAAGGATCTCGCGCTCCACATCGCGAGCCCTTCGGAGCCCAGGTACCTCAGCCGCGAGGAGGTCCCCGCCGAGGTGCTCGAGGACCACCGGCGGATCTTCGAGGCTCAGGCCCGCGAGGCGGGCAAGCCCGACAACGTGATCCCCAACATCGTCCGGGGCAAGGTCGAGGCGTTCTATAAGGACACGGTCCTGCCGGACCAGCCCTACGTGAAGGACGATTCCAAGACGATCCAGGGGCTGCTGGACGAGCTCTCGGCCAAGGTCGGGGAGAAGATCGTGGTCCGCCGCTTCGTCCGGTTCAGGCTGGGTGAGGAGACCGGGTAGGGTTAGCTCCATGCCGGAGGGGGACACCGCGCAGGAGGGCGCCCGGCCGCTGTACCACCGCGTGCTGCTGAAGCTGTCCGGCGACGCGTTCGCGCCCGCCGACACGGGCTACGGGATCTCCACCGAGGCCACCGGGCTGCTCGCACGCGAACTGGCCGACGTCGTCGACCTCGGCGTCCAGTGCGCGGTCGTGGTCGGCGGCGGCAACATCTTCCGCGGCCGGCAGGCGCCCGGCATCGACCGGTCCCGCGCCGACTACATGGGCATGCTGGCCACGGTGATGAACGCCCTCGCGTTGCAGGACGCGCTCGAGAAGATCCACGTCCCCACGCGCGTGCAGACGGCCATCCACATGGCGCAGATCGCCGAGCCCTACATCCCGCTGCGCGCGGTGCGGCACATCGAGAAGGGCCGCGTGGTCGTGTTCGCCGCCGGGATCGGCGCGCCGTACTTCTCGACCGACACCACGGCCGCGCAGCGCGCGCTCGAGATCGGGGCGCAGGCGATCCTGAAGGGCACCAAGGTCGACGGCGTGTACACCGCGGATCCGCACGTGGATCCGACCGCGGAGCGCTTCGACGCGATCGAGTACCTGGACGTGCTGCGCGAGGGCTACTCGGTCATGGACGCCACGGCGATCAGCCTGTGCATGGAGAACAACCTGCCGATCATCGTGTTCGACTTCCGCCACGAGGGGAACATCCGCAAGGCAGTATCGGGGGAGCCGATCGGGACGTTGGTGCACGGCGGTGCTCGATGACGATCGAGACCGCGCTCGCGGCGGCCGCCGACAAGATGGACAAGGCGATCGTCGTCCTGAAGGACGAGCTCGCCGGCGTCCGAACCGGCCGAGCCACGCCGGCGCTGCTGCAGCGGATCGTCGTGGACTACTACGGCACGCCGGTGCCGATCCAGCAGCTCGCGTCGTTCTCTGTGCCCGAACCCCGCACCCTGGTCGTCACGCCGTACGATCGCAACGCGATCTCCGCGATGGAGAAGGCGATCATGACCAGCGACCTGGGCATCACACCGGGCAACGACGGGACCGTGATCCGCCTCAGCTTCCCGCCGCTGACCGAGGAGCGCCGCAAGGAGCTGATCAAGCTGGTCCACCACCGCGGCGAGGAGGGAAGGGTTGCCGTTCGGAACATCAGGCGGCATTCCAAGGAAGAGTTGGAGAAACTTGAGCGAGACGGCGGCATCTCGGAAGATGACCTTGCGCGCTCCGAACGAGAGCTTCAGAAGCTGACCGACAAGCACATCGGCGATATCGATGAGGTCGTGGCGCACAAGGATGCCGAGCTCAAGGAGATCTGAGCGTGCCTGAGGACGAGGAGAAGACCGAGGGCGAGGACCTCTTCGAGGACCTCGACAAGTTCTTCGCTCCGATCCAGGACGTCGACTGGCCGGAGTCCTCCGAGCCCAAGCGGGGCTCCCAGGCCCGTCCGGCGGCCCCCGAGGAGCCGGAGTCCCCCCAGGACCAGGAGGAAGCGCAGGCTCCCGCGACCGAGGAGGCCGGGTCCGGGCGGGGCTCGACGATGGAGTTCGAGACCGAGCCGGAGGTGGAGCCCGCGGAGCCTGGGGAGGCGCCGGAGGAGCTGTTCGGCGAGACCGAGCCGGCGACGGCGGCGCCCACGGAACGGGACGAGGACGCCGAGGAGGTCGACGCGTTCCTGTTCGAGGCCGAGGCCGAGGGCTACGAGGGGACGCAGGCCGAGAGCGGCACAGAGTACGTCGAGCTCCCGGGCGACGAGGCGGAGGCCGACGTCGCCGAGCTCGAGGAGGCCGGAGCGGCCGAGGAGCCGCCCGACATCGAGGCGGTCGAGGCCGCGGCCGACCACTTCGCCGAGTCGGTGCGCGACGAGGTCCGCGTCGAACCCGAGGCCGAGGGGCCGCACCCGACCGAGGAGGTCGCGATCGCCGAGCTCCTGGGCGACGAGGACGCCGCCGCGGAAGGGGAACCGGAGGCGGCTCGGACGGTGCGCGTCGGCGCGGAGGGATTCGGCGGCCCGAGCTGGCAGGAGCCCACCGCGATCGAGGTCGGCGGCGAGTCCGAGCGCGCGGGCCCCGGACGCGACCTGCCGACCGCGTTCATCACCGGCATCGTGCTCGCCGGCCTGGCCATCGTCGCGATCCTGATCGGCAAGTGGGCGTTCGCGATCTTCGCGGGCATCGTCGTGCTGTTCGCGCAGGGCGAGTTCTACCTGGCGATGCAGAAGCGCCACTACCAGCCGGCGACGGCGCTCGGCCTGGTCTCGGGCGCGCTGGTGCTCGGCGCCGGCTACTACCGCGGTGAGAACGCGATGCTGGCCATCATGGCGCTGTCGCTGTTCGCGACGTTCCTGTGGTACATGACCGTGCCCCCGCAGCACCGCGCCAACCTGGTCTCGAACATCGCGATCACGGTCCTGGGCATCGCGTACATCCCGCTGCTGGCCGCGTACGCGATCGCGGTCCTGAACCTTCCCGACGGCGAGGGCCTGGCCCTGTCGATCATCGGGCTCACGTTCGTGTACGACACGGCCGCGTTCGGCGTCGGCTACCTGTGGGGGAGCCGCCCGCTCGCCCCGAACATCAGCCCCAAGAAGTCCTGGGAGGGCGCGATCGGCGCCACGCTGGTGACGATGGCCGTCGCAGTGGGCGTGGTCTCGCCGCTGGTCGACCTGCTCGATACCGTCCCGAATTCGGTGGGCCTCGCGGTGGTGGTCGCGCTGTTCGCGCCGCTCGGCGACCTGGCCGAATCCCTGATCAAGCGCGACCTCGGGATCAAGGACATGGGCGGCATCCTGCCCGGTCACGGCGGGGTGATGGACCGGATCGACTCGGTGCTGTTCGTCGCGCCGGCCGCGTTCATCTACCTGCGGCTGATCCTGCTCTGAAATCACTCTCACGGCCCGGCAGCCGGCCGCGGAGCAACCCTGGGCTAGCCGGAGACGTTGTCTACCAGCAGGTGGATCTCATGGGACCCGACGGACACGACCCCGAACCTCCCTGGTTTGTGGGCGGCACAGGGTAATCTTGCCTCCGATGCGCTCGCTGGTGATCCTCGGCTCGACGGGATCGGTGGGGACGCAGGCGCTCGACGTCGTGCGTCACAACCCCGACCGGTTCAAGGTGGTTGGCCTGTCCGCCGGGACCAACCAGGAGCTCCTGGTGGGGCAGATCCGCGAGTTCCTGCCCCCCCACGTGGCCATCGCCGACGAGGAGGCCGCGGCCGACCTGCGGGAGAAGATCGCCGGGATCCAGGGCGTCGAGGTGCACGTCGGTCCCGACGCGGCCGAGGTCCTGGCCCGCGACGTCGAGGCGGACATGGTGCTGAACGCGCTCGTCGGCTCGGCGGGGCTCGGCCCCACGCTCGCCACCCTGCAGGCCGGCAAGATGCTCGCGCTCGCCAACAAGGAGAGCCTCGTGGTGGGCGGCGACCTGGTCGTGGACCTGATCAAGGGCGAGCCCGAGCGGCTGGTTCCTGTTGACTCGGAGCACGCTGCCCTCGCGCTGTGCCTTCGGGGTGAGCGCCGGGAGGACCTCAAGCGCGTGATCCTCACGGGCTCGGGGGGACCGTTCCGCGGGTGGACCCACGCCGAGCTCGCCAAGGCCTCGGTCAAGGAGGCCCTCGCTCATCCCGTCTGGCAGATGGGGCCGAAGATCACGATCGACTCCGCCACCCTGATGAACAAGGGCCTGGAGGTGATCGAGGCGCACTACCTGTTCGGGATCGAGTACTCACAGATCCACGTGGTGCTCCACCCGCAGGGGATCGTCCACGCGCTCGCCGAGTTCCGCGACGGCTCGATGCGGGCCGAGTTCGCGGTGCCCGACATGCGGCTGCCGATCCAGCTCGCGCTCGGGTGGCCCGAACGCCTGCCCACCGGCATCGGCCCGGTTCCGCTGGCCGACAGCACGCTGACGTTCGAGCCCGTCGATCGCGAGGCCTTCCCGGCCATCGACCTGGCGTACCGGGTCGGCGAGCTCGGGCTCACCTTCCCCGCGGTGATGAGCGCCGCCAACGAGGTGGCCGTCATGGCGTTCCTGGAGGGGAAGATCCCGCTCACGCGCATCGTCGAGGTCGTCACGGCCGTGGTCGACGAGCACGAGGCCCCCTCCTCCGTGGTCTCGGTGGTGAACCTCGAACGGGCCGACGCCTGGGCCCGCCGTCGCACCGTCGAGATCCTCGAGTCGCGCTAGAAGGGTTCCCAACCGCGATGGCCGCGCTCGGCATCGGTGCCTTCATCGTCGCTCTGATCCTCGTGATCGTGATCCACGAGGCCGCCCACTTCGCCGTCGCGCGCGCGTTCGCGATCAAGGTGCAGGAGTTCTTCGTCGGGTTCGGGCCCAAGCTCTGGTCGCGCATGCGCGGGGAGACCGAGGTCGGCGTCAAGGCGATCCCCGCGGGGGGCTACGTGAAGATCGCCGGGATGAACCCGTTCGAGGCGGTCGCGCCCGAGGACCTGCCCAGGACGTTCGGCGCAAAGCCGATCTGGCAGCGCGCGCTCGTGATCTTGGCGGGGCCCGCGACGCACTTCGTGCTGGCGTTCGTGTGCTTCGCCCTGTGGCTGGGGTTCGTGGGGCAGGTCGTCCCGCACGGGGTCGAGGTGACCGCCGTCTCGGAGCGGTTCGGCGGCGCGGCCTCGCCGGCGGCGCAGGCGGGGCTGGAACCGGGTGACGTCGTCCTCCGGGTCGACGGCCGGGCGAACCTGGACAGCGACGCGCTCGTCGCCTATACGACCGCGCACGCGGGCGAGCCCATCACGTTCACGATCCTGCGTGACGGCCAGACGCACGTCGTCACGATGACGCCGCGCCTGTCGGTCGTGGAGGGCGAGGAGATCGGGCGTCTCGGCGTGGTGGTGCAGGCGCGGCGGATCGAGCGCGAGACCGAGGGCGTCGCGGGTTCGGTCACCGGGGGAGCCCGGCTCGTCGGCGAGAACATGGTCGGCACGGTTCGCGGAGTCGCGAGGATCTTCGGGCCGACGGGGATCGGGCGACTGTTCGACCTCGTGTTCACCAGCGAGCCGCGGCAGGACACGGACCCCTCGAGCGTCGTCGGCATCGGCCGCGTCGCGGGCAACCTCGCGTCGGAGGACCGGTTCGGCGACCTGCTGTTCCTGTTCGGCATCGTGAACGTGTTCGTCGGGCTGCTCAACCTGCTCCCGCTGCCGCCGTTCGACGGCGGCCATCTCGCGGTGCTCGCGATCGAGAAGATCCGCCATCGCCCCGTCGACATGCGCAAGGTGGTGCCGATCTCCGCGGCCGTCGCGGGGTTCTTCATCATCTTCACGGTCGCGGTCGTGTACGTGGATCTGGTCAAGCCGCCCGTCTGAGCTGCGGACCGCGTCCGCCACAACGATTTCTCAACACGGCCTCGGGAGGGTCTCCATGCCCGACGGCTACGATGGGCCGATGACCAGGGAGACCGCCGAACAGACCGTCCTGGTCGTGGACGACGAGGCCGCGATCTCGGAGGCCGTCCGGGCCCGCCTGACCAACGAGGGGTTCCGGGTGGTCCTGGCCGCCGACGGCCCGCAGGCGCTCGAGCTCGCCGAGGCCGAACGGCCGGACCTCGTGGTCCTGGACCTCATGCTGCCGGGCATGGACGGACTCGAGGTGTGCCGCCGGCTCCAGAGCCGACGGTGGGTGCCGGTGCTGATGTTGACGGCCCGGACCGAGGAGGCGGACAAGGTCGCCGGGTTCGCCGTCGGCGCCGACGACTACCTCACCAAGCCCTTCAGCCTGCGCGAGCTCACCGTTCGGGTGCGCGCGATCCTTCGGCGCGTCGAGCGCATCGCCTCGACGCCGTCCAGCGACCCGATCGAGCTCGCCGGCCTGTCGATCGACCCCTCACGCCGCAAGGTGAGCCTGGACGGCGAGGAGGTGCAGCTCACGCCGCTCGAGTTCGAGATCCTGCTGGCGATGGCGCGCGATCCCGGCGTCGTGTTCACGCGCGAGCAGCTGATGGACCGCGTGTGGGGCTACCGCGACTACGCGGGCGGCCGCGTCGTCGACTCGCACGTCGCCCGCATCCGACGCAAGCTGGGCGAGGACGGCGCGGAGCCGCGCTTCGTGCGCACGGTGCACGGCGTCGGCTACGCGTTCGCGGACGAGTGAGCGTTCGATGACCCTGCTTCAGCGGCTGCCGACGATCCGGGCCAAGCTCGGCTCGGTCATCGTGTTCGCGGTCGTGCTCACCGTGGCGCTCGTGTACTTCCTGCTCGCCCTCGCGCTCGGGACGTCCCTGCGCAACGCGGACCTGGTCGAGCTCCTGCAGCTCGCGCAGCAGCAGAGCCGGAGCGAGGCACTCCTCGACGACGGCACGACCTCGTTCCTGTCGATCGAAGGTGGGCAGGAGCGGTGGCTCGGACCACCGCTCGCCGAGCCGCCGCGCTTCGACGCCGGCGTGCACGTGGGCGTGACCAACGGCATCGAGTACGCCGCCGTGCCGCTTCGGCAGACGGGCGGGGGGATGCTCTACGCGGTGCGCGAGGTGCCCGGCTTCTGGGTCTCCTCGGTTCGGTTCCTGCTCGAGTTCTGGTGGCAGCTCCTCGTCGCGGGCGCCGTCGCGGCGGCCGTCGCGCTGGTGATCGCGCGGTGGCTCGCGCGCGGCATGACGCAGCCGTTGCGCGACATGGCCGAGGCGGCCCGGCGGATGGAGACCGGCGACTACTCGCAGCGCGTGGTCACCGACTCGCGGGACGAGGTCGGCAGGCTCGCCGAGGCGTTCAACCGGATGAGCGCGGAGCTGAACGGGCTCGAGATGCTCCGCCGGGAGCTGGTCGCCAACGTCTCGCACGAGCTCAAGACGCCGATCTCGGCGCTCCGCGCCCACCTGGAGAACCTGCTGGACGGCGTCGAGGAGCCGAACCCCGAGACGCTGCAGGTCATGCTCGTGCAGTCCGAGCGCCTGGGCCGGCTGGTCGACGAGCTGCTGGACCTGTCGAAGCTCGAGTCCGGCGACCTGCCGCTCGACCGTGAGCGGGTCGAGCTCGCGCCGCTCGTCGCGCAGGTGCTCTCGGAGATCGACGTCACCCGCCCCGAACGGGGCGCATCCGTGTCCAACGACGTGCCCGAAGACCTACCGGCCGTGTTCGCCGACCGCGAGCGCGTGCACCAGGTGCTGTTCAACCTGCTCGACAACGCGGTCCGGCTCACCCCGGCGAGCGGACGCGTGATGATCACCGCCTCGCGTCACGACGGATCGGTGGACGTCGCCGTGGCCGACACGGGCCCGGGGATCTCGCCCGAGGACCTGTCCCGTGTGTTCGAACGCTTCTACCGCGTGGACGCCTCGCGCTCGCGCGACGACGGCGGGACCGGGATCGGCCTGGCGATCGCGCGTTCGGTCGTCGAGGCGCACGGCGGCCGGATCTGGGCCGAGAGCGAGCCGGGCCGAGGCAGTACCTTCACGTTCGAGCTGCCGATCGCCCGAGGAGGAGAGCCCGCGATGACGCCCCGCACGACCCAGCCGAACGCATGGGCCGAGCCCGAGCCCGCCACGACGGAGGAGACAAGGAGGGTCCATTGAGATCCGTCACCACGACCATCGAGGTCTCGGCGCCGGAGCGCTACGCGTTCCTGGACCTCACCGAAGAGCTCGAGCGCGCGATCAAGGACTCGGGGGTGACCGAGGGATCCGCCGTGGTGTTCTGCGCGCACACGACGTGCGCGCTCATCGTCAACGAATGGGAGGACGGCGCGCTGCAGGACTTCCGCGCGCGCATGCTCCGGCTGGTCCCCGACGAGGGCTACTACGCGCACGACGATCTCGAACGCCGGACGCAGAATCTCGACGAGGTCCACGAGCGCCGCAACGGCCCGGCCCACATCAAGGCGATGCTCCTGTCGGCCTCCTCGCACGCGATCCCGGTGAAGGACGGTGCTCCGATGTTCGGGCGCTGGCAGCGGCTGATCCTGTTCGAGATGGACGAGCCGAAGGACCGCCAGGTCGTGTTCCACGTGTTCGGCGGGTAGTCGACAGGGCCTGGCGGTTCGGGGGGCTCAAGGAGGAGCGCGAACGCGCGAGCGGTAGCCCCCCGATCGAAACTGGGAGACTGGAAGACGTGCTGACCGAACGGCGGAAGACCCGGCAGGTCCGCGTCGGGGACGTGACGATCGGCGGGGACGCGCCGATCCGCGTCCAGTCGATGACCACGACCAAGACGGCAGACGTCAACGCGACGCTGCAGCAGATCGCCTCGCTCGTGGCCGCGGGCGTGGACATCGTTCGGGTGGCCGTTCCCCACTGGGAGGACGCCGAGGCGCTGGCCGCCATCGCCGCGAAGTCGACGGTCCCGGTCGTGGCGGACATCCACTTCCAGTGGAAGTACGCGATGGCCGCGCTCGAGGCCGGGATCCAGGGGCTGCGGATCAACCCCGGCAACATCAAGTACCAGGACAAGGTCCGGCTGATCGCGCGGGAGTCCCGGGCCCGCAGCGTCCCGATCCGGATCGGTGTGAACGCCGGTTCCCTGGAGAAGGACCTCCTGGCCAAGCACGGCGCGCCGACGGCGGAGGCGCTCGTCGAGAGCGCGCTGGACGAGGCCCGGATCCTGGAGGACGAGGACTTCTTCGACATCAAGATCTCGGTCAAGCACTCGAACCCGCGCGTGATGATCGAGGCCTACCGCCTGCTCTCGCAGGCGTGCGACTACCCGCTGCACCTGGGCGTGACCGAGGCCGGCCCGATGCCGATGGGCGGCGTGAAGAGCGCGGTCGGGATCGGGACGCTGCTGTCCGAGGGCATCGGCGACACGATCCGCGTGTCGCTGACCGACGATCCGGTCGAGGAGGTCAAGGTCGGCACCTGGATCCTGCAGTCGCTCGGGCTTCGCAAGCGCGGGCTCGACCTGGTCGCGTGTCCCTCCTGCGGCCGCGCCGAGGTCGACGTGCTCGGGCTCACCAAGCAGGTGCACGAGGCGATCGAACGCGAGGGCCTGAAGGTCCCGATCCGCGTCGCGGTCATGGGATGTGTCGTGAACGGCCCCGGCGAGGCGCGCGAGGCCGATCTGGGGATCGCCGCCGGCAAGGGCCAGGGCTTCCTGGTCGTCAAGGGCGAGGTCGTCGACAAGATCCCCGAGGACCGCTTCGTCGAGCGCGTGATCGAGGAGGCTCGCAAGATCGCGGCCGAACGCGAGGCCGAGCCCGCCCAGACGTAAGGGCCCGTCCCTCCCTTGGAGCACAAGAAGGGCGCCGCCCGCGACGAGGGCACGTCGAACGGAACGTTCTCGCACGGGGTCTCCCCCCAATGCCTTCGCGGGCTACGGAAGGGCCCGATGATGGAGGTTGCCCTCGCGGAACACATCAGTGGTGGCGGAGGGTTCGACCTGGCCCGTTACGACCTGGCCATCGTGAGGATCAAGGTCAACCTCGGCCAGGGGACGGCGCAGGGCGAGGGTGCGGACGCCCTGACGGGGATCGAGGGCATCGTCGGCGGCCCGAAGAAGGACGACCTGACCGGCGACGGCAACGGGAACGCGCTCGTCGGGGTGGGCGGCGACGATCGCCTGTTCGGCCTCGGCAAGCCGGACGTCCTGTTCGGCGGACCCGGTGCCGACGACCTGTTCGGCGGCGGCGGCAACGACAGCCTGTCGGGCGGTCCGGGCAACGACACGTGCAAGGTCGGACCGGGAGGCGGGACCACCTCGTCCTGCTGATCGGCCGTCCCGCCGGGTATGCCGGTGTGGCGTTCGTCACACCGGCTCGGTGGCTGCGGGCACCGAACCGGCGAGCACGCCGGCCTACGGTGACCTCGTCAACCGAACGAGGAGGCGAGGCCGATGGCCACCAGGATCGAGACGCTCGGAACCGGCAGGCGGGCTCCCAGGGGCGCGTGGGTCGCGCTCCTCGCGATCGTCCTGATCGCCGCGATGCTGGCGGTCGGGGCCCTGATCGGCTCGAAGACGGAGCCGGCGGCGACCGGACGTTCGACCGACCAGGGTGCGACGGTGATCGCGCGCGACGAGCCGGCCTCCGGCCTGATCAAGGGCGGGCTGCAGCCCAGGCCGTTCTCGCCGATCGAGGTCGACGAGCCCTCGAACGGCGGGAAGGCCCCGAACGGGTTCGTTCGGATGCCGGGCGGCGAGATCCGGCCGGTCCCCGGCTCGTAGATCGGATCGTCCGACGAGGCCCGGAGCCTTCGGCTCCGGGCCTCGTCACGTCTAACGGGCGGGCTCCCGGTCCCTGGCGAGCGCGAGGAAGTTCCGCACGATCGTCGGGCCCTCGGGCGTGAGGATCGACTCGGGGTGGAACTGCACGCCGAACCTCGACAGCTCGCGATGCTGCGTCGCCATCACGAGGTCGTCGTCGCTCCAGGCCGTGAGCTCGAGATCGTCCGGCAACGCCTCGCGGGTCACGACCAGCGAGTGGTAGCGTCCCGCCTCGAACGGGTTCGGGAGGCCGGCGAGGATCCCCCGGCCGTCGTGATGCACGAGCGACGCCTTGCCGTGGACGGGCCTCGCGCGTTCGACGCGGCCGCCGGCGACCACGCCCATCGCCTGGTGGCCGAGGCAGACGCCCAGCACCGGCGTCGCGTCCGGCAGCAGCTCGAGGAGCTCGATGAAGCAGCCGGCGTCCTCGGGGCGGCCCGGTCCGGGGGACAGGACGACGGCGTCGGGTCGGCGCTCGACGAGGGCGGACGCGGGCTCGGCGTCGCTCTTGACCACCTCGGTCTGGGCGCCGAGGCTCTCGATCAGCTGGACGAGGTTGTACGTGAACGAGTCGTAGTGGTCGACGACCAGGATGCTCACGGTCGTTCCCGCCCTGGAGTCAGCACCGGCCAAGGGTACGGCCTCGGGCGACTCCGCGGTCGAGCCGCCCCGCCGCGTAGGGTGGCCGCATGTCCGAGGACTACCGGAGGTCGGCCACCGGCCGCAGGCGAAGCTGGTATGGGCTGAAGAGGTGGGTCAAATGGTTCCTCGGCCTGCGACTCCCGCACGCGGTGCTCGTGCAGGCGACGAGGTTCGCTCCGTCCCTTCGCGCGAGCGGACGGCTGCCGGCTCCGGCGCACCTGAGGGAGGTGATCGGACGGGTGGGCGACCGATCCTTCGTGATGCTCCGGCCCTCGGCGTGCGTCGTGGCCAAGGAGCTGTACTGGGGGAACGGGCGGCGTCCGCACGCCGAGGATGCCTTCGCCGTCGAGCTCTTCGGCGCCGCGGCCCGCAGGGCTACCGTGGTCGTTGACGTCGGCGCCTACACCGGCCTGTTCACGCTGGTCGGGACGGCCGTCAACGACACCCTGCAGGCGCATGCGTTCGAGATCGTCCCGGACGTCTTCCAGGCCCTGGTGGACAACTGCGTTCGCAACGACGTCCTGGATCGGACGTTCCTGTTCGCGGAGGGCATCGGCAAGCCCGATGCCGAGATGATCGTCCCGGGCCGGTCGCACGATTCGGCGCTGCCCTCGTTCTACTCGAGCCGGCTGCACTTCGAGACCGGGGTGCACGTGCGGTTCCGATCGCTCGACTCGATCGCGCCGGAGCTGCCGAACGATGCGACGGTCGCCATGAAGGTCGACGTCGAGGGGACGGAGGACGCCGTCTTCGAGTACGGGCAGGGGTTCCTGGAGGCGTACCACCCGGACATCCTCTGCGAGGTGCTGGACGGTGTCGGTGACGGGGCGGCGGTCGAGAAGCTCCTGTCCGGCCACGGGTACGACTCCTACCTCGTTCGAGGCGGCTCGTTGCAGCGAACCGACCACGTGCAGACGCACCCGAGGTACCGCGACTGGTTCTTCACGGTGAGATCGCCGGACGAGCTCGCGAGCTGGGGCGTTCCGATCAGGGGATAGCCGGTCGCTCCGCCTCCAACACGGCCGGAAGCAGCGCGGCCGCCTTGGCCTTGGTCTCGGCGAGCTCCACGTCCGGATCCGAGTCCGCCACCACGCCGGCACCGGTCTGCACGTGCGCCGTCCCGTCGGCCACGATCACCGTTCGGATCGTGATGCAGAAGTCCAGGTCCCCGCCGAACGTGCAGTAGCCGACGGCCCCCGCGTACGGGCCGCGCGCGGTCGGCTCGTACTCGGCGATCAGCTCCATCGCCCGGCGCTTCGGCGCGCCGGTCACTGTTCCGGCCGGGAACGTGACGGCAAGCGCGTCCAGCGGATGCGCGTCCTCCTCGAGCTCGCCCTCGACGGTGCTGACGATGTGCATCACCTTCGAGAAGCGCTCGACGCTCATCAGCTCGCTCGGGCGAACCGTCCCCGGCGTGCACACCCGTCCGAGATCGTTGCGGGCGAGGTCGACGAGCATCGCGTGCTCGGCGCGTTCCTTGGGGTCGGCCAGCAGCTCGTGTTCGAACAGCCGGTCGCGCAGCTCGGTCTCGCCGCGAGTGCGCGTCCCGGCGATCGGTCGCGTCGTGACCGAACGCCCCTCGACGCGGACGAGGGGTTCGGGGGAGGACCCGGCAAGCTCGAGTCCGAGCATCCGCACGAAGAACATGTACGGGGCCGGGTTCGTGACGCGCAGCCGACGGTAGACCGGGAACCCGCCCTCGGGGCTCGGGAAGCTCACGCGCCGAGACGGGACGCCCTGGTAGATGTCGCCGGCCGCGATCCGGTCCTTCATCGAGCGGACGATCTCGCGGTAGCGCTCGTCGGACATGTTCGCCCCGCCGGCCGGGTCCGAGCCCGAGACCGGGCCGGGGAGCGCACCGGGCTCGACGACGCCGGGCGCCGAGACGCGTTCGGCCAGCTCCTCCAGTGCCGCGACGCCGGCGTCGTACCCGCCGGGCGGGACGTGCGCGATCAGCAGCAGCCGCTGGCTCCAGTGGTCGAACACGACCGCCCGGTCCACGATGAGCAGGCCCGCCGGCGGCCCGGGCGCCTCGCCCGCGGGCGACGGCTGGCCGTCCAGCAGGCCGGCCGCCTCGTAGGACAGGAAGCCCATCAGCCCGCCGGTGAGCGAGGGCAGACCCTCGACACGCGGCGCGCGGAGCGAGCGCGCGAGGGCGACCAGGTCGGCCCCGGGGTCGCCGGTGTTCGGCGCCTCGACCGGGAGCCGCCCCGTCGACGCCTCGACGCGGAGGCCCTCGCCGTCGAGCACGACGATCGCGGCCGGGTCGCCGGCGACGAACGAGTACCGGCCCCAGCGCTCCGAGCGCTCGACGCTCTCGAGCAGCACGCCGGGGCCGTCGCCGGCGAGCGCGGGGAACACGCCCACCGGGGTCGAGACGTCCGCGAGCAGCTCCGTCCAGACGGGCGCGAGCGCGTAGCCGTCCGCCTTTCGTTCGAACGCCTCTCGATCGGGCAGAGCCCTCACCGGCGCCTCCTCCGGGTTCGGGGGAGCTACCCTACCCGGCCGCGCCGGCCCGAACGGGGGTGAGAAGCGGTTCATCCCCTGCCGGCGCTTGCACGCGGATCGCGTCCGCGGGATACGATGCGCGACCGATCCGCCGAACACAGGGGGGAGCCCGCCGCATGCGTTCGTCCACGAGGTACCTGTCCGCGCTCGCCGTCCTCGCCCTAGGTCTGCTGTCGCTGATCTGGCCCGCCTCCGCACAGCCGCGCATCCCCTCGAGGTCGGTGGAGCGGGTGATCGTCCACGGGCGCGACGCGACATCGACGCGGAACGAGGCGACGTCGTTCGAGCTCCTCGGAGGGAACCGGCCCGAGTCAAAGGTGACACCGGCGCCGGCCGGCGCGGCCCGGCTGATCCCGCAGCCTGTCGGCTCCGGGTTCGACGCGCTGGAGGATCCGGTGTCTGTCCCTTCGGACACGACGGGGGCGCGCGGAGACAGCTTCATCGTGGCAGCGGTCAACACCCAGGTAGCCGTCTACGACCTGAACGGCAACCAGGTCGTGGCTCCGATCCAGCTCGAGGACCTGTTCCCGGCCCCAGACAACACGGCGTTCGACCCCAAGGTCGTCTACGACCAGTACGACGACACGTTCGTGGTCGTCTACCTCGTCCAGAAGGACAGCCCGCGCCTGTCGAAGATCGTCGCGGTCGCCATCCCGAACGCGACCGCCTCGAACACGAGCACGTGGTGCGCGAACTCGTTCAAGGGTGACGCGGTGCCCGGCGGCAAGCAGCTGTGGGCCGACTACCCCGGGCTCGGCTTCAACGACACGCGGATCACGATCACGACGAACCAGTTCACGTTCCCGAGCTCGAGAGGGAGGTTCAGCTCCTCACAGGTGCTGACGATCGACAAGTTCGGGCTGTACGACTGCGCCCAGCCCGATCCGGTCGCGACCGTGTTCGCGGGCAGCGCGACGAGGGACGACAAGGGGAACAAGGCGTTCACGCTCCGCCCCGCCGAGACCGTGGGCTCGGCTCCCGGGTCGCAGCTGATGCTGTCGTTCGGCAACGTGCAGGGCAGGGGCGACTACCTGACGGTCTGGCGCATCACCCCGACCTCGTCCGGGTTCGCGCTCAAGAAGGCGTCGTTCCGCACCGGGAAGGTCTCCCTACCGCCGCTCGGGACCCAGCAGGGCGGCGGTCTCAACACCCCGAACGGATGGTGGGATGCCGGCGACACCCGCTTCGTCAACGCGTTCTACGACGCCGACCGCAACGAACTGTTCACCGCACACCCGGTCCTGAAGAACCTCAAGCCGGACACGCTCACTGGCGGATATCCCGAGTCCGCGATCCGCTGGTACGAGGTCGACCCGGACAGGAAGCTGAAGAACTCGGCCATCGTCCGCAAGGGAACGATCGGCAACGCCGAGGTCGACGTGGGCTGGCCGAGCGTGGCTACCGACTCGTCGGGGGTCCTGTTCGTGACCTACAACCGCGCGAGCGAGCCCAGGAACGAGTTCCTGTCCGCGTGGGTCTCGACGATCCAGCCGAGCTCGACCGCGGACTCGGAGCTCCTGCTGAAGTCGGGCCTCACCACCTACAACGCCATCGGCGGCCCCGAGCGATGGGGTGATTTCACCGCGATCAACCGCGACCCGGCGAACGGGCAGAACGTCGCGACGTTCAACCAGTTCGCGCAGTCGAAGGATCAGTGGCGGCAGTTCATCAGCCTGGTCACCGACAACTGAGCCCGAACGCGCGCCGGTATCCTGAGCCTCCATGAGGCTCTCGGCGCTGTACGCGCCTACCCTGCGGGACGACCCGGCGGACGCCGAGGCCGTCTCCCATCGGCTGCTGGTGCGGGCGGGGTTCATCCGGCAGCTGATGTCGGGCGTGTTCACGACGCTCCCGCTCGGCCTGCGGACGATGCGCAAGATCGAGGCGATCGTCCGCGAGGAGATGGATGCGTCCGGGGCGCAGGAGATCCGGATGCCGATCATCCTGCCGTCCGAGCCCTGGAAGAAGACCGGGCGCTGGCAGGCGTACGGCCCCGTGATGTTCAAGCTGATCGACCGCCACGAGCGGGAGCTCGGACTGGGTCCGACGCAAGAGGAGGCGGTGACGCCGCTCGTCGCGGGGGACGTGCACTCCTACCGCGACCTGCCGGTGAACCTGTACCAGGTCGAGTGGAAGTACCGGGACGAGTTCCGACCGCGCTACGGCCTGCTCCGCGTCCGCGAGTTCCTCATGAAGGACGCGTACTCGTTCGACCGCGACGACGAGGGCATGCACCACTCGTACGGGCTCATGATGGACGGCTACCGGCGGATCTTCGACCGCTGCGGGATCGAGTACGTCGTCGTCGAGGCCGACCCGGGGACGATCGGCGGCGGCACGAACCACGAGTTCATGGCTGCGGCGACCATCGGCGAGGACCTCTACGTCTCGTGTCCGAACGGCGATTACCTCGCGGACATCGAGGCGGCCAGGCCGAGGCCGCCCGAGCCCCTCGAGCCCGCCGGCCTCGAGCCGCTGACGAACGTCTCGACGCCCGGCGCCGCCACGATCGCGGCGGTCACCGAGCAGCTCGGAGTGTCCGCCGACCGCACGCTGAAGTGCATCCTGTTCAAGGCGGGGGAGACCGTGGTCGCGGCGCTGGCGCCCGGGCACCGCGAGATCGACCAGGTCAAGCTCGAGCGGCGGTTCTTCCCCACGCCGGTGGCGCCGTTCGAGGACGCCGACTTCGCGTTGAACGGCTACGCGAAGGGGTTCGTCGGCCCGCAGGGCCTCGGCCCCGAGGTCGTCGTGCTCGCGGACGAGGCGGTCCGGGGCGGCGCCGACTGGATCACCGGAGCGAACGCGCCCGACACGCACGTGACCGGCGCGAACACGCCGCGCGACTTCCGCGTCGACGAGTACCTGGACCTCGTGCAGATCCGCGAGGGCGACCCGTGTCCGAACGACGGCGCGCCGCTGCGGATCGAGCGCTCGATCGTCGTCGGGCATATCTACGAGCTCGGCACCTATTACTCGGTGCCGCTCGAGGCGCGATTCGTCGACGAGGACGGGAGCGAGCAGCACTTCCGGATGGGCTGCTACGGGCTGGGCATCGGGCGGACGATGGCCGCCGCCGTCGAGCAGTTCCACGACGACGCGGGGATCGTCCTGCCGAAGGTCCTCGCCCCCTTCGAGGTCGTCGTCGTGATCGCGAACCGCGACGACGAGCGCGTGGTCTCGCAGGCCGAACGCGTGTACGGGGAGCTCCTCGAGGCGGGCGTCGAGGCCGTGCTCGACGACCGGGAGGAGACCGCCGGCGTGAAGTTCGCCGACGCCGACCTGATCGGCTATCCCGTGCAGGTCGTGATCGGCAAGCGCGGGGTCGAGGCGGGAACGGCCGACCTCAAGCTGCGTTCGAGCGGGGAGCGCTCGCAGGCGCCGCTCGCCGACGCCGCCCGGGCGACGATGGACCTGCTCGCGACCGCGCCCTAGGCTGCCCTCGTGGCCTCCACGCCCGCACCCAACGCGCTCCGGGAGTTCGTCAAGCTCCGGCCCGAGGTCGAGGCGGTCGTGCAGCACGTCGGCCTTCGGACCTGGGACCTGGTGCTCATCGACGCCACGGGCCTGTGGGTGCGGGACGAGTTCGAGACCGAGGAGGCGGCCGATGCGGCCTGTCGGGAGCTCGGGATCCGCGTCCACCGGGCCTGGGACGACCCCCGGATCGTCCGGCGGATGGCGTCCCGAGACCACTGGAACACCCCCGACGGACAGCGACGCGGCCTCTGACAGGGCCCTTGACCAGCGCGAACGGGGCTTCTCCTTGAGCCCGGCGCTATACTGAACGGCGAACAGGCAGCGGTTTCACCCGGAAGTGGGCGCGCGCCCACTTTCTTTGTCGAAGGGGTCGTTCAGAGGTGCGCGAGGCAGAGGTCGAGGGGCTGATCCGGCCGGTCGTGGAGTCCGGTGGGCTCGAGGTCTGGGACGTGTCGTTCGGCCGCGAGGCCGGGGGCCGGATCCTGCGGGTGATGGTCGACCGGGCGGGTGGGCCCGGGGAAGAGGGCGGCGTCGATCTGGACACGATCTCGGCGCTGTCGCGCCGGATCTCGCGCCGCCTGGACCTGGAGGGGTTCGGCGACGACGGACCGTACGACCTGGAGGTCGGGTCGCCCGGCCTGGAGCGCAGGCTGCGAGAGCCCCGGCACTTCGAACGGAGCATCGGGCAGCAGGTGAAGGTGAAGACGGTGGAGCCGGTGGACGGCAGCAGGGTCCACGAGGGCGCGCTGGTCTCGGCCGACGCGGAGGCGATCGTGATCGCATCCGAGGGCGGAGAGCTGCGCGTCCCGTACGACGGCATCGCCTCGGCGAGGACCGTCTTCGAATGGAAGAAGGCAGGGACGAGATGAACCAGGAGATGATCGCGGCGCTGCGCGAGCTGGAGCGCGAGAAGGGCATCGCGTTCGAGACGATCCTCGAGGGCCTCGAGGAGGCGATGGCGTCCGCCTACAAGTCGTGGTGGAAGCAGCAGCACCCCGAGCTGGACGAGGAGACCTTCGGCGTGCGCGCGAAGATCGACCCCGAGAACGGCGACCTGCGCGTGTGGCTGCAGGAGCTCGAGCGCATCGAGCACGAGGGCGAGGAGGAGGGCGAGGTCACGGTCGAGACCAAGGTGCTGTCCGAGCAGGAGGTGCCGGTCACCGACGAGTTCAAGGGCCGGATCGGCGCGCAGACCGCCAAGCAGGTGATCTTCCAGAAGCTGCGCGATGCCGAGCGCGAGATGACCTACGAGGAGTTCGCCGGGCGCGAGGGCGACGTGGTCACCGGCATCGTGCAGCAGTCCGAGCGTCGCTACACGCTGCTGGATCTCGGCAAGGTCGAGGCGCTGCTGCCGCAGGCCGAGCAGGTGCCGAGCGAGCCCTACCGCAACGGCGAGCGCCTGAAGGGCTACATCACCGAGGTGCGCAAGGGGACGAAGGGTCCCCAGATCGTGGTCTCGCGCACGCACCCCGGGCTGCTGAAGAAGCTGTTCGAGATGGAGGTGCCCGAGATCGGTGAGGGGATCGTCGAGATCCGGGCCGTCGCACGCGAGCCCGGCCACCGCTCGAAGATCGCGGTCTCCTCGAACGAGCCCGCCGTCGATCCCGTGGGCGCCTGCGTCGGGCCCAAAGGCTCGCGCGTCCGCAACGTGGTCACGGAGCTCCGGGGCGAGAAGATCGACGTCGTCCCCTGGAGCGCCGAGTCGGCCACCTTCGTCGCGAACGCGCTTCAGCCGGCCAAGGTGAAGGAGGCTCGCGTCGACCCCGAGACGCAGACGGCGCTCGTGATCGTGCCCGACTACCAGCTCTCGCTCGCGATCGGCAAGGAGGGGCAGAACGCGCGCCTCGCCGCCCGGCTGACCGGCTGGCGGATCGACATCAAGAGCGAGACGCAGTTCGCCGACGAGCAGCGCGGTCCTCGTCCGACCGAGGCTGAGGCGGCAGAGGCCGCTCCTTCGTCCTCTTCGGCGCAGCCCGCTTCGGAAGAGGCCGAGGAAGCGCCGGCGGAGGACTCACCCCCCGACGGCGGCGCCGGGTCGGACTCCGAAGCGGCCTCGGCCGCCCAAGAGGACGCGCCCGATGATGACGCGGTGGTCGTCGGGGAGGCGGACGAGAGGCCCGCGCAGGCGGAGGAGAAGGCCGAGGCCTGAGCGTGGCGGTTCGGCACGTTCCCGAACGGACGTGCGTGGGGTGTCGCGGTCGCGCAACCAAGGCCGAGATGATCCGGATCGTCCGCGGGCCCGCCGGTGAGGTCGAGCTCGCTCTCGGAGAGCGGGATCGCGGGCGGCATGAGCCGGCGCACGTACTGTTTGTGCCAGCGCGCGACGAGCGGCGCGCCCTCCGCGATCCGCCGCGCGGTCGCGTAGGTCTCGAGCTCGACCTCGGCGTCGGGGACCACGCGGGTGACGAGGCCCTTGGCGTAGGCCTCCTCGGCCGATAGCATGCGGCCCTCGAGCAGGATCTCGAGCACCACGGCCTTGCCCGCGAGCGGCAGCAGCGAGGCGAGCTCGTCGTAGGCGATCGCGAAGCCCAGCCAGTTG
>Ga0081455_10001697_pt1 | contig 26660 bp, 30 predicted proteins | sample TabmetS3T2R1_FD_70207 | JGI IMG/M metagenome (GOLD analysis project Ga0081455, IMG submission 70207) | Tabebuia heterophylla rhizosphere microbial communities from the University of Puerto Rico - S3T2R1 | ecosystem: Host-associated > Plants > Roots > Rhizosphere ...
TTTTCCACTCGGGTTATCCTGGGACTTCCGAAGGTGTTTTTTGATGATCCGCACGCCTTCAACGACGACACGCTGTTTTTCGGGAAGCACCGCCAGAATTCGCCCTGAAGAACCGCGAAAATTCCCGGAGATAACCTCCACATGATCGCCTTTCTTGACGTGGCATTTAATACGGTTCATAGGACTTCAGGGGCGAGGGAAACGATTTTCATGAAATTCCGTTCACGCAATTCCCGCGCGACCGGTCCAAAAATGCGGGTGCCGCGTGGATTCAAATCCTTATCGATAATCACGATGGCGTTGTTATCGAAACGCAGCAGCGAACCATCTTCACGGCGGATCGGTTGCCTGGTCCGAACAAGAACTGCGCGCACCACTTCGCCCTTCTTTACCGTGCCCGTTGCGCTCGCTTCCTTGACATTGGCGGTAATTACGTCGCCGATCCCTGCGTAACGCGTCGCTTTGCCGATTACACCAATCATGGTGGCCATGCGCGCACCGCTATTGTCCGCCACATCCAATCTGGATCGAATCTGTACCATAAAATTGGTAGTTACTTTTGGATGACTTCCACAAGGCGCCATCGTTTCAGCTTGCTCAGCGGCCGCGTCTCCATGATGCGAACCCTGTCTCCGGTTTTCGCCTGGTTCTGTTCATCGTGCGCATAGAATTTTTTCATCTGTTTGACAATCTTGCCAAACTTTGGGTGCGGCACACGCGTCACCGTACGGACCACAATTGTTTTATCCATGTCGCTGGACACCACCTCGCCAGTACGCGTCTTTCGTGAGGCGCGAGCGATGGAGCCGGGATCAGATTGCTGTTCGTGTTCGTCAACCATGGTTATTTCGTTTCAGTTTTTTTTTCGCGTTGCTGCAGCTCTGTTTCGATCCGGGCTATATCCCGCCGTAGGAGTCGCAACCGGCTTGGCTGTTCCAACTGGCCACTCTGCTGCTGCAACCGGAGGTGCAACCTTTCCTGACGCAAATCCCGCCTTTTAGTCAGCAATTCGTCACCACTAAGCTCTGTAATTTCCTTCATTTTCATGATGCTTAAGCGGCCCTCACGTGATGACGGGTGAGAAACTTCGTCCGCACTGGCAGCTTATCCGCTGCAAGCCGCAAGGATTCCCGCGCCACCGATTCCGGCACACCGTCCAGCTCAAACAAGATATTGCCAGGTCGCACCGTAGCCACCCAGTGCTCAGGCTGCCCTTTTCCCTTACCCATGCGCGTTTCCGGAGGACGCGAAGTGACCGATTTGTCGGGGAAAATGCGGATCCACAATTTGCCTTTGCGCTTCATGTTACGAGTGAGAGCGACACGCGCGGCTTCCAATTGCGTGTTTGTGATCCAGGCCCGTTCGAGCGTTTGCAACCCGAACTCGCCAAAATCTATCCTCAGATTGCGCGAAGCGGTTCCCTTGCGGCTTCCCCGCTGGGTCTTCCGATACTTCACGCGTTTTGGCATTAACGGCATAAAATTTCTCCCTAGACTTCAGCAGGCGCTGGTGCCGGAGCCGGCGGAGGTGCAGCAGAAGACGCAGCCTGCGCCACTGGCTCCTCCTTTTTACAGATCCAGCATTTCACTCCGATTTTGCCGTAAACGGTGTTGGCTTCGGCAAATCCGTAATCGACCGGCGTTCGCAATGTGTGCAGAGGAACTTTGCCTTCCCGGTACCATTCGGAGCGCGAAATCTCCGCGCCATTGAGCCGGCCCGAAGAACGAAGCCGAATTCCTTCAGCGCCAAAGTCCATTGCGGTCTGTACCGCTTTTTTCATCGCGCGGCGGTAGGCAATTCGTCGTTCAATCTGCAACGCTACGTTCTCCGCCACGAGCTGAGCATCGAGCTCCGGGGTCTTGATCTCCTGGATATCGATCTTGACTTGTTTGCCCTGCGCCATCTTGGAAATCTCTTCTGTCATTTTCTCGATCTCGGCGCCTTTGCGGCCGATCACGATGCCCGGACGCGCAGTGAAAATGGTTACCCGGATGCTGTTCCACGCTCGCTCGATGACGATTTTGGAGACGGCGGCGTACTGCAGTTTTTTCTTTACGTAATTTCGAATCTCCAGATCGGAGTGCAGAAATTCCGGCAACTCCTGAGGCGAGGCGTACCAACGCGAACGCCAATCCCGGTTCACGCCCAGGCGAAAGCCAATCGGATTAACTTTTTGTCCCATACTTCAATTTTCCAAGCGTTACTTTTTCGATTTTTTGGCCGCCTTTTTCGTTCGCGGCTTTTGTTCAGCTGTCGATTTTTCGTTCGCCTCGCCAGCTTCGATTTCCTTCTTCTTCTTCTTTTCGGCTCGCTGTTCCGCTTTCTGTTTCGCTTTTCTGGTCTCGCGAGTCTCAACCTTGATATCGTCAGTCAGCACGATTCGAATATGACTGGTCCGCTTCAAAATCCTGCTTGCGCTACCCCGGGCACGCGCCATGATCCGCTTGAACGTGGGGCCTTCGCCCACGACCGCTTCCTTTACGACCAATCCCTCGGGCTTAAGGTTGGCGTTGTTCTCCGCATTAGCAATCGCGCTCTTCAACGTCTTGTTAATGAGAAACGCGGCTTTCTTTGGCGTGAAGGCAAGGAGATCGAGTGCCGCCGAAACAGGCAACCCCTGGATCTCACGCGTGACTTCGCGCGCCTTAAACGGCGAAATCCGCGCATATTTATATGTCGATCTGACTTCCATGTTTTCGTTCCGTAATTCGAGAATCGAAATTCGTAACTCGGTTTACCGATTCACGATTCTCGGTTCTTAATTCTCGTTCCTCTTATTTCAAACTCACGTTCGGCTGCGCATCCACCTGCAGCCGATCTCCGACTTTTATTTTGTCCTTCTTTGAATCCATTTCCTGAATCACAGCGCCGCAAATTCTTTGTCGCACATCAATCACTCGCAGGGTCGCGATCCTTTTGTCGCCGCGCGTCGCCCGCATTGGCATCCCGATCTTGACGCCCTGTTTTTCGCCAAGGTTGCCAACTACGAAAGACCATTCGTCCTTCACGCTGATGACGCTTCCGTCCATCAAACTTGGCTGCGGCAAATCTGGCCCATTCGTCGACTCCGTGACCAGCTTGTCAATACTGCGCAACTGAGTTTCCACGTCCATCCGCGCTTTCGCATCCGTGCTCTGCGACGTTTTCAGGTAACACAACATCGCTTCGTCCAACCGCAGCATCTGGTCGCGATATTCGTCGCGCTCTTTCTGTGCGAGCTGAAGATCGCTCACCGCCGCAAGTAGACGCTGCTCCAGCTTGGCCCGATCCTTGTTCGCGGATTCGAGCCCTAGCGCCTCCATTTGCAACTGCAGATCGGAATACTTGCGGCGAAACAATTCCGCTTCCGCATTAGACTCCGCCAGGCTGCTGGTCAACGCTTTGAGTGATTCCTGAGCAATGGATAATTGCCTTTGCAAATCCTCATTTTGCCGAAGCAATTCCGTCGCAGTCACCTCCGAAGGTCCGCCCAAGGTGGATGTTGGCTGCGAATTCATTGATGCCGTGGAACCGCCTCCCACCGCAGTCTCATGCGCTTCTGTGTTTTCAGTCTTGGATTCTGACAAAGAACTATTTCCCTGTGCCACCAGCCCCTGGGCCAGTGCAACACAACCCATCACCAAAAAAGCCGATAGACGAAAGTTGATTGTTGATAGTTTCACCTTGGCGACACGCTCAGGTTCATTTCTATCAAATATCAACTCGTACTAAAAACTATTTGGTCACCTTCGCCGTATGCGAACCATGCTTTTTAAACACGCGCGTAAGCGAAAATTCACCGAGCTTATGACCAACCATGTTCTCGGTAACGAATACGGAATTAAAGGTCTTTCCGTTATGCACCAAAAATGTGTGGCCAACAAAATCCGGCGTCACCATCGAGCGTCGCGACCAGGTTTTGATTGGTTTCTTGACGCCCGAGCTGTTCATCTTGTCGATCTTCTCCAGCAGATGCAACTCGACGAAGGGTCCTTTCTTTAACGATCTAGCCATAAAAATCAACTGATTTATGATTCGTAACTTGCAAATGGAAAATGATGGTTCAGCTCAAGTCCGAGCGGTTCCCGAGTCTGTAGTATCAAATCAAGCGCCTTTCTTTTTCGCCCTTCGCCTTTCCAAAATAAAGCGATCGCTCGGTTTATGTTTGCTACGTGTCTTAAATCCTTTAGCCAGCTGTCCCCAGGGGCTGACGGGATGATGCCGCCCGCCGCCGCCTTTTGATTTTCCCTGGCCGCCGCCCATTGGATGATCGATTGGATTCATCACCATTCCGCGCACGTGAGGTCGGCGTCCCTGCCAGCGAGTGCGCCCCGCTTTGCCGCTCGACACGTTCATATGATCTACATTTCCAACCTGGCCAATGGTGGCGAAGCAATTTTCATGGATTCGCCGGATTTCGCCGGAAGGCATTTTCACCAACGCGTAACCGCCCTCGATGTTTGTTAACGTCGCCTGTTGCCCGGCGCTCCGCGCAACCTGACCACCGCGGCCCGGACTCAATTCAATGTTATGAATGTTGGTGCCCAGCGGAATCCCACGAAGTGGCAATGCGTTTCCCAAATCGGGCGCAACACCGTCGCCGGCGGCAACTCGCGAGCCTACTCGCAGGCCGTTCGGTGCGAGAATGTAACTTAGCTCGCCATCCGTGTACTTAATAAGAGCAATGCGTGCAGAGCGATTCGGGTCGTATTCGATCCCGAGAACCTCCGCAAAGACACCGTGCTTGCGTCGTTTAAAATCAACCTTGCGGTATTTCTGTTTGTGACCACCGCCAATGTGGCGCGATGTAAGCCGGCCGTAGCTGTTGCGACCCCCGCTCTTTTTCTTCGGCTCAACAAGGCGCCGTTCAGGCCGCCACTTTGTGATTTCATCAAAAGATGGCAGCGACTTGAAACGAAGCGTCGGCGTTAATGGGCGGAATTCCTTAAGTGCCATAACAATCTAAGATTCGATTTTTCCTCGTTAGATGAGGTCGATTTTTTCGCCCTCCTTCAAAGTCACAATCGCTTTTTTCCACCTCGGCCGCCGTCCCACCGGTCCACGCACGCGTTTCTCCTTGCCTGCGTAATTGCAAGTGTTCACATGAACCACCTTCTTTTGAAACAGGCGCTCGATTGCGTTCTTGATCTCAACCTTGTTTGCTCGCGGACTTACGCGAAAGACGTACTTGTTCTGCTTCTCGCTCATCAGCGTCGACTTTTCGGTCAACGACGCAGTTTGAATAATCTCATGAGGCTCGTTCATGGCATTACTTCGCGTTTTCGCTGCCTCGAGCCGGTCGAATCCGTTCCGCCAATCTCTCCAGCGCCTTTTGCGTAACGAGAATTTTCTCGAATGCGAGCAACTGCTCTATGTTTACATCGGAAGCGGTGGCCAGGGTCACTGGTTTGACGTTACGTCCCGACTTCAAGGTCGTTTGATCGAACGCATCTGAAACCAACAAGACTTTCCGGGCGTCGGTTTGTTTTTTCAACAACCCTACGAACGACTTTGTCTTCAGTTCCGGCACGACGAATTTGTCGATCGTCAAGACGTCGCCCGCCTTGATGCGCTCGCTCAACGCCTTTCGGAACGCGAGACGCCGCACTGATTTCGAAACTTTTTTTGAATAGTCTCGGGGCTTGGGTCCAAAAACGACCCCACCACCTCGCCAAATGGGCGAAGATTTGTAACCAGCCCGAGCGCGGCCGGTCCCTTTCTGACGCCAGGGTTTCGCGCCGGACAGATCCACTTCCGCTTTCGTCTTTGTGTTCGCCGAACCGGAACGACGCGCGGCACGCATGGCAACGACTGTATCATGAACTGCCTGGGTACCCTTTCCGTCTTCGATCAGTTCGATGCCGGCCTCCTTGGCTGCGGCTTTTGTTAAAACTTTCGCACTCATCGGACTCTTATCGCGGGCTTCTTCGCCGCTTCCTCCTGATCATGTTTGCGATGCTCCGCATGTACCGCGAGCACTCTTTCGGGATGCTTGATCGCAGGCCTAACGACCACATAACTACCATTCGCTCCCGGAACCGCACCGCTGACCAAAATGATTTTTTCGGCTTCGCGCACCTGCATAACCTGCAGATTCTGGACGGTCACGCGTTCATCACCCAAATGACCGGGCATTCCCATGTTTTTCCAAATACGGCCAGGAGTAGAACGATTGCCGACCGCACCAACGCGTCGATGCGTTTTCGAACCGTGCGCCGCACCTTGTCCGTGGAAGTTGTGCTTCCTCATCACGCCTTGAAATCCTTTTCCCTTCGACCGGCCAATCACATCGACATAATCGCCGGCTTGAAATTGCGTAACGCTTAAATTGATTTCGCCTTCCGGGAGATCACTGCCCAGGCGAAACTCGCGCACGAATTTTTGCGGTTCCACGCCGGCCTTTTTAAATTCGCCGAGCAATGGCTTGGTTACACGTGATTCCTTCTGTACGCTGAAACCGACCTGCACAGCCGAATAGCCGTCGTTTTGTTCGGTCAAACGACGCAGCAAAACGTTATCGCCGGCCGCAATGACGGTCACGGGACACAATCGACCTTTCGCGTCGTAAACGCTGGTCATACCAATTTTTTGTCCAAGAAGTCCGATGCTCATGACCGTCTAATCGCAAATCTTTCAGAAGGGCCTCCGCTTAAATCTTAATCGTAATGTCAACGCCCGCAGGCAAATTTAATTTCTTTAGTTCATCCACTGTTTTCGCCGTCGGCTCGATAATGTCTAACAGCCTTTTGTGCGTGCGAATTTCAAATTGTTCCATCGACTTTTTATCAACGTGCGGGGAGCGATTCACCGTAAATTTCTCAATTAGTGTGGGCAACGGAATCGGACCGGCTACGCGCGCCCCTGTGCGCTTCGCCGTCTCCACGATCTCTACCGCGGATTGATCGAGCATCCGGTGATCGAATGCCTTCAGGCGAATCCGGATGCGCTGGCCATTACTCATTTGGCCTCTTTCTGATCAAGAATGGCCGGAACCAGGTTCGCAGGGACCGGCGCGAAATGAGATGGCTCCATGGAGTAACTCGAACGTCCCTTCGACAACGAGCGGATCGCAGTCGCGTAGCCGAACAGTTCCGCCAGCGGAACCTCAGCGTGAATGATCGCCAGACCGCTACGCGATTCGATATTGTTGATGCTACCACGACGCCGGCTCAAGTCGCCGCAGATGTCGCCCTGAAATTCGTCCGGCGTGATGTTTTCAACCTTCATGATTGGCTCGAGCAAAATCGGTTTACCCTGCCTGAATCCGTCTTTCATGGCGAAGATCGACGCCATCTTGAATGCGAGCTCGCTGGAATCGACTTCGTGAAACGAGCCGTAAACGATGTCCACTTCAACGTCCACAACGGGATAACCACCCAAAACGCCGTTCAGCACCGCTTCTTCGATGCCTTTCTTGACCGCGGGAATGTACTCGCGCGGAATGATGCCACCGACAATTTTGTTCTCAATCGTCAGGCCTTTGCCGCGCTCCGTTGGTCGGACGTCCACTTCCACGTGGCCGTATTGCCCGCGGCCGCCCGATTGTTTGATCAATTTGCCAACGCCGTGCGCGCTACCCGTGATCGTTTCGCGATACGCGATTTGTGGTTTGCCTGCATTTGCATCCACCTTGAACTCCCGGAACATCCGGTCGCGAATAATTTCGAGGTGCAGTTCGCCCATTCCGGCGATGATCGTCTGACCGGTGTCTTCGTGCGTATACACGCGGAATGTCGGATCTTCTTCTGAAAGACGTTGAAGCGCAGTCGCCATTTTTTCCTGATCTAATTTCGTCTTGGGTTCAATCGCCATCGAAATAACTGGGTCAGGGAAAGACGGCGGTTCGAGAAGGATGGGGTGATCCTCGTCGCACAATGTATCGCCCGTGGTGATGTTCTTAATCCCGACGATTGCCGCGATATCACCCGAGTAGCACGTCTCAATATCTTCGCGCTTGTCCGCCTGAATCTGGATTAATCGCGAAATGCGCTCGCGTTTGTTCGTGCGGGGGTTGTAAACCGTGTCCCCCTTGCTCAGCGTGCCGGAATAAACACGGAAGAACACCAGTTTCCCCACAAACGGATCGCTCCAAAGCTTAAAGGCCAGCGAGCAAAAATTGCCGTTGTCATCGGTCGGCGCGTCTATCGGTTCCCCACTATCAGGGTCCTGGCCCTTCGCCGCCGGAATGTCCAATGGGCTGGGAAGATAGTCGACCACCGCGTCCACCAAATATTGAATACCAATATTCTTTAATGCCGACCCGCCAATAACGGGCACAAATTTGTTGGCAATTGTTTGTCGCCGAATGCCCGCCTTCAACAGCTGCGGCGTGACAGGCTTTTCATGAATGACAGCTTCGGCAACCTCGTCATCGATATTGGAAACTTGTTCGACCAGATTGTTGTAAGCCTTATCAACGATCTCGACATATTCCTTTGGAATCTCAGTAACCTCATAGGTCGATCCGAGTTGATCGTTGTCCGAATAAATGATCGCCTTCTTGTTAATGACGTCCAGTTGGCCGCGCAGTTGATCCTCCCTGCCCAGCGGCAGCAACACCGGCCATGCGTTCGCGGCCAGTTTCTTGTGGATGCTTTCCACCGACATCTCAAAGTCCGCACCGACCCGGTCCATCTTGTTAATGAATGCCAGGCGCGGCACGTTGTACTTAGTCGCCTGACGCCAGACTGTCTCCGACTGGGGCTGCACACCTGCCACACCGTCAAACACTGCGATGGCACCGTCGAGAACGCGTAACGAACGTTCCACTTCGGCTGTGAAGTCGACGTGTCCCGGTGTATCAATAATGTTGATTCGCTCCTTGATTCCTTCGAAAATCTTGTAAACGCCTTCTTCTTTGCGTTGCGACCAGGCGCAGGTTGTCGCAGCGGAAGTAATCGTAATTCCGCGCTCGCGTTCCTGCTCCATCCAGTCGGTGACGGTCGTGCCTTCATGCACTTCACCCATCTTGTGGATCATGCCGGTATAAAACAACACACGCTCAGTGATCGTCGTCTTACCAGCATCGATATGTGCCGCGATGCCGATGTTTCGCGTTCGTTCCAGCGGGAACTTGCGATTCGGCGAATTTGGATTTTTCGCTGCTGTCTTTTTCTCTTCCATCGTCGCCGTCGCCATAGTCGTCACCATCTAAAATGCGCAAACGCGCGGTTCGCTTGCGCCATTTTGTGAGTGTCTTCGCGTTTCTTGATCGCGTTCCCCTGGCCTGCCGCGGCATCCTTGATTTCCTGCGCTAGCGCCTCCGCCATGGGCATCCCTTTGCGATTGTCCGCGTATTGGACAATCCAGCGGGTAGCCAGAGAAATCTGACGCGCTGGCGTGACCTCCATCGGGACCTGGTAAGTCGCTCCACCGACTCGCCGCGATTTCACTTCAAGTCGCGGCCGGACATTTTCGATCGCTTTATTTACAACTTCCAGCGGATCGACCGAATCAGAACCTTCCCGAGACTTGTCGATCGCGGTGTACACGATCCGCTCTGCCAGCGATTTCTTGCCGCGATTCATCACGGTCGTAATGAGACGGGCCACAGCTGGACTCCCATAACGGGAATCGACATGCTCCTCCTTCTTGTAAACTCTTTTACGTCGCGACATTGTCGGTCTTCCTGTCCAATATTATTTCTTTTCGGCCCCGGCTTCCTTCGCTCCGCCTCCGCCCGCACCAGCCTTCGGACGCTTCGCCCCGTATTTGGAGCGGCCGCGCCGGCGTCCATCTACGCCTAACGCATCGAGCGTCCCGCGCACAATATGGTAGCGGACACCCGGCAAATCCTTCACGCGTCCCCCGCGGACAAGCACGATCGAGTGCTCCTGCAAATTATGCCCCTCGCCCGGAATGTAGGCAATCACTTCCTGGCCATTCGTCAACCGCACTTTTGCCACTTTACGCAGCGCAGAATTCGGCTTCTTTGGGGTGCGCGTCATCACCTGCACACACACACCACGCCGTTGTGGACAATCGGCCAGTGCCGGCGATTTGGATTTCACCGACACCTTCCGGCGTCCTTTCCGAATCAGCTGATTAATCGTAGGCATTTTCCAAATTCCAAAAACAAAGCGCCGCCAAAAGCGTTGTGCGCGGGGCGACAAAAAACCCGCCCAGGTCGCGCAGCAAACTCTCTCACGCGCCTGATGCGGTGAGCGGCGAATATAGAGGGAAAACCGCGGTCTGCAAAAAATATTTTACAGTACGATTGTTATTCCGACCGGAGTCGAGGAATCTTCAATTGAGATGCAGAAACGCTTCGAACTTTTAGCCACCGATCGACAGTCGAAAGCGCGGCGTGGCTGCCTAACGACCGCGCATGGGGACATCGAAACGCCGGCGTTCATGCCGGTGGGAACGCAAGGCTCGGTCAAAGGCGTCAGTCCCCGGGAACTGCGCGAACTGCACGCGCAAATCGTTCTCGGAAATACCTATCATCTATTCGTTAGGCCGGGACTCGGTGTCATCAAACATTTTGGCGGTCTGCACAGCTTCATGAACTGGAACGGACCTATTCTGACCGACAGCGGCGGTTATCAGATTTTTTCATTAGCCAAATTGCGGAAGATCAGCGATGACGGCGTAGAATTTCAAAATCACGTCGACGGCGCGCGAGCATTCATCTCGCCAGAGCTCGCCATGGAAATTCAGACACTGCTCGGCAGCGACATCGCGATGGCGCTCGATGAATGCGTTCCCTACCCGTGTGAATACGATTACGCGGCGCGAAGCGCCGAGATGACAACCCGCTGGGCGAAGAGATGCAAGAATTGGAAAGACGAAAACGCCCAACGCTCAACGTCCAACGCCCGACCTCCAATAGAAGCGTCTATCAACTATCGACCATCAACTATTGACTCTCTCCTCTACGGCATCGTTCAAGGCGCTACGTTCGAAGATCTGCGAAAACAAAGCGCGCAAGCAATCGTTGCTGTCGATTTCGATGGTTACGCCGTTGGCGGCGTGAGCGTAGGCGAGCCGGAGGAAGAGATGATGCAAGCCGTCGAATGGGCTGAGCCATTTCTACCGGGGAACAAACCGCGCTACGCAATGGGGCTTGGTACGCCGCCCCAACTGCTGGAGTTAATCGCGCGAGGAATGGACATGTTTGATTGCGTGCTGCCGACGCGCCTCGCCAGGAATGGAACGGCATTCACGGCAACCGGCACCGTCAATTTAAAGAATGCAGAGTTTATTCTGGACAAGAATCCGATTGAAGAAAACTGCACCTGCGAAACCTGTCGTGAATTTCCGCGCGGTTACATTCGGCATCTCATCAAGGCAGAAGAAATTCTCGGGCTGCGCCTCATCACACTGCATAACCTGCATTTTTATTTGAATTTAATGAACCAAGCGCGCGCTGAAATAGAAAAGGGAACTTTCGATAAGTTTCGCAAAGCATTTGTGGCGGACTACAAAACCCGAGATGCCGTGACCATTGCATGATTGAGGTAGGGACGCTGCGCCGCGCCGTCCCTACCAAGCCACCTATTCCTTGCTGGCCGCTCTTCTTGCCGCGCGCAGGTCCACCACAAACCGCTCATATTCCCGTTGTCGCGATTCCTCGTCTGGCTGTCGAAGAAGAGAGGATGGATGCACCGTAGCCAGAGTTCTGGGCGCAAGCTTCGATGATAATAACTTGCCCCGCTCGCGAGTAACGCGAAACGAAGGACCGAAAACCGCCTGTGCCGCAGTCGCGCCGAGACAGACCAGCAACTTTGGTTTAACAAGGCGCAACTCTGCTTCCAGCCACGGGCGACAGGCTGCGATCTCGCGAGAATTTGGTTTTTGATGAATTCGGCGCTTACCGCGAGGCTCCCACTTAAAATGCTTTACCGCATTCGTGACGTAAACTTCCTTGCGATCAATTCCTGCTTCTTCGAGCGCTTTGTCCATGATTTTTCCGGCTGGTCCGACAAACGGTTTGCCCTCCTGATCCTCGTAATCGCCCGGCTGTTCGCCGACCAGCATGATGGCCGCCTGTTTTGGACCTTCACCAAAGACAGTCTGCGTGGCACGCTTGTAGAGATGACACGCCGTACATTCGCTCGCCGCATCGCGCAACTCGGCCAAACTTGATGTATCCGGCGGTTGCGCGGGCCGCGCATATTCCTCAGTGGCAGTCACCATCTTCGACTATGAATCGCAACTGCCTTAGAATTTGTATTTGTTTAACCAAATGATTCTGGAAACGGCTCGATTAATTCTGCGTCCGTTTCGACAAGAAGATATCGAGCGCCTCGCGGAGCTGATGGCAAACCGCGATTTCATGCGTTTTTCGCTCGGCCCGTACACTCGCGAGGAAACCCAGAAGGTGTTGCAGAAATTTCTCTCCTGGGATCAGGCTGGTTTGCCATCACCGTTCGCTGTAGTCCCTCGCGAGACTAACAAAGTTCTCGGTTATTGTGGCTTTCTCCATCATCCCGAATTGCCAATGGAGGTTGAAATAGGTTATCGGCTCGATCCTGCGTACTGGAACCGTGGACTGACCACGGAAGCCGCACGCGCCGCGCGCGATTACGCGTTTGTCGGTCTAAAATTGCCACGAGTGATTTCGCTGATTCATCCCGAAAACGTTCCGTCGCGCCGTGTGGCAGAGAAAATTGGGCTGATACCGGAAAAAGAAATTAGCTTTCGCGGCTTTCCGACGACGGTGTTTGCGCTGTCTCGAGAACAGTGGCGGGCGGCGAATGGCGTTGCATGAACTCACGTGCGAGCGCCCGGTAGGCGTTGGCGGCCGCTCCGTTCGGAGCATATTCCAAAATTGATTTTCCAAAGCTTGGTGCCTCGCTCAAACGGACGCTCCGCGGAATCACCGTTTGATAAACGCGCTCGCCAAAGTGCTTGCGCACCTCGGCCACGACCTGCTCACTAAGATTGGTCCGGCCGTCGTACATGGTCATGACAATACCGCCCAGTTCGAGGCGCTTGTTTGCGCCCGAGTCGCGGACCTGCTCGATCAATCGGACAATTTTTACCAACCCCTCCAGCGCGAAATACTCGCACTGTATTGGAGTCAGCAGTTCGTCCGCGGCGGCGAGTGCGTTGCTCATCAGAATTCCAAGCGACGGCGGGCAATCCAGTAGAACAAAATCAAACGTCTTATCTGAGTGCAATGGCTGCAGCGTTTCTGCGAGTCGTGTGAGATGATTCGGCATCCGAGCGATTTCAACTTCGGCACCGGCAAGATCGAGATCCGAAGGCACGATAAACAACCCTTCGCGTTCCGTGGGGAAGATTCTTTCGCTGATGGATGCCTCGCCGAGTAATGGCTCATAAAGACTGGTCTGCTCGACTGCTTGCAAACCAAAAGAGCTCGTAGCGTTCGCCTGTGGATCGAGATCGATAATCAAAACGCGATGACCCATTTCTGCCAGCGTGGCGCCGAGATTGACGGCCGTGGTCGTTTTACCCACACCGCCTTTTTGATTAGCGATCGCGATGATCTTCATAAATCAGAGTAATCAAGCCCGGGCTGTATATCGCTTGCGGTGTTTCGACCTTGCCAAATGATGTTGCCAGTCGCTGCAAACGGAAACTAAATTTTTCGGATTTTAGATTTGGGTTTTCGGCATTAGCGTTTCAACGTTTAGACTTGTGAAGGCTCCTTCCACATCAATCGAATCTGAATCGAATTCGAAACCTCCGAAACGCCAGGATCCTGTTGTTTTGCGGCACCAGGACGCGCGCGGTGCTGTCACTCTCACGCTAAATCGAGGCCATGCGTTTAATGCTTTGTCTGAGGCAATGCTGGCAGCACTGCAACATGAATTCGATGCGATAAGCAATGATGAGTCAGTTCGTGTGGTCGTTCTCGCGGCTGAGGGCAAAGCGTTCTGCGCTGGTCACGATCTCAAAGAGATGCGGGCCGAGCCATCACTGGATTACTACGAGCGGCTTTTCAGCCGGTGTTCTGAAATGATGTTGAGCATCCAACGCCTGCCCGTGCCAGTGATCGCGCGTGTCCAGGGCGTGGCTACCGCAGCAGGCTGCCAACTGGTGGCGATGTGCGATCTCGCCATCGCCGCAAGCACCGCAAAGTTTGCCGTCAGCGGCGTCAACCTCGGTCTTTTTTGTTCGGCCCCCGGCGTCGCTCTCTCGCGAAATGTTTTGCGCAAGGCGGCCTTTGAGATGCTTGTAACCGGTGAATTTATCAGCGCCGAAGAAGCAAAAGCGCGTGGATTGATTAATCGCGTCGTCGAACCGGAACATCTCGAGGCCGAAGTTGAGAATCTTGTTGCTGCAATCATTGCAAAACCGCGTGTAGCTGTGGCCATGGGAAAGGAATTGTTTTACCGGCAAATCGAACTGGGTATTACTTCAGCCTATGAAGCAGCGGCGCAGACCATGGCTTGCAACATGATGGATGAAGCTGCACTGGAAGGCGTGCAGGCATTCATTGAAAAACGTCCGCCTGGCTGGAAACAACGATGAATCGGCAAATTGGCGATTGGGTGATGCGGCGAAATCCGCTTCAACGCTTTAACTTTTTAACGCTTTAAGGCTCCGTGCAGTCTTTCACTCTTCAAGAACTAGCCAGCATGTCTGACGGCGACCTGGTTGGGGATCCACAACTGAAAATCACCGGTGCCGCATCCCTTGCCGAAGCAACCAACGGCGAGATTAGTTTTTTTGGCGACCGAAAATATATTGGCCAACTGCGGAAGACACGGGCTTCAGCTGTTTTCGTCCCTAAAGATTTCGATGAACCGCTCGCCGCCGCACATGTTCGCGTCTCAAATCCCACCAAGGCGTTCGAGCAACTGGTGCTCAAATTTGCACCCAAACCAATCACCTTTGTGCCGCAGGTTCATCCAAGCGCGATTGTCGGATCCGGCGTTCGCCTCGGAAAACGTGTATCCATCCAGCCTCACGCGGTCATCGAAGATGGTTCCGAAATCGGGGATGACACGGTTATCGGCGCTGGAAGCTATATTGGCCACGAAGCAACCATCGGGTCCAAATGCTTGATTTATCCGCTTGTGACTATTCGCGAGCGAAGCCGGATCGGCTCCCGAGTAATCATTCACAGTGGTGCGGTTATCGGTGCGGATGGCTTCGGCTTTGAAATGGTCGATGGCCGGCAGCAAAAGATCCGGCAACTAGGGATTGTGCAGATCGATGATGACGTTGAAATCGGCGCCAACACAACAGTTGACCGGGCCCGGTTTGGCCGAACTTGGATTCAGCAAGGGGTGAAGATCGATAACCTCGTGCAAATTGCCCACAACGTAATTATTGGGAAGCACTCCGTGATCGTGGCGCAGTCCGGTATTTCAGGCAGCACACGGGTGGGCGAGCGCGTCGTGATGGGTGGACAGGTTGGCATAGTGGGCCATATCGAGATCGCAGACGGAACTATGATTGCGGCGCAAAGCGGAATTTCGAAGAGCATCCCGGGCGGCGTCTGGTTTGGCTATCCTGCTGTTCCGCTCGCACAAGCAAAGGAACAAATTGCCTGGATCCACCGACTCGGGAAACTCTTTGCACGAGTAAAAGAGATTGAGAAGAAGTTAGGGTCCTAGTCTCGCCGCGCACTCGAAAGAAGTCCGCGCAACGCTTCAGGCGAGATCCACTCTGCGCCGCACGCCACAACGGTCTCTGCCTCGAAGGAGTCAGAAGTAGCCACCATTAGCTCCAAGCGTTTCGCGTATTTGCTCGCCAGTCGCTCGATAATGGCGTCGGCTGTCTGGCCCGTGCGGGAATAAAAGACTTGCACCTCAGCCGGACCGGAAGTCGTCTCGATCTTTCTGCCTTTGCCGTCAAAAACGACTACGACGCGCACACCGGTCCAATCTTGAAAATCTCGCAACCATTTAACCAGCGTTTCACGTGCCAGCGAGGACCGTCTGGCGTGGAGTTTCCGTAGTTCAGGCCAGGCAAAGATAACGCTGTGTCCGTCGACGATCAGATAACGGACGCGTTGCGACATACCGATGTTCCAGCCATGAGATCATTAAACGCTGGTCGTCAAACGGCGACGCGATCAATTCACTCTTCGGCAGCAGGTTCCCTCTTCGTCCGTTGCTTGCTCGATGTCGTGTGTGCGGTGCTGGCTCGCATCGCTGCCTTTTTGCGTTCCAGATACGCTCTACGTCGCTTGCGTTTGATTTGTACACGGTGCTGTTGTCCCACGGGCAAGTCTTATCGGTTGAAACGATGAGAAACGCAATCGGATTGAACTCGATTATTTCCCGTCCCCCGAAGTCTCGGCAGAAATCGCGATTGCGTTTCTGCGCGATTCGTTTAAAAAGGCACCACTCATACACTCTCAAATGACGCATCGGGAATCGGCGGCATCCTCCTCCACGCCGAAAAGCGTGGCTGGCCTTGCCATTTTACTGCTCATACTGGCCGCTTTTTTCGGGTTCTTAAACACTCAAAAAGTGAAGGCCCTTCGAGTCACTGTGGCGACCGCACAGGCAGCACGCGATTCCGCCGAACGTCGTATACACGAGAAACCGAATTCGCCTGTTGGTGGCGCCGTAGAAGAGCGGGGCAAAGTCGCAGAGGCGGAAAATAGAGCCGCAAAAGCCGAGGCGGAGCTCGCTCAAGCACAAAAAGAAAAAGCGGATCTGCAGACCAAATTGGACCGGAACCAGAAAGAGAGCGCTCCCTTGCAAATACCTGGAGACGAGGCGGGAAAAAATCCCAATGCATCGAGCGCTGACGGCTCCGCCGCGACAACATCAGCCACAGATTTACAGTCGCAAGTTGTTGATCTTCGCAATCAACTGGATGGCGCGGAAAAAGAAAAAGCTTTCCTTTCTGAAAAACTTCAGGACATGCAGACGCGCGCGGATCAACCGAAGCAGGAAAAAAAACGGCGGGAACCCGTTCGCGAGGCTGCCCCACGCCGAACAGGTTTGCGCGGCACAATCCTTGCCGTCAATCAGGCGTATAACTTCGTGGTATTGAATCTCGGTACTCGCCACGGAGTAGAAACAAACGCCCAGCTGCTCGTTCTGCGAGACGGGGCTTTGATTGGAAAAATTCGCATTTCTTCAGTTGAACCGGCGACCGCCATCGGCGATATCATCACCAACAGTTTGGCGCGCGGCGCTCAAATGCAACCTGGAGACAACGTCATTTATGCTGGCACAAGTCCATAACCTTCGAAAAATCGTCGTCCCTATCCTGCTGTGTGCATTCGTAGTAGGCATGACCTCATGCGCGACGCAGAAGGAAACCGCCCTTGTTAACGATCCGAACAACCGCCACGACTCGCTCATCCCGTGGAACAAGCAGGAATCATGGGAGACGCAAGGCCAGTTTGCGGGAATGACCGACAGACGGTAGTTGCGCTGACTTGCGCTTAATTGCGTTTTCGGTGGAACGCCTGTCCTCAACGCATTGGTAAAGTACTGCGGCTTTGCCGCTAAATTATTTGCGCCCTGGCGAGGCCTTTGCCATCGTCTTCGGAGAAGCCGATCTACCTTAGACACCAAAATTCAAATCCAGAAACCGGCCGGGACAACTGCATTCTTGGGTATCACGACAATGCCGTCCCTGATGAAGTAATTGTCTCCATCGAAATTTGGCGGCTTGCCCTCCGGTGTAATCACAACCCCGTCGGCAATGCGTGCGTTCTTGTCTACGATCGCACGATCGATCACACAATTGCGTCCAATACCGATGGGCGGCTGTGACGAATCGGTTTCCTCTAATTCAAAATAATCTGCGCCCATGACAATGCTGTTCCGGATGGTGGCGCCGCTTTGAATCACGCTGCGTATTCCCACGACACATCGTTCAAGGTGTGCATCCGAAATGATGCATCCGTCTGAAATAATCGCCTGCCGAAGTGTGGCTCCGTTGATTTTGCTTCCCGGCAAGAAGCGGGGGTGCGTGTAGATCGGAGACTCTGGCTCAAAGAAGCTGTACTCGGGCACGACGTCGGTGAGATCCAGATTTGCCTCATAAAAAGCGCGGATTGTTCCGATGTCTTCCCAATAACCCTCAAAGATAAAAGAGCTGACGTGCCGGTCTTTGATCGATAACGGGATAATGTGTTTCCCGAAATCGAATAGGTCGTTCTCTAAGGATTGAATCAGCACATCGCGATTGAAGAGGTAAATTCCCATCGAGGCCTGGAATAATTCCTCATCTTGATTGGACCCGATGGCATGGAGCAGCTCCCGGCTCATTTTCATTTCCTGCAGAATTGCTTGATCGGTCGGCTTCTCGACAAAGCGCGTAATCCGCCGATCAACGCCACTCTGCATGATACCGAACTCGGAAACGTACCGCCGCGCGACAGGTTTGGTGGCCAGGGTGATGTCCGCACCGATTTCGATGTGCTGTCGAAGAATTTCGCGAAAATCCATTCGATAAAGCTGGTCGCCACTTAGAACCAGGTAGTAGTCGTAGGGATGCTCCAGGAAATAGCGCATGTTTTGCCGTACAGCGTCAGCAGTTCCCTGATACCATTGCGATCCGGCCGGCGTTTGTTGAGCGGCGAGAATGTCCACAAAGCTGCGCGAGAAATTGTCGAACTTGTAGCTGGCCTGGATATGCCGGTGCAACGACATGGTGTTGAACTGAGTCAGCACATAGATGGAGCGCAGCCCGGAGTTCAGACAATTGCTGATCGGAATGTCGACGATGCGATACTTGCCGCCGAGCGGCACGGCCGGTTTGGCGCGATCCTTCGTTAACGGAAACAGCCGTGTGCCGGCGCCGCCGCCCATTACGATGGCAAGTGTTCGCTGCGTTGTGCCAGGCGGCAATGCTCCGAACATCCGCCGATTTTTCGGAGGCGAATCGGTCTGTGGCTGGTGTTGCACTGCTGACCAATCAACCCCGAAGGCTTTCTGGGTCAATAACTCAGCGACCGCCCTTTTGCGGTAACTTTTTTGCTGTCGATCGCATCGAGGCCCGAAACTCGCGACGATCTCCCGCCAGTTTGCGCCACCTGGATTCCTAATACCGCTACGGGCGCGGCATCGGTGTAGCACGAGGGCGTGGTGTGGGATGAGATCGCGGCGTCGCTGTCGGCGTAGGGGGCGGCCCAACTGTACCGATGAGCCGGAACATTTGGTCGGGATCCCCTGCTCCAAGGCAAGTTGTCCTAACGTCCCAAGTTGGGCAGACACCAAATCCACCGCCCGGATTCTGCCACGCTGCTTGGGAATTAGCCTGCACGGTCCGCTCCGTCCAACCCCACTGGCCATTTGGATCGAAGATCATGTGTGCCTGGACCGCGACCCAATACGTGCCCGGCGTGAGTGTAACCGGTACCGTCAGGAATATTTCAAAGACGCCGCCGCTATCGACATACGGCTGGGCCATCCTGGTCGATACGTTCGTCCCCGGCAGACCACCACTATCCTGGTAGAAGAAGACATTAAAGTTGTTAGCCGGGCCAGATCCGTTGAAATATACGCCCTGCGCATGCACTTCGGTGACCTGCCAGCCTTGGCCGCCGGGCACAAAAAAATCGTCAGCCAGAAACGCGGTAAAATCGGGCATATCCGGAAACTCCTGCGACACCCAGCTGATAGCCCCCGGGTTGTCTAACTGATCGTAGAGGATCACCTCGGGAAATTTCGGTATTGGTTTGATTAGAATCGGACGAACGCCGGGGCCACTTGAAGCGTTCGGCAACCGCGAGCTGGGGACATTTTCCCGACTGTCCTGGGAATGCAGTGACCGGTCGGTAACAGGAATGGCAGCATCCGAGCTTTGTTGAGTCGTGCCTTGCTGCGCCAACGCAACCGGGATTACGCAAATGGCCAGGAGCATCAGGACGTAACATGCGCTCTGAATAAGATGGGTCGTAATGATGGGGTGAACTTGTTTTTTCATTTGGTTAGTGAAGGAGGAGTTTCTTCGGGGGTTTAGGTGCGGGACGCCCTTTCTTAGTAAAAAGCGGCGAAAGAACCAAGACATTTCTAGCAATTCCTAACCCCGAATGCACACCGGTGCGGACCGACTGAGGCTGCCGACTCGCGATACCCAATCCCGTCTTGCGCGGTGAATCTTGCGGCTGCGAACAGCCGCCATTACAATCGCAACATGTGTGGGATTGTCGGATACGTTGGGCGCGCTGATGCGGCCCCTATTTTATTGGATGGTCTGCGTCGTCTTGAATATCGAGGTTACGACTCCGCTGGTATCGCCATCATAGATAAGGGCCGTCTGGAAACGCGTAAATGTGCGGGTCGCATCGCCGAACTCGCACAACTCATGAGAAAGGAACCGGTTGCCGGCTCACTTGGGGTCAGTCACACACGCTGGGCCACGCACGGCAAGGTAACAGACCAAAATGCCCATCCACACTTTGACGCCAGCGGCAAGCTGGCGCTCGTCCACAACGGTGTAATTGAAAACTATCAGACGCTTAAAGATGAACTAATCCGTGGCGGCGATACGAGCTTTCGCTCCGAAACCGATACCGAAGTGCTCGCCCATCTAATCGGGAAACTCTACGACGAATCATGCGCCAGCACCGTGGATGTCCCGGAAAAAAAAGCGCGACTGCTTACAGCGGTTAGAGGGGCCCTTCGTCAGGTGATCGGCACATATGGCATCAGCCTGGTGCATGCCGATATCCCTGATTTCATGATCGGCGCGCGACGGGGAAGCCCGCTCGTGCTCGGAGTAGGCAACGGCGAAAACTTCCTCGCGAGCGACGTAAGCGCAATAGTCGCCTATACCCGCGATGCCGTTTATCTAAACGACTTCGATGTGGTCGCGGCCGGGCGAGACAAGTTCGAGATCACCTCGCTCGCGGGAGACAGCACCGAACATCCAGTCAGCAAAGTCGAATTTACCGCCGAAGATATAGGGAAAGGCGATTATCCGCACTACATGCTCAAAGAAATCTTTGAGCAACCGAACACCGTGCGCGACGCGATGCGCGGCCGTCTCAACCCGGAGGAATCGACGGCGAAGCTGGGCGGCTTGAATATGACGCCTCCCGAGCTTCGCGACGTTGGGCGTATTATTCTTACAGGATGTGGCACGGCTCTTCATGCCGGAGGAGTCGGCGAATATTTAATCGAGCGGCTTGCCAGCATCCCGACCGAAGTCGAATACGCGAGCGAATTTCGCCATCGCAACACGCCGATGACTCCGGAGACACTGGTTTTCGCCATCAGCCAGAGCGGCGAAACCGCGGATACGCTGGGCGCGTTGCGCGAAAGCCGGCGCAAAGGTTTTCGCACACTGGGAATTTGTAACAACGTCGCGAGCACGATCGCGCGTGAAAGTGACGGAGGAGTCTACATGCACGCCGGTCCGGAAATTGGTGTGGCGGCAACTAAATCGTTCACGTCACAACTTGCCATTCTGACGCTCCTGGGGCTGCTGTTTGGGCGGATGCGAAATCTTTCCGCCACTGATGGAACCCGCGTGATTGAAGCGCTCGAAGCGTTGCCAGGCCAAATCGAGGCGGTCCTAGGACTGAGCGATCAGATTAAGGAAATTGCGAGAAAATATGCCAATGCGAACGGGATGCTTTTCTTCGGGCGGCAATTCAATTTCCCTGTTGCGCTAGAAGGCGCTCTGAAAATGAAAGAGATCACCTATCTTTTTGCTGAAGGGCACCCCAGCGCCGAGCTGAAGCACGGAATTATCGCACTGATTCGGCCCGACCTGCCCTCGGTATTCATTGCGCCGGACGATCCCGTATTTTCAAAAAACCTGAACAACATCGAACAGGTAAAAGCCCGGAAGGGCCCTGTTATTGCCCTGACCAGCGGAAAAGGTCCCAAGCACCTCAAAGAGATTGCGAATGAAATTATCGTGCTGCCGGAAGCGCCCGACTATGTAATGCCGATCCTCGCCGTCGTGCCTCTTCAACTTCTCGCCTATCATCTCGCGGTCGAACTCGGTCGAGATGTCGATAAACCGCGGAACCTCGCCAAGAGCGTAACTGTGGAATGATGTTGTGCCGGTAGGTACAGTCCAACATCCATCTCAATTCCTGCCGCTGGAAATTTAGCGGTTTTGCAGTAAACTGCGCGCCCAGGCATCCCTTCCTCCGGTGCAACACAACGAAGAGTACGTGCTCAAAGCCCTCGAGGAGGGCGGACTCATCACACGCCCGCAGATCGACGGAGCGCGGTCGCTTCTAAACGGCGAGTCCGGCGTGGTGGATGCCTTAATCAACGACGGAGTTGTCTCCGACATAGATGTCTCGCGCACCCTCGCAGGGCAAGCGCACATGGATTGGATCGACATCTCTTCCATGGTGATTCCGCCACAAATCATTAATCAAGTCCGGGGTGAAGATGCCCGTCGTTTTAAGGTGATCCCGGTCGCTTTCGGCGAGACCGGTCTGGTCGTGGCGGTTGGTAATCCACTCGATATCGATACGATCGATAGCCTCAGTTTTCTCCTGCAACGCGAGCTGGAACTCGTATGCACCAGTCCCCAGAAAATTCGCGAAGCACTGATCAAATACTACGGAACTGCCGACGAAGCCGCCGATGTCTTGCAGAAAAAAATCGGGGAAGACATCGATCTTGGATTGGAAATAGGCGACGGCTCGGACGCCACCGCGATCGATGAAGCCGATGCGCCCATTATCAGACTGGTCTCCATGCTGCTGATTGAGGCGCACCGGGCCGGCGCAAGCGACATTCATCTAGAGCCGCTGGACAAAAAATTTCGAGTCCGCTTTCGGGTCGACGGCGTACTGCAGGAAATGCAAGCACCACCAAAACGTTTGCAATCCGCAATCATCAGCCGGCTCAAGATTATGACCGGTTCAATGAGCATCGCAGAAAAACGCCTGCCTCAAGACGGTCGCATCCAGGTAAAGATCAAGAAGAAGCCAATCGATCTTCGCGTCTCGACGATTCCAACCAATCACGGTGAGAGCGTGGTGATGCGTCTACTGGACAAATCCAGTCTAAAGCTCGGCTTGCCCGAGCTTGGATTTTTTTCCGACGATCAGGATACCTTCGAACGCCTGATCAAACTGCCGGACGGCATTTTACTCGTTACCGGCCCTACCGGCTCCGGAAAAACGACCAGCCTCTACGCCTGTCTTAATTACATCAACAAACCAGACCGCAAAATCATCACGGTGGAAGAGCCGGTCGAGTATCAGATGACGGGCATCAATCAGGTCCAGGTGAACACCGAGATTGGGATGACTTTTCCGGCAGCCTTGCGGTCCATTCTGCGCCAGGCGCCGAACATCATCATGATCGGTGAGATTCGGGATCTTGAGACTGCGAGCATTGCTACAAACGCCAGTCTTACCGGTCACCTTGTTTTCAGTACGCTGCACACGAACGACGCGCCTTCTGCGGTCGCGCGCTTGATCGATCTCGGCGTTCAGCCCTTCCTCGTGGCTTCCTCTGTGCGAGCGATCATGGCGCAAAGGCTTGTCCGCCGATTATGTTCAAACTGCAAACAACCCACGGACCTTAGCGAGACTGAATTGCGCGCATTACGAATCGAGCCCGGGCAGCTGTCGGAGGCTCAAATCATGAAACCGGTAGGATGCGACCGATGTCGTCAAATCGGCTACAAAGGTCGAATGGGCATCTTTGAGATTTTTGTAATCGACGACGATGTGCGCCACATGATCAACAGACGCAGCCCAACTTTGTTGCTGCGCCAACGGGCCCGCCAGCTCGGCATGCGCACACTCCGCGAAGACGGGATTCGTAAGGTGCTTGCAGGTCTTACGTCCGCGGAGGAAATAATTTCCATTACGGTGGGAGACGTGAGCTGATGAAAGAGAAGCAGCTTACGGAATTTTTTGTGGAGCACGGCGTGCTCCAAGCCTCGCAGGCAGAAGACGTGTTAGATGAGGTAGAACTGAACGGGAAGACGGTCCCGCAGGCGATGATCGATGGGGGTTTCATCGACGAGGCTGCTTTTTATCAGACAATCGCAAACGGGCTCGGCACCGATTTGATCAATCTAAGCGAACGGGATATGCGGCCGGAGATTTTGCGCTTGATTCCAGGCGGGCTGGCTCGGTTACACGGCGCGCTTCCGGTTGAGATGACCGGAAACACACTGCGAGTAGCACTCGTTGATCCATTCGATCTTCACGCCGCCGAGGACCTTCGCTTCGCGCTCGGTAAGGACATTCAGGTGGTTGTTTCGCCGGCGGATCAAATCGAGGAGCTGATTAAACAGCATTATGGCAGCGATACGACGAGCATGGAGGATGTTCTCAAACAGCTCGGCGAAACTGGAGAGGCGCTTTCCGCCTTGGGCGGACGAGAAGGAAACGGCGAGGCGGCAGTGGAAGCCGAAGCAAACGCAACTCCCATCATCCGCTTTGTCGATCTGATTCTATACCAGGCGATCCAGGACCGCGCGAGTGACATTCATTTCGAGCCATTCGAAAATGAATTCAAAATTCGCTATCGCGTTGACGGCGCGCTCTACGAAATGTCGCCGCCACCGCGTCATTTGGCGCTGCCCGTGATCTCGCGGGTGAAAGTGATGGCCAACATGAACATCGCGGAAAGACGGTTGCCTCAGGATGGCCGGATCCAGAAACAAATCGCCGGACGCAACGTGGATCTTCGAGTATCAACGTTGCCAACTCAGTTTGGGGAAAGCCTCGTATTGCGGGTCCTCGACCGCAGCATTGTGAATCTGGATCTCGAAGCGCTGGGGATGCCCGATTACATCTACAATTTTCTGCTCAATATGATCGAGCATCCCAATGGGATCTTTATTGCCACCGGACCGACCGGCTCTGGCAAGACTACGACGCTTTATTCTTGCCTGCGTAAAATCAACACAATCGATTCGAAGCTTCTCACTGCGGAGGAACCGGTCGAATACGATTTGGAAGGGATCGTGCAAGTGCCGGTAAACGAAGCGATCGGCCTGACCTTTGCTCGCGCTTTGCGCTCCTTTCTGCGCCAGGACCCGGACCGCATTATGGTAGGCGAGACACGCGATCTCGAGACCGCGCAGATCGCCATTCAGGCGTCTCTGACCGGGCACCTTGTTTTTACGACGCTTCACACGAACGACGCGCCCGGCGCCATCACACGTTTGATTGACATGGGTGTGGAGCCTTTTCTGATTTCCTCCACGTTGGAAGCAGTTCTCGGCCAGCGTTTATTGCGCAGCATCTGCCGCCACTGCCGTACCACCTACGAACCAAATGACAGCGTGTTGGCTGAGCTAGGAATCTCGCGGGAGGACATAGGCGAAAAACAATTCTTTTATGGCAAAGGCTGCAATGCATGTAACAACACCGGCTATAAAGGACGTAAAGGAATCTACGAGCTTCTGAGAGTCACCGATCCGATTCGTGAACTAATCAACGAACGGGCGCCCACGGTTACATTGAAGCAAAAGGCCGTGGAGCTTGGAATGATAACACTGCGCCAGGACGGTTTGCGCAGCATTTTCGCCGGCGACACCACGGTAGAAGAAGTATTGAAATACACGTGAGAAATGCTGAACGGATCCGACTTTAACTCCGGCACGCCATTCGACATCTGGAGTTCGTCACTCATGTCAATCGTCAGTCCGCAAGTCTCGACACGGCGTCTTCAGTTAACTAACATCGCTCGCCATGGCGCGTTTTAATTACGTAGCTCTGGATTCCCGTGGACAGGAAGCCACTGGGTTGGTTGAAGCCACATCAACAAATGATGCAATCGGCCGACTGCGTCAGGCTGGGTATTTCCCCACGAGCGTTTATGAGGAGGCTGTAGCCCGCTCTGACAACAAGGCCGCCCGGCGCCGGACGGCAAAGATGGCGCGGATGACCAAGCCACGCGCGAAAACCAGCATTGTCCTTTTCCAACGCAACAAAGTTAAGCCGAAGATCCTAATGATCTTCACGCGTCAATTGGCGACGCTGATTGACTCCGGATTGCCGTTGTTACGAAGCCTCACCGTTTTGGCGAAACAGGAACGCGACAAGGTATTGAAAAGGACCATTAATAAACTTGGCGACTCAGTTCAGGGAGGTAACACATTTTCGGACGCGCTGGCTCAACATCCGCGGATCTTTAACGATTTGTACGTCAACATGGTCAAAGCCGGCGAAGTTGGCGGTGTTCTCGAACTGGTGCTTAACCGGCTTTCGGAATTTCAGGAGAAGGCGAACAAGATTAAGAACAAGGTCGTATCGGCGATGGTTTACCCGATCATCGTGATGACGATGGCAGTGGGCATCATGGGTTTTCTCCTTGTCTTCATCGTGCCGAAATTCGAAGCGATCTTTCACGACATGCTCGGTAACAAACCGTTACCTGCCATCACCACCTTCGTAATCGGAGCGAGTAACTTCGTAAAGGATCACGGCCTTATTGTTGTTGGCGCGGTGATAGCCGTCGTCGCGGCTTACAAATTCGTAGGCCGCACACGTGGTGGGCGGTTCGTAATTGACAGTTTCAAACTACGCATGCCCCTCTTTGGCAATTTGAATCGCAAAACAGCAATCTCGAGATTTGCGCGTACTCTCGGAACGCTGGTCACCAGCGGTGTCCCGATTTTGCAGGCATTAAACATTACTAGGGAAACCGCTGGGAACGCCGCCATTGCGGCCGCGATCTCACAGGTGCACGACAGTGTGAAGGAAGGCGAATCGATCGTTCAACCACTGGAAGCGAGTCGCGCTTTTCCACCGATGGTGATCAGCATGATCGATGTCGGCGAAGAAACCGGTAAACTTCCTGAAATGCTCTTGAAGATCGCCGACGTGTTCGACGACGAGGTAGATAACGCAG
>Ga0081455_10001698_pt1 | contig 26658 bp, 27 predicted proteins | sample TabmetS3T2R1_FD_70207 | JGI IMG/M metagenome (GOLD analysis project Ga0081455, IMG submission 70207) | Tabebuia heterophylla rhizosphere microbial communities from the University of Puerto Rico - S3T2R1 | ecosystem: Host-associated > Plants > Roots > Rhizosphere ...
CAGCCCCAGGATCGGTACCTTTGATGGCTCGACGCCAACATGGCGGAACATTTCCTGGTCGGCCGCCTGCACGCGCCGGCAAGCCAGCACCGCTGACACCCCGCTCGCCTCGTCGGTCACCAGCGCCATCGGGCCGATCTGGAAATGCGCTCCGCCGTAGAACGGTCCCGTGCCCGTGAACTTGCCGTCGCCCAGCTTGACCACGCGCCAGTCGGCCTCGACCGGTTTTTCGCCAGCGTACCCGACAGCCGCACCGATTCCGCGCCGCATGACCTTGCCTTCGCCGGTCTCGACAGCCGCGCGGGCGGCCTCTTCGTCGACGATCATGCCGATCACGGCGCCTTTCGCTTTGTGGCGCATGAGGGCCGCCAGCAGGCCGATCGTATCGGAGGTCCCGCCGGCACCTGGATTGTCTTGCACGTCGGCAAGCACAATCGGCTTCGTCGCCTTCTTCGAGAGCTCGATCGCGCGCAATGCCGCTGCATCCGGATCGAGCAATTCGCCCGCGAAGGCCTTCTCCTGCACCTTCACGGCCTGGGCGAGCCGGTCGGCCGCAGCTTCGACGGTCTCCTTGTCATGGCCATAGACCACCAGCGCCGGCCCGCATTGAGCAATGTCGGCTGGCGGGAAGCCCGGTGTGTGCGTCACGCTCACGATGCCTTGATTGTGGCTCTTGCCACCGGTCTCGATCTCGCCCACCAGATCGAAGATGCTTTTGGCCGGCTCGATAAAGGTTGATTGCCAGACCAGCGGGATCAGGAAGTCGAGCTGGCGATAGGCACGATAGATCGGCCGCTTGTCCTTCAGCAGCCGATCCAGCAGTTCGACGGCGCGCCGCCCTGTGACCGCCATATCGATGTGCGGATAGGTGCGGTAGCCAACCAGGGCGGTCGCGAGCCGTGCCATATCCGGAGTCAAATTGGCGTGATAGTCGAGGCTGGCAACGATCGGCAATTCGTTACCGACGATGCTTCTGATGCGGCGCAACCATTCGCCTTCGCCATCCTCGGTATGCTCGGCCACCATGGCGCCGTGCAAGTCGAGATAGATCGCATCGAACGGTCCGAGATTGCGGAGGTCGGGCTCGAACAGGGCCCACATGCGTTCGTAGGCGTCCTTGGTGACGTAGGAAGCAGGTGGTGCCGACGCCCAGGCCAACGGTACGACTTCGTGACCAAGGTCGGCCAACCGTTTCACCGCACCGGCAATCGGAATATTGAATCCTTCGACACCGCCGATCAGAGGCTTGCCATGCAGCAGCGGCGGCCAGGCGTCGGCGCGCTCGAAGTCGGCCCAGGTTGCTTGTTGCGGTGCAAACGTATTGGTCTCGTGTTGAAAACCACCAACGGCGATACGCGCCATGAACTCTCCCCTTTCATATCCAGGCAAAGGCGACCATATCATCCGCATGCGCGGAATCCTGCCCCTTCTGCTGCTTCTCGCGATCTCCGGATGCTCTTTTCCGGAGACGCGGTGGGAGAAGGCCGGGGCGGATGAAAATGCGATGAAGAGCGATCTGTTGACCTGTCGTCAGGCGGCGCAACAGGAGACCTTCATTACCTCGCCCTACTACGGCTACGGGTTCGGTTTTGGCCCACCCTTCTGGCGCTACCGCTATTGGCCTTCCCTTTACTATGACAACCGCTTCTATACGGAAGGTCGGCTCACCGACTTCTGCATGCGCAACAAGGGCTATCAGCTCGTGACCATACAGCCACCGCAGACGACGCCGCCGGCACAGACGCCTGCCGCGCCGTCCGCCACGAGTGACAAGACCGACAAGTAAACGTCAGCTCTTCTTCTGCCCCGTCGCGTCTTCGATCGCCTTGAGCAGGACCGGCCAGTATTCCTTGTCATAGCCAAGCTCCTTGGCACGTTCCATTAGCTCGCGCGCGACGTCGGCGCCCAGGGCTGGCACGCCACGCTCCTCCGCCATCTCGATTGCGTAGGAAAGATCCTTGAGCGCGTAGACTGTCGAGAAGGCGCGTTCGGGAAAGGCACCCGGCAGCATGGCTTTCATGCCGTGGTTGCGCAGCGCGAAGGAATCGGCCGACCCTTTCGTCAGGGTCTCGAACAGGATCTTGCCGTCGACGCCGTGTGCGCGAGCGATCGTCAGCGCCTCGGCAAGCGCGACGCCGGTCTGGAACAGGATCATGTTGTTCAGGATCTTGACCGCCTGGCCTGCGCCGGCTTCGCCGCAATGCGTGATTTCGCTCGCCATGTGGCCGAGCAGCGGCTTGATCCGCTCGAATGTCTCCGCCGTGCCTCCGACCATGATCGAGAGCGTGCCGTCGATCGCGGCCTGGCGCGTACGTGCGACCGGGGCATCGGCAAAGGCGCAGGCCCGGGCCTCGAACTCGGCATAGAGCCGGCGGGCGAGCGAGATCGGTGCGGTGCTGAGGTCGACGACAGTACGTCCGAGCGGCACCTTGGCGACCAGCCCGCCCGTGCCAAGACAGACCTCCTCGACCTCCTTGCCGCCCGGCAGCGAGAGGAAGATGGTCCGGCATTCGGCGATGATCGCGTCGATCGATGCTGTCTTCACGCCGTCGCCGGACAACCGTTCCAACGGCGGCTTGTCTCGATCGGCGGCCAGGACAGTCATCCCGCTCTTGCGGGCGAGGTTGCGGCACATCGGTTCACCCATGGTGCCGACGCCAATAAATCCGATGCAGTCGTTCATGTCAGTCCACGATAAAAAGCTTGGCGCCAACGTCGGTGCGTGAGCGGTGGGCGAGATCGCCGTCCGCCACCTGGTAGCTTTGCCCGGGTTTCAGGACGACGGTGCGGCCATCGGCCAGCTCGGTGTGGAGCTCTCCGTCCAGCACCAGCAGCACATGGCCCTTCTGGCACCAGTGGTCGGCGAGGTAGCCTGGCGTGTACTCGACCATGCGCACCCGGATATTGTTGAAGTTACGCGTGCGCCAGTACGCCTTGCCGGTTTCGCCTGCATGCTCCGTGCGCTCCACGTCGCTCCAGTCGGTCGTACCGAAGGGTATGTCGAACATCAGCATCGGTCGCTTCCTCTTCGGCATTCGTGTAGCACGAAACTCAGCCCCATTGAGCCAGCGCCTTGGTGAGGCTTTCCGGTCCGCGATAAAGCATGGCCCGCCAGCCGCACATGCGTGCACCATCGACATTGGCCGCTTTGTCGTCGACGAACAGGATCGATTGTGCAGCCGCGACACCCATGCGGGCCTGGGCGTTGGTGAAGAACACGCGCTCGGGCTTGCAGACGCCGAGCGCCGCGGAATAGACCATCTCGTCGAAATGCCTTCCCAGCCCGACGGTGTCGCGCAGATAGGCAAGGCGATGGTGCTCCTGGTTGGTCGCCGCGAAACAGCGCCCGCCCGTGCGTTGCCGCCAGGCATCGGCCAGGGCCAGCACCTCGTGGTCGATGACTGCGTCCTTCTCGAACCAGTAGGCGACAAACTCCTCCAGCCGATCGCCCAGCCCTTTGGAGTCGAGATAAGGCTGAAGGGCGGCATAAAGATCGAGCCTGCCGCGCAGCACCGCGTCGAACTCAGGTGTCAGGAAAAACTCCGACGTGAGCTCCTCGTCATGGCTCAGGCCCCAGTCTTCCTGCAGGGACGCATACCACGGCCTGGGCGAGCCAGGCTGAGCAAGCGAAACGACGCCGTCTATATCGAGGACGAGAACGGGGCTGGCACTCATGTGAGGTCATGCTACAGCAAATCGCATGGAGTTGGTCGTCCCCTCGCTCGCCTATCTCGACGCCTACGCCGATGCCCTGCGGCGCGGCTGGTCGGCCGACAACATCCGGCTTGAAGTCGCGACGCGTGAGGAGCTGGCAAAGATCGCTGCGGATCCCCAGGCCTTCGTGGCCTCGCTGGACGACCGGGAAGCCAGAGGCGGTCCGATCACGCTGCCCGATGGTTCGAAGGTCACGCGCCTTCCGGGATTCCGTCGCTGGATGTGGGACGGGGAATTCTGCGGCTCTATCGGGTTCCGCTGGCAGCCAGGCACCAGTGCCCTGCCGCCTCACGTGCTGGGCCACATCGGCTACGCCGTCGTGCCCTGGAAGCGCGGTCGTGGATACGCCACGCTCGCCCTTGCGCTGATGCTCCAGGAGGCGCGGCGGGAACGCCTCGACTATGTCGAGCTGACGACCGATCCAGACAACGAACCGTCACAGAAGGTGATCCTTGCCAACGGCGGCACTCTCGTCGAACGCTTCTGGTCGCCATCCTACGGCAAAGAAGAGCTGCGCTTTCGCATTCCGCTCGCTTAAGGATCACCTCCGGCCCGCACCACCGTCTCGACCATGGCGGCAAGCATGGCGAGGCCCCGGGCCTTGAGTGCGCGCGGTGAATCCTCATCGCCGATCTGGCCTTCCAGCACGAGAGTGATGAAGCCATGGATTGACGCCCAGGCGAAATCGACCATGCGCTGTTGCACCTCAGCCGGCGCCTTGGGAATGACGCCTTCCACGGCCGCGACATGGAGGTGAAAGGCGCTCTTGGCCGCCGCGGCGAGGCCCGGCGTCTCGAAACGATTGGCTTCGCGACCGAACATGAGCTGGAATAGCACCGGATGGGCCGCGGCGAACGCCATATAGCCCACGCCCTGCGCTACCAGCCGGGCCGCCGGCGTCGTCGCCCGCCTTGCCTCGGCTTCCATAGCAGCCGTAAGTTCCTGGTAACCACGGGTTGCGATCTCGGCCAACAAGTCGTCGATCGAGGCGAAGTGGTGGGCGGGGGCGGCGTGGGACACGGACGCGCGGCGGGCGCACTCCCGCAGGGTGAAGCCGCGTATGCCCCTTTCTTCCAGGAGCTTGCGGCCTGCACTTACCAGTGCCTCGCGCAGTTCGCCGTGATGATAGGGCTTGGAGGATGGCGCCCGGGTCATTGCTCCATCCGCCATGCACCAAGCGTTATGTCAAGAATTCAAGGTTACTTGTCATTGTCTAGATTATAGGTATATTTATCTAGACATTAGCAAGATGGAGTTTCCCATGCCGCAACCCGCCAGCCGTCGCCGTGTTCTGGGCTCTGCTGCCGTTGGCACCGGCGCAGGGCTTGCCGTAGGCCTTGCCGCAGGTGCCGTACTCGCCTCGGCACCCAAATCTCCGCCCATTCCGCCGCATCCGGGTCGCCGCCGTTTCGAGGGCAAGGTCGTCGCCATCACCGGCGCGACCTCCGGGATCGGACGCGCTGCAGCTCTCGCCTTCGCAGCGGAAGGCGGCAAGGTCGCTTTCTGCGGGCGTCGCACCGAGCTTGGTACGGAGGTCGAGCGCCAGATCAAGCAGGCCGGCGGCGAGGCGTTTTATATCAAGGCCGACGTCATGGTGGAGGACGAGGTCAAGGCCTTCATCGACAAGACAGTCGCCACCTACGGCAAGCTCAACGTCGCTTTCAACAATGCCGGCATCACGATCCAAAAGCCTCTACATGAACTCAGCGCAGAAGAGTGGGATCGCGTGAACAACACCAACCTGCGGGGCGTGTTCCTCGCGATGAAGTACGAGATCCCACATCTCCTGGCCGCCGGTGGAGGGAACATCGTGGTGACGTCGTCCTCCAACGCGATCGCTACCCAGGAGAAACGAGCGTCCTATACGGCGAGCAAACGCGGGCTGGTCGGCTTGGTCCAGGCAGCGGCGCTCGATTACGCCCAGCAGGGCATTCGCGTGAACGCCTTGATCCCCGGCACTACCGATACGGAATTCCTGCGCAAGGCAGCTGGTGCCGAAAACATGCCGGACGCTGTCTGGCGCGTCGGGCTCAACCAATGGGTCAAAAGCAATGTGCCGGGGATCGGACGCCTGGCGACAGCTGAGGAGGTCGCAGCCTTCGCCCTCACCCTCGCCTCCGATGAGCACCCCTTCATGACCGGCGCCCAGATGGTACTCGACGGTGGCAAGACGGCACGCGCCGGCTGACCATCCGGCCGGTCAGCGCGACCGACGCGCGGCATGCGGGAGCTTCTTCCCGAGCGCCCGCAGCAACTCTGCCCGCAGCCAGCGATTGCCAGGATCGGCATCCATCGCTTCATGCCAGTAGAGGCAGACATCGAGCGGCGGCACGCCGACAGGCATGTCGAAGACGCGCACCGATCTTCCCGCGCTCAGCAGGCCCACATAGCGTCGGGGCATGGTGAGCACGAAATCGGTCTGCTCGACGATCCGGAAGGCGGCGGCGTAGCTTCGGCAACGCAACCGCACGCGGCGATGCTCGCCCAACTGTCCCAGCGTCAAATCCTCCGGAGCCGGTCCCTGTCGCCGCGACGTCACCATGACATGCTGCAGGCCGAGATACGAAGCGAGAGTCAGGCGCCGGCCGAGACCGGGATGGCCATGCCGAGCGACCACCACGAAACCTCCGCCTCCCACGTTTTGCCGGCGCACGCGATCCGACAATGGCAGGGGCACGTCGATCGCAGCATCGATCGTCCCGTCGGCCAGAGCGGCCTCGAGCGTGCGGCGGCGGACCTGGGTGGAGCGCAGCTCGACCTGGGGAGCAGACGTGGCAAGTCGCCGGGCCAGCGCCGGCAGCACGGCCTGCTCCATGGGTTCGCGCATCGCGAGGGTAAAATGGACCGGCGTCTCACGCGGATCGAAGCGTCCGCCCGAGGCGACAACGGACGAGACGGCATTGAGCGCGCTGCGCAGCGGGTCGGCGAGGCTGCGCGTCAGAGGTGTCGGGACAAGTGTCCGGCCGCGGCGCACGAACAGCGGATCGCCGAACAAGTCGCGCAGCCGCGCAAGTGCGTGGCTGATGGTGGGCTGGGTAAGGTTGAGCTTGGCCGCGGCGCGACCCACCCCGCCCTCAGCGAGAATTGTCTCGAGCACGACCAGCAGATTGAGGTCGACACGTGATAAATTGATCATGTCGATGGATTTTCATTCAAATCATTCAATTTTCCAATGCTCCTCGACGGCCTATGTGGCGCTTCTGCCGGAGGAGCCCGACAATGTATTTCGCGCCAAACGCAAAAGTTACCGCCCTGCAGGAGAAGCTGCAGGCCTTCATGGACCAGCATATCTATCCCAACGAGAAGCGTTTCGCGGAGGAAGTCGAAGCGGGCGATCGCTGGCAGCCGACCGTCGTGATGGAAGAACTGAAGGACAAGGCGCGCGCGGCGGGCCTGTGGAACCTCTTCCTCGCCCATTCCAAGCACGGGGCCGGTCTCACCAATCTCGAATACGCGCCGCTTTGCGAGGTCATGGGCCGGTCGCTCATGGCGCCGGAAGCCTTCAACTGCTCGGCGCCTGATACCGGCAACATGGAGACGATCGATCTCTACGGCACCGAGGAGCAGAAGGAACAATGGCTGAAGCCCTTGCTTGAAGGCCACATCCGCTCCTGCTTCGCCATGACCGAACCGGCCGTCGCCTCCTCCGACGCCACGAACATCGAGAGTACGATTGTTCGGGACGGTGATCACTACATCATCAACGGCCGCAAGTGGTGGACGACGGGCGCGCCCGATCCACGCTGCAAGATCGCAATTTTCATGGGCAAGACGGATCCGCGCAATCCCGACCGCCATCGCCAGCAGTCAATGGTGCTGGTGCCGATGGACACGCCAGGCGTGACGGTGCTGCGGCCTCTCACTGTGTTCGGCTACGACGACGCCCCGCATGGCCATGCCGAGGTGCTGTTCGAGAACGTGCGCGTGCCGCAGTCCAACATCCTGCTGGGCGAAGGCCGCGGCTTCGAGATTGCCCAGGGCCGGCTCGGCCCGGGCCGCATCCATCATTGCATGCGAGCGATCGGTATGGCCGAGCGGGCACTTGAGGATATGTGCCGGCGCGTGAAGAGCCGCACCGCCTTCGGCAAGCCGCTCGCGGAGCAAGGCGTCACGCTGGAGCGCATCGCCGAAGCGCGCATCATGATCGAGCAGGCGCGCCTTTTGGTCCTGAAGGCCGCTTACATGATGGATACGGTCGGCAACAAGGTGGCTCGAGCAGAGATCGCCATGATCAAGGTTGCCGTCCCGAACATGCTGAGCCGAGTCGTCGACATGGCGATGCAGGCCCACGGCGCCGCGGGCGTGTCGGGCGATTTCGGCCTTGCCAGGCTCTATGCCGGCGCACGGACGCTGCGTATCGTCGATGGGCCAGACGAGGTCCATCGCGACCAAATCGGCCGGCTGGAGCTGCGCAAGTACAACTGAGCTATTTCACCGGCTCACTGACGAAGGCAACCTTGCTGAGGCCTGCTTTCGAAGCATCGGCCAGCATCTCGGCCACGTAGCGGTAGGGCACGTTCTGATCAGCGCGCAGGTAGATCTCCGGTTGCGGCCGCTTCTTGCCTTCATCGGCGAAGCGCTGGGCCGCCTCCTCGCGAGAGAGCCTTTCGCCATTCCAGAATAGCGAGCCTGTTCCGTCGATCGCGAACTCGACCTTGTCGGGCTTCTGGACGTCGGCATTCGACGTCGCCTTGGGCAGGTCGAGCTTCACGGCATTGGTCAGAAGCGGCGCCGTAACGATGAAGATGACAAGCAGGACCAGCACGACGTCGATCAACGGTACCATGTTGATCTCGGCCATCGGCTGGGAGGCCGATTTGCGATCGAAACTGCCGAATGCCATGACGATCTCCCTTGCCTACTTGACCGCCGAAAGTGACACGCTGCCCGCCTTGGGAACCCGGCCTTGCGCCTGGAGCGTACGGCCCATCGACAGGAAGGTGAGCAACTCGAAGGCGAAAGCGTCGAGCTTGGCGGTCAGCACGCGATTGGAGCGGGTGAGCCAGTTGTAGCCCATCACCGCCGGCAGGGCGACGGCGAGGCCGATGCCGGTCATGATCAGCGCCTCGCCGACGGGGCCAGCGACCTTGTCGAGCATTCCTGAACCGCTCATGCCGATCGCAACCAGCGCGTGATAGACGCCCCACACCGTGCCGAACAGGCCCACGAACGGTGCCGTCGCGCCGATCGTCGCCAACACCGTGAGCCCGTTTTCGAGCGCTGTGGTCTCCTCGTCGAGAACCTTCTTGATGGTGCGCGTCAGGAACTCCTGCTGACTGCCCGCTTCCTCGAGCTTTGCCGCGCCGAACTTCTCGTGATGCACTTGGGCGTGCAGCGAATGCGCCGTGAGATGACCGAACGGCTCATGCACGCCATGTACCGTAAGCTCGTTCTGTACCGCCTCAAGCGAGGTGGCGCTCCAGAAGAAGTTCAGGAACTTCTTGCTCCGGTTCGTGCGTACGACCTGGCTGATACCTTTCATAACGATCAGGTACCAGGAGATCGCCGACATCACGACCAGGATCACGAGCAGGATCCGGATGACGAGGTCGGACTGCGTGAGGAAGTGGGCAAAGCCCAAGGCCTGTGTGTCACCCATACTCCAACTCCTCTACTGCAAAACGAATTTGATCGGCACATTGACCGATATTGCATGCGGCGCGCCGCCCTCAACGTAGGGCCGGAACTGTGCGGCGCGGACGGCGCTCAACGCCGACTCATCGAGTGCCTGGTGACCCGACGACGACGCCAACGATACCTGGCTCGGCCGGCCAGCCGCATCGACCAGGACATGCACCATCACCACGCCCTGTTCGTTGTTGCGGCGCGAATGTGCCGGGTAGATCGGACTGGGCCGCACAAGGAAGCTCACTTGCGATGCATCGACCATCTTCGGCACCGACGACGACTGCACCGGTGGTGCCTGCGGTTGTGGCGGAGCTGGCGATGGCGTGGCTTGCTGCGGACGGGGCTTCGGCGGCGGCGGCTTGGGCTTTGGCGGCGGAGGCGGCGGTGCCTGCACAGGAAAGGCCGGCGGTGGTAGATCCGGTGGCGGCGGCTGGATCATCGATTCGAGTTCCGGCTCCGGTGGTGGTGTGTCCTCGGGAACAGGAACGTCGATCTGGGGCTGCGGCGGCGTTTCGGTCGCAACCATCCGGACTTCCATCGGCGGCGCCTCGCCTACGACGATCGCGGGCGGGTCGATCATGGTTAGCGCCCAGCCGCAGCCCACATGGAAGAAGATGACGAGCGCCAGCACGCTGGCCTTCATTGCCGGCGAGAGCGGCTCCGACCGATCGGGTGCACCGGTTGGATCGGCCTTTGACGGCCCAGAGGATGCGGGTGACGCCGAGCTCATTGGTCTTGGGTCAGGATTGCAACGGCCACAGCGCGAGGCCGACCGTCACCACCACTGACACGCCGAAGATGGCGATGCCAAGACGGCGGCGACGATTCGTCTCCCACCACAGGATGAGGCCGCTCAGCGAGAGAAAGAGCAGGCTCCCGGCCAAAGTATCAACCAGCAGGATCCAGGGGACCGGCATGCCCACGCCTTTGTGCAGGTTGGTCAGCGTGGCAAAGAAGCCATTCTCGACCGTCCGCACGCTGACCGATTTGTTCCCTGCCCAGTATTCTACCTGGATGACGCGATCGGGGCCGCCGAAAGCAAAGTTCCAACGCTCGGGCTGCATCAGCGGCCGCTGGCCGCCCTCGCCCGCGGCTGCCCTGTCGCCTGCGCCCTTCTCTGCCCACGGCACCGGCCGCGCCCGCTCGGCTCGCATGTTGATCGCCGGACGGTCGAGCTTCAGTGCCCCTTGAAGCCAGGTTGCCATCGCCTCCTGCGTCTCGGGGCGCGGATCGGGCAACGCAAGCTGCGCATTGAGCGTTGTCTGGGCCGGTTGCAGCTTCAAGACCGCACGATGGTTCAGCCATATGCCGCTTGCCCCAAAAATGAGACCGAGCAAGGCGCCCCATAGGCCGAACCAGCCATGCGTGCGCCGCACCCAACGCACGAAAGCAAGCCGTCGGTTGACCCGCGTCCTCGCGGCAGTCGCGATGGTGGTGTCCGCCATCAGGTCTCGCTCCATTCGCGCACGAGGTTGTGGTAGCAGCCGATCAGCGATCGGCGTGCGACCTCATCGGCGTTCGTCTGGTTCAGTCGTTGGATGGCGCCATCCATTTCGTAAAGCATCCCACGCTGCGCATCGTCGCGGATCAGGCTTTGCACCCAGAAGAAGCAGGACGTCCGGATGCCGCGGGTGATCGGCGCCACCTGGTGAAGGCTGGTGGCTGGATAAACAACCATATCGCCTGCCGGCAGCTTGATGCTATGGCGGCCGTAGGTGTCCTCGATCTGCAGTTCGCCGCCGTCATAGTCTCCGGGATTGGTGAGAAACAGCGTGGCCGAGACGTCGGTTCTGAGCTTGCGTCCATCATGAGGATGAATGCGCACGCTGCCGTCGACATGGGCGCCGAATTTCATGCCTTCGCCATAGCGATTGAACATCGGCGGATAGACCATGTTCGGCAGGACGGCACTGATGAACATCGGATTACGTTCGATTGCCGCGACGATGATGCGCTGGCAAGCCAGCGCCACCTCCGAGCGTTCATCGATCTGCTGGTTGAATTTTACCGGGGCGCCCTGGTAGCCCGCCGTCACGCGGCCGTCGACCCACGCCTCACCAGCACGGTCGAGCCGCTCGCGCAGACTCACGATCTGCGCGGCGTCGAGGACGTTGGGAATGCAGACAAGCATGGCAGCGGCCGACGCTCCCCTCCTGCTACAGGCGCGCTGAGTAAGTGAGCATCGCCGTGAAGCCGGTATATGGGACTGTGCGTCCACCATCCGACGCCATCGCCTGCTCGTAGTAGAGCGAGTTTGTCAGGTTGAAGAGATTCAGGCGCAGAGTGCTCTTCTCCATTTTGTAGGCGGCCGTGGCATCCATATGGTAGCCCGCTGGCACGGCCGTCGTGTCGGTGTTGTTGGCGAAGCGTACGCCGGTATAGGTGACACCGCCGCCGATCTCATACTTCCCAGCGAAGGTGTAGGTGGTCCAAACCGAAGCCGAGTCGGTCGGGGTGTTCTGCGGAATCATGTTCTGCGTGCCGGCGCCGATGCCGTTGATGATTCGCGCATCGAGGTAGGTGTAGCCGCCGAACACCTGCCATTCAGGGGTGATACTACCGGCGACGCCCGTCCGGACACCCCTTACCCTGATCGTACCCGCCGAGCTGAAGGTGCCGTCGCCATTGTTCGTGCGTGCATTGTTCTGGGTGATCTGGAAAATCGCCGCTGTCAGCGACAGATTTTCCTTGAACAGGTCGTACTTCACGCCGGCCTCATAGGCCGTGTTGTTCTGCGGCGGAAGGCTCTGATTGCCCGTCGTCGATGTCAGCTGCTCCAGCGACGGGTTGAACGACGTGCTGGTCGAGACGTAGTAAGTCTGCTGCTTGGTCGGCTGGAAGAGGACGCCGGCACGGTAGCTCAGGAAGGTATCCGTCTGGGCGAAGTACGGCACGGCGGTGCTGCCCGCCGTGTTGACGCTGTTGATCGAGTTGCCGATCTGCGAATAGTAGACGTCATAGCGCAGGCCCGCGACGAGCTTGACCTCCGGGATCAACTGGATCGTGTCGTTGGCGTAGGCGCCGAAGGCATACGCGTAGCCCATCGCCAGATTGCCGGCGACCTCCGGTAGCAGCGGGCCGTTGCCGCTCGGAGCAGTGAGCGACGTACAGCCGACATAGCCGGTCGTGGCGTTCGCGGCGTTCAATGGCAGGCCATTGCAGGTCCCGTTTCGCGAATAGGCCTGATTGCGATAGCTCTCGTATCCCAGATCGATGCCGGCAAGCAGCGTATGGCCGACCGAGGCCGTGTTGAACTTGGCCTCGAGCTCGGTCTGGTTGTTGAGCGTGAGGTCGTCGATGATGCGGTCGTGGCTTTGCTGGCGGACGAAGAGGTTGTAGCCCGCGCCAAATATCGTGCTTCCGGTCAATGGCGTGAACGCGCCGTTCGCGGCGATCGTGCCAACCGACTGCGGAGCCGTCTCGATCACGTTGGTGTTGACGTAGTTGAATTGCGTCTGGCTGCGGAGCTTCAAGCCAGCGTTGAACTTGTGCTCGATGGTGGTCCCCGCCATGGCGATGAACTGGTCGGTGCGATCGGACGGGAAGCCATAGGCGAGATTGGGGCTGACGTTCGCAGGATAGCGATTCAGCGCCGGCAAGCCGTAGTCGACGTGATCGTGGTTGTACTGCAGGAGACCATACAGGGTGACTTCGGTCGGTGTGCCGATCCCGAACTTGTAGGACGGCGCGATGCCGAAATCCTGTACTTGATTCTGCTGGCGCGTCGACACGCTGCCGTCCTGGAACATCAGGTTGACTCGCGCTGCCGAGCTTTCGCCCGTGGGGTAATTGATATCAGCCGTGCCGCGGCCAAAAACGTTGGTCGTACCGGAGACGGAGAGCTCGGTCGACTTTTGAAGATGGGGCTTCTTCAGCTCCTGGTTGATGACACCACCGGTCGAACCGCGACCAAACAGCATCGATGACGGCCCCATCAGGACCTCGATCTGTTCGATCGCGAAGGTGTCGCGATAGTACTGGCCAGGATCGCGGATGCCATCGAGGTAGAGGTCGGTCCGGGCGTTGAAGCCGTTCAGGAAAATGTTGTTGCCGATCGAGCCACCTTCCGCGGCGCCAAGCGTCACGCCGGGAACGTTGCGGACTGCACTCTGCAGCGATGTGACGCCCTGCGATTGCATCAGCGGCTTGTTGATGATCACGATTGACTGCGGGATATCCTGCACATCGTTACCAAGCCGGTTGAGGCTGGGCGCTGGAGGTGCGAAATCCTCGCTCGGACGTGTGCCGGTCACCGTGGTCGTTTGCATTGTAACAGGCGCGTTATTCGGATCGGCCGGCTTGGTCTCCGTCGCAGGCGGGGGTGTGGGGGAAGCAGGCGCTGTCGGCTGCTGAGCAGCGGCATCTTGTGAAAAGGCTACAGGCGTAACCAGCAAACCTACCAACGCGGTCCTGACCGGAAGATGACGCTTCACTAGAACTCCCCCAAAAGTGACTGCAACTCATTAGCACCTAAGTAGCCTAGATGCGAATGCCTCGCATTTACTTTTTGAAGGTCAGCTCTGCATTTTTGATGAATCTGGTCAGGTCGGCCGTCTTAGCTGCCTCGCTGCCGAGAACAAAGAGGCAGCCCCCATCACCGCCAGCACCAGACCAACGACCAATGCCACCTCGATCTGCCATGGCCGTTCTGGTGGATCATCGACCAGCACGGGCCGCATTCCACGTCCGCCGTCCTGATGTCGGATGCGTGCCTGATGCACGGTCAATTCGCCATTCCGGGTAATCGCGGCCCAATAGCGCTCGCTGACGGGAACGGGGCCGACATGGTGCACGCCGCCCTGGGCATCCTTCCAGGACAGTCGCAGGGCATGCGTTGTCCCTCCCCCGGCTGCCGGCACTGTTACTGCCGATGCGATCTCGGCCGTCGTCTCCGTTCCACCTGTGGTGTCGGGGGCCATGTCCTCTATCGACCAGACCCGCAGCGTCAGCACCGCACCGAGGATAAGGGCCACGAAGCCGAACAAGACCCGGCGCAGCGGAAATGCGGCCGTCACCTGACCAGCGGCGCCGGTACCGCCACGCCCGATCCAGAAGGCCGACAGGCCAAAGCCGATCCAGGCCGCCGCCGCAACAAAGGCCGAAGTCCGCGTCCATTCTTGCAGCGAGCGCAGCCGTGCGCCGGCGTCAGCCGTGATCGCGGGAACGGCGTGCGGGTCGTCCATCACCTTGGCCGGCAGCACCGCCAGCCTGACCTGATCGCCCTCCACGATGGTGTGGGCAAAATCGTCGGTGACAGGGACCTTTTCGAAAGTGTGCGGTTTGCCGTCCTTGCCATTCCATTTGACGTTGACCGACAGGCCCTGCTCGACAAAGCGCGGCCGCCAGCCATCGAAGGCGAATGGCGCAAGACGCTGGTTTTGGGCGCCGGTGATCTCGACGACGGTCGAATAGCCGTCATCGAGCACATGCTGCAGGGTTCGGCGATTGTCCCAGCAGCCGGCGACGACGAGCGTCGCGAAGATCGCGATCAACAGCAGGAGATTGCGAACCCTCGCGGCACGCAGCGACATTGTTTTCCTCTCTGCTCGGCGATAGTTGGCGACCCCGGCGTGACTCGAACACGCAACATCCTGCTTAGAAGGCAGGTGCTCTATCCTGTTGAGCTACGGGGTCATACCGGAAGAATAGCACGAGAATGCGGGCGCCCCCGCAACAGCCCGGCTGAAGACGCCGTCAATGGGTCCAGCGGCCCACTCTCGTGTAAGCGAAATTGTCGGCATAGGCCTTGGGACGAACCGCCGGCGAGTGCGGCGTCTCCACCGTGTATTGCCAGCCGTTTCGCTCGGCATGCGCCTTGGCCTCATCGAGGGTCGGGAACCAGAGCTGGACCTGCTGCATGGTGTCGCGTGAGCTGGTCCAGCCCATCAAAGGGTCGACCCCCTTCGGCAAAGGTTCGCTCTCCAGCACCCATTCCTTGGTATTCGCCCGGCCCGACTGCATGGCGGTCTTGGCTGGCCTCAGAATGCGAACCTTCATGGACCCTCGTCTCCTCGCCGTTCCCATTGCAAGCACGTGGTCGGGGCGGCCGGATTTGAACCGACGACCTTCTGCGCCCAAGGCAGACGCGCTACCAGACTGCGCTACGCCCCGCGCCACAAGCACTTGACGGCGCGGCGCTTTTTATCAGCGGTCGGGACGGGTCGAAAGCGCAATTTCCGGGTGGTAAGGTGGGCCATGTTCGACCAGACACCGGAAAATGGCGGCCACGGCCGGGCCCCGTCGCTCAACGTCCTGGGCGGGCCGTTGCTGCCCTGCTCGGCCACACCGCTGACAGGCTTCTATCGCGACGGCTGCTGCAATACCGGCCGCGAGGACGTGGGCCTGCACACGGTTTGCGCCGTCATGACGACGGAATTCCTGGCCTTCTCGAAGGCGCGCGGCAACGACCTCAGCACCCCGATGCCGGAGTACGGGTTCGCCGGATTGAAGCCCGGCGATCGCTGGTGCCTTTGCGCCGCCCGCTGGAAGGAGGCCCTCGACGCCGGCAGCGCCCCTCAGGTCGTGCTCGAGGCCACCCACGCCGTGACGCTCCAGGTCGTTTCCCTCGAGGATTTGAGGAAGTACGCCGTCAGGCTTCAATGAACTGATAGCCGGTGCGAATGCGCCCATCCTCGCCCAGCACCAGGAAATCGAAGCCGATCGAGATCACGTCGCCGCCTTGGGCCGGAAGCATTTCCCAGCGCAGCTTGATCGTGTCGTGGTGGCCGTCGACGCCATCACGCAGGCGAAAGACATTGCCTTTTTCCTTCACCCATTTCTTGTAGGCATCCGCGACGCGCCTCTCGATGCCGGCATGGCCAAAGGCCTCAATGCTGCGAGCAAGATGACGCGCCTCTTCCTGCCATAGCAACCTGACGGCCTGCCGCCGGGCGTCGGCATCAGGCTCATTCCAGATGTTGATGTAGCATTCAACGAAGGTGCTGATGTCAATCATGGCGCCTCCTTGGCGATCATCTTTTAGGAGATGCCCCCAACTCCGACGCGCCGCGATGACATCCAAGGTAATTGCTTGCCTCGACTAGGAAAGCCCGTCGATCTCGCCATTCGCCGTGAGGCCGATATGCTCGGCCGCCGGCACGCGCGGCAGGCCGGGCATGCTGAGGATCTCGCCCGCCATCGCCACGACAAAACCGGCCCCCGCCGACAGGCGTACCTCGCGGATGGGCAGCGTGTGGCCGGTCGGTGCGCCGCGCAGCGCCGGGTCGGCCGAGAAGCTATACTGGGTCTTGGCGATGCAAACCGGCAGCCGGCCGTAACCGGCCTTGTCGAGAGCAGCGAGCCGTCGCTTGGCCGGCTCGGCAATCGAAACGCCGGCCGCTCGATAGATCTCCTTCGCGATGGTCTCGATCTTGGCGGCGAGCGGCAGGTCGTCGGCATAGATCGGCTTGAACCGGGTTTCGCTTTTGTCGAGGGTCGAAACCACCGCTTTGGCCAGGGCCACGGCTCCCTCTCCGCCCCGGCTCCAATGGTCACAAAGGAAGGCGCTCGTGCCGGCAACCGCGCACTTGTCCTCGACCATCTTTAGCTCGGCCGGCGTATCGCTCAGGAAGCGATTGATACCGACCAGCACCGGCAGGCCATACTTGGAAAGGTTCTCGACATGGCGCAGCAGGTTCGGCAGGCCACGCGCGACCGCATCGACGTCTTCCTTGTCGAGGGTCTTCTCGTCGGCACCGCCGTGCAGTTTCAGCGCCCGCACCGTCGCGACAACGACAGCAAGCCCGGGTTGGAGGCCAGCCTGCCGGCACTTGATGTCCAGAAACTTCTCCGCGCCGAGATCGGCACCGAAGCCCGCTTCGGTCACGACGTAGTCGCTCAGCGCGAGGGCCGCGCGCGTTGCGATCACCGAATTGCAGCCATGGGCGATGTTGGCGAAAGGTCCGCCATGGATCAGCACTGGATTGTTTTCGAGCGTCTGCACGAGATTGGGTTTGACCGCGTCCTTGAGCACCGCCGCCATGGCCCCCGACGCTTTGAGATCACCGGCTGTGATGGCCTTGCCCTCACGAGTCTCGGCCACGACGATTCGTGACAGGCGCTGCTCGAGATCGTCGAGATCTCGCGCCAGGCAAAGGATCGCCATGACTTCCGAGGCAGTGGTGATGTCGAACCGAGTCTGCCGCGGAAAGCCGTTGGCGACACCTCCCAAGCTCAAGACGGTGTCGCGCAGGGCCCGATCGTTCATGTCGAGCACGCGCGGCCAGAACACGCGGCGGCTGTCGATGCCAAGCGCATTGCCCCAGTAGACGTGATTGTCCAGCATCGCAGCGAGCAGATTGTGCGCCGTCGTGATTGCGTGGAAGTCGCCGGTGAAATGAAGGTTGATGTCGTCCATCGGCACGACCTGCGCCTTGCCGCCGCCGGTCGCGCCGCCCTTCTGTCCGAAGCATGGACCAAGGCTCGGCTCGCGCAGGACGATCGCTGTCTTCTTGCCCAGGAGGTTGAGTGCGTCGCCCAGCCCAACGGTGGTGGTCGTTTTGCCCTCGCCCGCCTTGGTTGGATTGATCGCCGTCACCAGGATGAGCTTGCCGGGCTTGCGGCTTTCGAGCGACTTCACGAACGCCGCATCGAGCTTGGCCTTGTCGCGACCGTAAGGCTCGAGGGCCTCCTCCGGAATATCCAGTCGTCGGGCGACTTCTGGAATAGGCTTCTTGATTGCACGCCGCGCGATCTCGATATCCGACATTACGCCCTCACGCACTTTGGGAGCGGCGACCGTAGCGGCGGCAGCCCACCGCGCCAACTGGAGAGACGATGAAAAATTGGTCAAATATCCGTGGTGCCCTCGCCGATTACGTGGACAACAACTGGTTGCGCGAAAGCGCCGTGAAACGCCGATTGCGCGAGGAGACGGCCGGGATGCCGCGCTCGGGCATGCAAATTTCCGCGCACCAGGGCCAACAGCTCGGTCTGCTGGCCCACGCCATCGGTGCACGCCGGGCGGTCGAGGTCGGCACCTTCACAGGCTATTCCTCGCTCTGTATCGCCGAAGCGTTACCCACAGACGGCAAGCTCTGGTGCTGTGACGTGAGCGCGGAATGGACCGCAATCGCCCGCCGCTACTGGAAGGAAGCGGGTCTCGACAAGCGCATCGAGCTCACCGTCGGTCCGGCCCTCAAGACGCTCGACTGGCTCTTGGCGCAAGGATTGGCCGACCAGCTCGACCTCGCCTTCATCGACGCCAACAAGAACGATTACGATGCCTACTATGAACGTTGCCTGAAGCTGGTGCGGCACGGCGGTCTCATCCTGATCGACAACGTGCTGTGGGGCGGCTCCGTCGCCAATCTCGCCGACAAGGACGAAGACACCCAGGCCATTCGCGCACTCAATGCCAAGCTGAAGACAGACGAACGAGTCGACCTCGCTCTCTTTGCCGTGGGTGATGGCATGACCTGCGCGCTGAAGCGCTAGGGAACTAAGACGTCAAAAGCCGATTGGTTCATCGGCTGGCCGTCGTCAGGCGTCGCCGAAGATTGGATGTTTGACCTTGTCGCCTGGCTTGATGCCAAGCAGACCGGCTGTTCCGCCATTGATTTCCAAAACTGCGCGAACGGGATATTCGCTGGGGATCGTGTCGGTCGACAGAGGTTTGGCATTGGCATGAACGTGCCGGATGGTGCCGTCGCCTGCGATGAAGACCATGTCGAGCGGGATCAGCGTGTTCTTCATCCAGAAGCTCACCGGTTGCTCGCGATAAAAGTCGAACAGCATCCCTTCGTAGGCCCCGAGCGACTTGCGGAACATCAGGCCATGCTCGCGTTGTGGCTCGGTGAGCGCCAGCTCGATGTCGAATTTTATCTCGCGCGCGCTCGTGACGATGACCAGCGACGAGCGGTCATACTTGATCTCGCTGTCCTGAGCGCAGGCAACCGTCGCCGCCAGCAAGACGGGCGCGCCGAAGAAGAACCGCCGGCCTAGCCGGGTCGGACGGGAACAAAACACCATGCCGCCTTAGTGCGCGGCACGGCGGCCGTGGTCAAGCTGCCCGGATCTCGACGACCTGCAGCCCTTTCTGCCCTTCGGCGATTCGAACCATGACCTTCTGGCCCGGCGTCAGGGACTCCATGCCATGACGACGGAGAACCGCAGCATGGACAAAGATGTCACCATCTTCTGCCTCGCGCGTAACGAAGCCGTAACCGCGTTCGTTATTGTACCATTTGACGAGAGCAGCGATGTAGTCGCCCATCGCCACGCCATCGGGGACGGGTGGCGGTTTGGGTGTGACGGCGACCGCTGTCGATTGGTCGACGTCGAGGACTCGCATGACCTGCCAGCCCTTCGGGCCGCGCACGCCAGCGCATACGACCGTCGCGCCGGGCTTGAGATCCTCATGCCCGGATTGGCGCAATGTCGTCACATGCAGGAACGCGTCGCTGTTGTCGCCTTCAAGGGCCAGGAAGCCATACCCCTTGACGGCGTTGAACCACTTTACCTTACCACGCAGCTCAACCGAACCGACGTCCCCGCCTACTTCTCCCTGTTGGGTCGTCATACAACGATCCCTTGTTGTTATGACGAAATCCTAGCAGCCCGGCGAAGGGGTGCAACAGCCCTTGTGCCTGTCCGGCGCCCTTCGTAACGACATAACCACTGAAGCAAGGGCCGGCAGGGGCATTTCAAGCCAGACTTATTCCAAGAAAGCGTCTTTCGACGACCAACGGGCGGCGCCAGTCGGGGCGAATCGCACTGGTGTGGAGTGTGGAATTGGGTGTGGATTGGCTGGCAGGACGGGCACCGCCCAAATCACGCAAGCGCCTCCGACAGGGTACGATGAAAGTGGGCGATCGCACTTTCAAAGCGGCCGAAGGTGAAAACATCGTTGGCGCCGCTCGCGAGACCTCGCTGAATCGCCTGCACGACCGCTCGGTCTTCCTGGGCCCCGGTCGTGCCGACGAACTCGGCATCTCGCTTGGCCTCGGCCAGGGCCTCAGGAGCGTCGCCGCCACCGTTGGTCAGGGTGTAGGTGAACTGCCGGGTCTTATCGATCGCCAGCGGCTCCAGCACGACCACGTTGGTATGCCGTGAAAGGACGGTGATCAGGACGTTGGGAAACAGGTGATAGACATAGGTCAGAAGTCCTTCGACCCGCCGTTCCGATGACGGGACGTTGGCAAGCTTCGCAATACGCCGAAACGGATAGGTCACCCGGCTGTGCTGTCCGAAAATGTCGATCACGTTCAGATTGTCGAAGCCGTAAGGCAGGAAGCTCTCGGGGTGCGTCGACTTGATGTGGTAGCCCTCAATAAAGCCTTCGAGGAAGATCTTCCAATTGACGTCGAAGTCTCGTTCCGCCGTTGCGAACAGTCGCTGATCCGGTCCGATCAGCCGATCGAGACCATCGAGCGACGCGTCGGCTGCCGGAGAGCCGTCCTGAGTGATGAAAACCAGGCCCAGCCTCTCCGTGACCGTGACGGGCACGAGCGGATGCTGCTCTTTATCGAAGCCGGGAAAACCGTCCTCGTGAGGTATGTGGCGCAGCTTGCCCTCGAGATTGTAGGTCCAGCCATGGTATCGGCAAACGAAGGCCCGGGTACAGCCAGCACCGCTGGCCACCTGCATGCCGCGATGGCGACAGGCGTTGCGAAATGCCCGGACTTTGCCGTCCGTGCCACGCACCGCCACGATTGGGATGCCCGCAGCTTCGCGGGCGACAAAGGAACCGGCGTCCGGGAGCGCCGCCGAGGGGCAAAAGGCCGTCGGCCTGCGACGAAGCACGCGCTCGATCTCCGACTGCAGCCTCTCCGGTGATCGATAATTCGCCACCGGCTCGCACCAGACGCCCTCGCCCGTGTCGGTCGTACCATTCGCGATATGGTCGAGGACACGTTGTGCCACCGATTGGTCGTCCATGCGGGCCGTCATGCTGCGTCTCCTGCGTACGATCCGCTCAGGCTACGCCCAGTCGGCCGCCGGCTGGGAAGAAAGCAAAGGGATGGGAATTGAAGGACATTCAATCGTCTTTGCCGAGTTCTCCCAGCATCCAACGTCTGAAGACGCGCAACGCCACATTGCCTTGCTCTTCTGTACGGTGCACCAGCCAGTAGGCGCCGGTCGGATAACTCTGCGGGAACGGTCGCCGCAAATTCCCCGCCGCTTCGCGCACCGCGAACAGTGGCCCAAGGCCCAACGCGATCCCCGCTCCCTGCTCTGCGAGTTGCAGCGATGCCTCGAAACTATCCACCCAGACGGTCTGGCTCGGTTTGACTGCGCCGGCTCCCGCCTGCCGCAGCCAGAGCGGCCATGCCAATGGAAAGGCCGTGACATGTATCATCGGCGCCCGCGCAACGTCGGCAGGCTTTTGCAGCCTGAACCTGCGAAAGGCGGCAGGTGTGCAGACCGGTGTCGTGTAAAGATCCATCAGGTGGTGGGAGATCAGGCCCGACCACTGACCGTCGCCGACACGAACCGCGGCATGGAACGCGTCGTTCTCGAAATCGAGGCGAAGACTCGAGCTCTCAATGACAAGCTCGACTTCGGGATGTGCTGTCATGAAGGCTGGCACTCTCGGCATGAGCCAAGCCGACGCAAACGATGTTGAGATATTGAGCCGCAGGCGCTGGCTCGCCCGTGTCCCCGCAAGCGGTTCCGTGGCGCGCATGAGATCGGCGAAGGCCCGGCCTGTTGCCGCCGACAGTTGCCGACCCGCGGGCGTAGGTTCGACAGCACGATGGGTCCGCACAAAAAGAGCATGGCCCATGGCTTGTTCAAGATTGCGGATGCGGTGGCTGATGGCCGAAGGCGTGAGATGCAAGACCTCGGCTGCCGCCTTGAAGCTGTTCAAGCGGACGGCAGTGTCGAATGCCTGCAGCGACAGAAGTAGCGAGGGCTTCAAACGGCTGGCCGCTGGCAAAGGTTCGACCGCCTGTAGCAAGCGTGACGGAGAAGCAGCGGGACGGCCGGCCATGAGGAAATTGTGAAGTTTCGTGACGCATGTGTCACGCTGCTTCCGACTGACAAATGAACGTGCTTCACCCGTCCGCGACTCCAATTCTTTTGCCTCGGCATTGGCGTGCGATGATCCTTTGCGGATGTCGAACGATCCTGAACTCGTGATCTACGAAAACGACGGGCCGGTCTCTGTTGTGACGATCAATCGACCCAAATCGCGCAACGCGGTCAACGTTCCGACAGCAGCCGCCCTGTCAGCGGCCTTCCGTCGTTTCGATGCCGACCCAAATGCGACCATTGCCATCCTGACCGGTGCTGGAGGCTTCTTTTGCGCCGGCTACGACTTGAAGCAGACGGCGACGGGCCATCGGGCGCATCGCGTCGAGGACGGTGACGGTCCGATGGGACCGACACGCTTCAAGCTTTCGAAGCCCGTGATCGCAGCCATCGAAGGACCGGCGGTGGCCGGTGGTCTCGAGCTTGCGCTCTGGTGCGATCTGCGTGTTGCCGCTCGCGATTCAGTGTTCGGAGTCTACTGTCGCCGCTTCGGCGTTCCTCTCATGGACCTCGGGACGATCCGCTTGCCTCGCTTGATTGGACACAGTCGTGCAATGGACATGATCCTCACGGGCCGCAGTGTCTCCGGCGACGAAGCTGAGCGCATGGGGCTTGCCAATCGCCTCGTCGAACCAGGTCACGCTTTGATCGAAGCACGAGCCTTGGCGCATCAGCTCGCCCGACTCCCGCAGGCGGCGTTACGCAGCGACAGACTGTCGGCAATCGAGCAATGGGATCTCGATTGGAATGCGGCGACGTTGAACGAGTTCCGGCATGGCATCGCAACTGTGGAGACTGGCGAGACGGAAGCCGGCGCTCGACGGTTCGCCGATGGCGCCGGACGACATGGCAAAGCCACAATTGGTACAAATTGAAGTGTGTCTTTTGCGCATCACCGACTGGGAATCGTTCGTGCGCGCTCATTGAACCCGCCCGTGGCGCCTCATTTGAGCCAAACTATCGTGGTGATTTGGGGTCACAGGTTCACAAGTTCGGGACGAGCTTTCCTCGTGTGGTTCAGCGACAAGTCGTTCTGGCAGGTGGTGCGGGGCTCCAAGGCACTGCGCCTCTTTGCGCTATTCGCGGTGGCGTTCGCTAGCCTCTGCGGCGTTGCTGCAGCGCAGAACGTTCGCCAGTGGAATGGAACCTCGGCGCTCAATCGGCAGCCAGCGCAGGTTTTCGCCAACACGCTAGCGGAGTGGCGAAGCCTTTGGAGCCGGGTCGGTCAAGTTGCACCAGACCTGTTTGAACCTGGTCGGACGAGTGCCGTTGGAATCTTTCTGGGACAGCGCTCAGGGTCCGGCTACTCGGTAAATATTCTGTCGGCGGGTCGGCGCCGCGATCGCTTCATGCTGGTCTTCGAGGAGCGCGCGCCCGACGACGTCATGATGGCCGAGCGCACACCCTCAGCTCCCCGTCCTGTTGCAGCCAACCCGGCTTTCGCGCCCGGAGGTGCCGCCTCCTTTGTTCCTCAGGCGGCTGCTCCTCAATCGGCTGTTCCACCGTCGGTCGCCAATCTTCCGCCGATTCCCTCACGCCCTGCCGGGCCACCGACATCGCCCTGGGCGATTGTCCTGATCGACCGCGTCGATCTTCCGATCACGGTCGAACAGCGCCTCTTCCGCTAGCAAATTGCAGCGTGGTGACGTCTCTCCGCTAGTGTGAGTGGCGCGGCACGCCCTTGGTCTGGGCGATCCGCTGGAAGTCGACGGCGAAGTCGAGGCATGCGCCGCTCGCGAGTTGGCCGACGAATTTGCGCTGCAGCTCCTGCCACGGCGTCTGGCTTTCCTTGATATTGGGCTTCCACGCCGCCTTGCGCTTCGAAAGCTCTGCTTCACTGATCTTGATATTCGCTGTGCGTTTGCCGATGTCGATGCGAACCTTGTCGCCGGTCTTGAGGAGCGCCAAACCGCCACCGACTGCTGCCTCTGGTGATGCATTCAGGATCGATGGGCTGGCCGACGTCCCGCTTTGCCGGCCATCGCCGACACACGGGAGCAGGAGTACGCCGCCCTTCACCAGCCGATCCGGCGGCAGCATGTTCACGACCTCGGCGGCGCCTGGATAGCCCACCGGTCCTGTGTTGCGGATGAACAGAATGCTGTTTTCGTCGATCGGCAGCTTGGGATCGTTGATGCGGTGGTGATAATCCTCCGGACCATCGAAGACGATCGCGGTACCTTCAAACGCATCCTTGTCACCCACGCGCTCAAGGTACTTCTTGCGGAACTCGGGCGAGATCACCGAGGTCTTCATGATCGCCGAATCGAAGAGGTTGCCCGTCAGCACGGCGAAGCCCGCCTGATTGAGCATCGGCTTGTCGTAGGACTTGATCACCTCACCGTCAGTCGCCGGTGCACCTTTGACATTCTCGGCCATGGTCTTACCGGTGACGGTCAAGGCGTCGCCATGGATCTTCTTCTTGCGCAGCAGCTCAGCCATCACCGACGGCACGCCGCCCGCGCGATGGAATGCCTCGCCGAGATATTTTCCGGCCGGCATGCAGTTCACCAGCAGCGGGATGTCGTAACCGATACGATCCCAATCCTCGTTCACAAGCTTCACGCCGACATGGCGAGCGATCGCGTTCAAATGCGGCGGGCAGTTCGTCGAGGCGCCAAGCGCGCTCGCGGCGACAATGGCGTTCTCGAACGCCTTACGTGTCAGGACGTCCGACGGCTTCAGGTCCTCCCACACCATATCGACGATGCGCTTGCCGGTCTCGTAGGCAATCTGGCCGCGCTCGCGATATGGGCCGGGGATGGCGGCGCAACCCGGGAGCGACATACCGAGCGCTTCCGCCATGCTGTTCATGGAAAGCGCCGTGCCCATGGTGTTGCAGTGCCCCGCACTCGGCGCACTGGAGGCGATCCATTCGAGGAACTTCTGCAGGTTGATGCGCCCCGCGGCCAGTTCCTGACGGGCGTACCAGACGATGGTGCCGGAGCCCGCGAGCCCGCCGGCAAAATGCCCGTCGAGCATCGGTCCACCGGACAGCACGATGGCCGGGATATTGACGGTCGCAGCACCCATGATCATCGCGGGCGTGGTCTTGTCGCAGCCGGTCGTCAGCACGACACCGTCGAAGAAGTAGCCGTAGAGACATTCGACGAGACTGAGGTAGGCCAGGTTGCGGTCGAGCGCTGCGGTCGGCCGCTTGCCGGTTTCCTGGATGGGATGGACCGGAAATTCGATCGGAATGCCACCTGCATCCCGGATGCCGTCGCGCACGCGTTTGGCGAGCTCGATGTGGTGGCGATTGCAGGGAGAAAGATCGCTGCCGGTCTGCGCGATGCCGATGATCGGCCGCCCACTATGCAGCTCGGCCAGCGTCAGGCCGAAGTTCATATACCGCTCGAGGTAGAGCGCCGCCATCGTCGGGTCACCCGGCGCGTCGAACCATTCCCGACTGCGTAATTGGCGCTTCCCGTTGTTCTTCTTGCTCGCGGCCATCGCTTTCCTCCGATCCTGATTGATCGAGCGTGCGAGATCGGCAGCCAGAGATCAAGCGGGTGCAACCCGCGCACTGCGCTCCAGCGAAACTTCCTCCTGCAGGTTCGCGACATCGCGATAGATCGAAGCGGCGGCCAATGTACGGCCTTTCGACTTGTAGCGCACAAGGCAGTCCTTGGCGGCGATGTCACCTTCCACCACGAGTTCGTCCCATCGTTCGGCGTGGCCAACATAGTTGATCGGAACGTCGTAGTGCTGGCTCCAGAAGAACGGCACAGCGGCGAAGGGCTCGCGATGGCCAAGCATGTTGAGCGCCGCGGTCTGGCCTTGTCGTTGGGCCACCACCCAGTGCTCGACGCGAATGGATTGTCCGCTGTGAGGATCGGGCCATCGCGCGATATCACCGGCAGCGAAAACTCCCGGTGCGCTCGTCTCCAGGAAGGCGTTGGTGACGACCCCACGATCAATGGTGAGCCCTGCCCTCTCCGCTAGCTCGATTCTCGGACGGACGCCGACGCCCATCACCACGAGATCGGCTTCGAGCACAACGCCGCTTGCCAACCTGACCCGATTGTCTTCGATCGCCGCAGGTGTGTCTTCAAGGTGGAAGACGACACCGTGTTCCTCATGAAGACGGCGCACCAGATCGCCCATGTCCGGCCCCAGGATCCGCTCCATGGGGCGCTTCTCCGGAGCCACGACATGGACCTCGATCTTGCGTGCCTGTAGGGAAGCAGCGACTTCCAGTCCGATGAAGCTTGCACCGATTACCACGGCGCGGCGCGCACCCTTGGCGCGCTCGATGACGGCCCGGCTGTCGGAGAGCGAACGAAGAGTATGGACATGCGCAGCCGTTGCACCCGGAATTGTGAGACGGATCGGCCCGGCCCC
>Ga0081455_10001699_pt1 | contig 26651 bp, 24 predicted proteins | sample TabmetS3T2R1_FD_70207 | JGI IMG/M metagenome (GOLD analysis project Ga0081455, IMG submission 70207) | Tabebuia heterophylla rhizosphere microbial communities from the University of Puerto Rico - S3T2R1 | ecosystem: Host-associated > Plants > Roots > Rhizosphere ...
CGTTCGCGAATGCAATTCACACCCTCGTAAAGCCAGCCGATCGCCGGGCCGAGCGCGATGCCATAGTAGCGAACCTTCCCGGCGGATTTCAGTTTTTCGAGAGTCTTCCACAGCGCGTCGTCGTACACCTGCTCCATTCGGATGTTGTGTAATTGGAGCAGATCGATCCGGTCCGTTTTCAGGCGTTTTAGCGCTGCGTCCGTTGCGCTCGTCACTGCTTCGGGCGAGAAATCCTGTGGAATTTCCCGCTGCCCGCGTCCGCGAGCCTCACCGTGATGAACAAAATCGTACCCCACCTTGGTCGCGATCGCGATTTCGTCCCGCTGGTTTGGGAACGCTTTGGCGATTAGTTCTTCGCTCAATCCATTTCCATAGGTATCGGCTGCATCGAACAAAGTAATCCCGAGACCGAATGCCTTGTGCATCAGCGCTATTGCTTCGCCTTCGGTAAAATTTCCCCACCAGCCGGTGGAAACGGTCCACAGACCAAAACCAACCTCGCTGACGGTCAGGTCTGTGTTTTTGTACGTGCGGAAGTGCATCCTTCAGTTTAAGCGTCCAATCTTCAACGCTCAATGCCAACGCTCAATTAATTGGATGTTGAACGTTGGACGTTCGACGTTGAGCGTTTAATCGTGACCGGCCACTCAAAGCCAGCACTCCTGATCGTCGCGCACGGCTCGACGGTGAATCCGGATTCCAGTGCGCCGACACTCGCGCACGCCACAGAGATTCGGCGACGGAAAATTTTCGCAGATGTCGAATGTGCGTTTTGGAACGAGGAACCGAGTCTGCGCGACGCGCTTTTCCTGTTTGACCCCGAATCGATCCCTGAAGTCTGCGTGGTACCGAATTTCATCAGCGAAGGCTATTTCACGCAAACGGTGATCCCGCGTGAGCTTGAGCTCGATGGCCATACGACAAAGCGATCAAATGGGCAGACCTGGAAATACTGTGAACCTGTGGGAAATCATCCGGCAATGACCGAATTGCTGCTTAAGCGCGCAGGCGAAGTCGCAGCCGGTGTTGATCCTGCTGAGACCAGTCTGCTGATCGTCGCGCATGGCACGGATTTGAATGAAAACAGCGCCGTCGCGGCAAAACGAGAGGCCGAAAAGATCCGCGCGCTCGGAAAATTCGCGGAAGTACTCAACGTTTACATGGAAGAACCGCCGCTGATATCGGATTGGCTGAAATTGAGCAGCACCCGAAACGTAGTGGTAGTGCCGTTCTTTATTTCAGACGGACTTCATAGTTACGAAGATATACCGCGGTTGGTCGGGATTCCCGAAGCTGCGGGCAGTGACCGCAGCCGGCCGGGGTCAGCGTCCCCGGCTACAGCCCGTGGCGGCGTCTATCGTCACAATCCGTATCAGATCGACGGTCGCTCCCTGTTTTATGCGCCGTCGCTCGGCACGGATCCCGGTTTTGCCGATATCATCATCGAGCAGGCGGGCATTACAAAAAGTTAAAAACGGACTCGCGCTTCGTTTCTTTTTGCGCAAGATTGCTGTCCCGCGAATGAAGGAAGCCACTTGCAAGAAACTGCAGGAGATCGGGGCATTTGCGCTGGCTGGCGGCTGCACCCGAAAACAAATGAAGCAGGTAGTGGAAATGATTCGCGCGGCCCGCAACTACCGATGGGTTGCAGTTTACAAAATCGTCAAAGACGAATTTGTAATCCTCGCCGATACCGGCAACGAGCCGCCGGCCTACCCACGTTTTCCGATTAAGCAGGGACTCTGCGGGGCTGCACTGGAGTCGGGCAAGCCGATCATCGTGGGCGACGTGCACAAAGACGTGCGTTATTTGCCTGCGTTTCATACGACTCGGTCCGAAATTATTGTGCCGATGCGTAACGAGCACAGTCGCATCCTTGGTATGCTCGATGCGGACAGTGACAAGGTGAATGCTTTCGGCAATGAAGATCGAGAATTCCTGGAACGCGCCGGCGGTCTGATCGCGCACTGTTTGCACTAGCGTGGCGCGTTCCGACCGTCGCGCTCCACCGATGTCGGGCTTCATCGAGAGCGAGATGGAAACAGCGTTGGTCGCTCCTTTTTGTTTCGGCCAAATCTCGGTTGAAAAAACCAGCAGGGGTTTTGAGCTATGTCATCGCGATGACCAGGACTGTTGTAAGTTGGAAATGTTTCGGAACGCTGGAGATGCGATCGAAATTGCAAGATACGACGACGACGGAAACTACCGTCCGTTAAAAACCGCGCCAAATCTGCGACACGGTTGGCAGATGGACCTTGGGACGGTAGAAGAATTGAAACGCGCTCTTGATAATTTTTATCCGGGCAGGCTGGCCGTCTTCGCCGCGTGGAAGAGTGGTCGCCTGCGCAGTACGCCGCTTCGCGAAAGGTTGGATCGGCAATCCGGGATGTATCGTATCGCCGCTAGAATTTCGGATGCGCAGATCGATGATCTAGTCGCAGATTTTTGCACATCCAATGGTGGCTGTCTGCGGACAATCTTGTGGAAGCGCGATCAGTCGGGTGCGATTGCGTCTACAAAGCTGCCAGAGGAGAAGTTCGAACCAAACCGGAACCAGGTCCAAGCGGAGAAGGCGACCCCGGCTACGATCCCGCTGCTCTGTCAGGAAGCGTGCAATCTTTTAGTGGCGGCATGCCGGAACGTAGTCAAAGCCGAATGATCATTCGCGCGCGAACGGTCGTCACGATGGCTGGAGCGCCCATCAAGAATGGCGCGGTCGCAGTTTCCGGAGATCGCGTCATCGATGTTGGACAATTTCCTGAAGTCTCGGCTGGCCATTCAGCCCATGAGATCATCGACCTTGGCGAGCAGACCGTCTTACCCGGTTTGATTAACGCCCATTGTCATCTCGACTACACCTGTTTGCGCGGGAAAATTCCCAGGCAAAAATCATTCACGAATTGGATCCGCGCCATTAACGAGGAGAAATCGAAACTCTCGCCAAAGGATTACATCGCCTCGATCAACGAAGGATTTGCGGAGGCGAAACGGTTCGGCACGACAACTGTCGCGAATCTGACTGCGTTTCCGGAATTGATTCGACAGATGCCGAATACGCCGTTACGCACGTGGTGGTTCGCGGAATTAATTGATGTTCGAGGGCCTGACCGAGCGAATGAACTGGTCGATTCTGCGGTCGAATCGTTGAAGTCTGCGCCAAACTACGGGCTAGCACCGCATGCGCCGTTTACGGCGTCCAAGAATTTGTATCAACGGTGTGAGCAGGCCGGCGCGAATGTTTCGCTGACAACGCATCTGGCGGAATCCCGGGAGGAAATGGAAATGTTCTGCGATGCATCAGGCCCGCTCTACGACTTTATGAAAAGCATCGGGCGTAACATGAACGATTGTGGCAATGGAACACCCTTGGAGCTATTTGTCGACGCGACCCGCTACACTCCGGCTCGGACCGGTCACACCCTGGCACAATGGATCGTCGCGCACCTAAACGAATTGACCGAAAGCGACTTCCAATTGCTGGACAAATTAGCGACCAAATTTTATGTCGTGCATTCGCCGCGAAGTCACCGGTACTTCGGTCATAGCCGGTTCCCATTCAAACGGCTGCATCGACTTGGACTTAATGTTTCTCTGGGGACCGACAGCCTCGCCAGCAACGAAAGCCTGAACTTATTTGCAGAGATGCGCGCGTTCCAGCGTAATGAACCCGATAGATCGCCGGAGAAGATTTTTGAGATGATCACGGTGAATCCGGCTTTGGCGCTAGGCCAGCGAGACACGCTTGGCCGGATTTGGCACCAATTTCGAGCCGATCTCGTAGCCATTCCCTGTAGAGCAGACAGAAATCTGTTCGAAGAAATCGTAGCGTTCGACGGGGAGAGTAACTGGATGATGGTCAATGGAAAGGTGCAGAGCATCGGAACCGACGAACCGTGATCAATGCGGTGATTCGTTAAGAGCATTAACCAGTTATAGAAAACTGCCGCATAACCACTTTGACGTTTTCAACGATTTATTGGGCGAAGCCATTGCTTGCCCGCCATCGGTGGCACCCGTAAACTCGGCGTATGGCCGGACAAGGCATGCAGACTAGACTAGTTCCTGGGCAGAGCCTTGCCTTGCAGCAAGTTCTTTCGCCTCAGCTTCAGCAGAGTCTGCTTGTCCTGCAGACACCTTTGCTCGAGCTGCGAAACCTTGTTCAGCAGGAAATGGAGACAAATCCCGTTCTCGAAGAATTGCCGAACGAACCGGGCCCCGATGCACAGAGCGAAGGCGAGGCCTCGGTTGACGATAATTCCAAGGACGAATTCGAAAAGCTAGCGAGCCTAGATGAAGAATGGCGGGATTACATGGCCCAGTCGTCCAATTCCGGAGCGGACGGATTTCGGAGATCACAAGAAGCGAAAGATAAACGACAGTTCTTTTTTGATTCGATTGCCGTGCAGGAAACGCTTCAGCAAAATTTGCTGGGACAACTGGATCAGAGCGTCCTAAACGCCAGCAACCGCAAAGCCGCGGAGCTGATCATCGGCAACATCGACGACAACGGGTTTCTCCAAAGCACACCGGAAGAAATGGCGCTCAACTCGGGAATTCCCATGGAGGATTTTGAGACGATGCTGGCACTGATCCAGGGTTTTTATCCGCCTGGAGTCGGGGCGCGCGATTTACGCGAATGTTTGCTCATTCAGCTAAAGCGAGAGGGAATCGAAGACAGCCTGGAGTACAAAATTGTGTCCGAACATATGGAGGATCTGGGCAAACGCCGTTTTCCCGATATCGCGCGCAGGATGGGGATCAGTGTCGAGGATGTGCAAAACGCTGCCGACAGGATTGGACGGCTGAATCCCCGTCCCGGTCAGATGTTTGCAGCTGCACCGCAAAACTATGTGCTGCCTGATGTAACGGTCGAAAAGGTGAATGGCGAGTATCAAATCAGTTTGAACGACGAGCAGATTCCGCATCTGCGAATCAGCAATCTTTACAAAGACATCATTGCATCAGGCAATACACAGACCAGCGAAGTCAAAGATTACATCCGCGACAAAATCCGGAGCGGGAAATTCCTTATTCGATCGATCCACCAGCGTCAGCAGACGATCTCCAATATTGCAGAGCAGATCGTCGCCAGACAGCATGATTTTTTCGAGCACGGACCGTCGCATTTGAAGCCGATGACCATGGCAGAGGTTGCCGATGCCGTGGGCGTGCATGAGACTACGGTCAGCCGTGCCGTTTCCGGCAAATACATGGCTACACCGCAGGGTGTATTTGAGATGAAATATTTTTTTACGTCTGGTTATCAGACCGCGACCGGCGAATCGTTAAGCAACACCAGCGTGAAAGAAGCTATCCTCGACCTGGTGAAGCGCGAGGATGGCAATGAACCGCTGAGCGACAACGAGATTGTCGAGATCCTGAGTGAACGCGGCATTCCGATCGCGCGGCGAACCGTGGCCAAGTACCGCACGGAGCTGAACATTTTGCCAAGCCACATGCGGCGAAAGTATTAAAGCTGCGGACTGGCGGTAATTTATTTAAAAGTTTCATCTAAAACCGAATACGAATTACTTTTATCTTTCGCCATGAATTCCTCTCTCCGTGCCGCTGTCGTCGCCGAATGGCGAGGGCTATCCGAGAGAAAATCGCGGGCCGATCGGTGGCAATCGCCGGCCGAATTGGTTCCAAAATTGATGCAACGTCTCGGGTTGCGCGAGCGACTGCATGAAACGGAAGTGATTGAGGCGTGGGGAAAAATCGTCGGTGAATTTATCGCCGCCCATTCGGCGCCGGTAGCATTGCGCGGAGGCGTTCTCTATGTCCGTGTGCTCCAACCAGCCTTGCACTACGAGCTGGAACAGATTTCCAAGTCCGAAATCCTGCGAAAACTAAAACAGCGTTTCGGTGGCAGAACGATTCGCGACGTGCGCTTTCGCGTCGGTTGAAATTAACCGCCATGCGGCGGACTGCCCAGGGTCGATCGCGCCGAAATGCCCCTGTGTTGCTCGGTACTTTGGCTGTTCACTGTGACGTCGGAAGAAAAAGGTCCAGGGCTGTTCATTCCGATACCAAAGGCGGCAACATTCAAAACGATCATCACGAGCGCGAACAGGTACATTCCCATCGCTAGTCCGATTCCCACATGGATTGCCAAAATACAAACCAACCAAAACAAACGAGTTCTCCTTATCCAAATGAAAAGCGGATAACCGAGTTCGATTAGACAGATCGCAATCCCGAGAATCGGCAGCGCGTATTTGAATCGAACAAGAATGTCCGGGGAAATTAAATTGAAGGGCGCGCGGGTCAGCGATAGCCAGAGATTGGACCCGTCCCACCAACCGCTGCCCAAGCATTTTGCCAAACCACCGACAAAGTACACGAAGCACATATGCACCTGTAAAACGCGCCGCCAAAAACCTAAAAGCTGTGGATCCTTTAGCCCTATATTCAATAACCGATGATCGAGCGAGTACCGGTCTGGCAACGGCGATAACATCAAATAAAAGAGAGCCGTGGTCATGAAGTTATCGGCGCCATATGCGAACAATCCACCGCTTTCGGCTGCACAGAGATGCAGAAACCACGCAATGATTGCAGCTGGGCGAGAAAACAGACCGACCAATAGCAGTAGCCCCATACAAAACAAGGAGGCTAAGGCAATTGAAAGCACGGTCTCCTCGCTGATGTGCGCGTAATCCCCGAGGGCGATAAGCCAGCCAAACTTGGGAGTAAGTGGACTGTCGAACGATGCGATAGCCTCTCCCAGTTTGCGGCTGACAAGACCCTTCCCAGTGCTAGCGAACAAGGAGTGCCAGTCACCTCTCAAAAACAGGGCGTAGCAGGTCACTAGCAACCCCACACCGATACGCAGAACCCCAAGCCACTGATCCGTTTCTCGGGGAAACAGAAAGCCCATGAAATCCTCCGACCATCGCCGCACAGAGATCCTGCCCCTTTTTTCTCTCGACATGTGTGTTTTAGACACGGATTAAGAGGGATAACAGCAATGAACCAGTCATAACAAGGAAGCACGACCAGAGGGCAATCTTCGAAACAAGGAGGGCCTCACTCCTTTAGTTTGCCGTTATCCGGTGCGATCGGCTCCTCCTCAATCGCTCCCTCTTCACGCAGACTGAAATCATAACTAAACATGGGCTGAAACGTTTCGGTCTCGCCCCGCTCAAAGTCATTGACTCCAGGCGGATCTACAGTTCCGAACGTGGCTCGAATTTGTTTCACATCAGGACGCTCTCGCCAGACAGAAAGCGCCAGCATTTTTACGACAACTTCTCGTATGGGTTCATACCGGTTATCTGCCAATCGATCCAATAAACTCGTTAGGCGCAAAGCAGCTGCTTTGCCAGTCACGTGTGGCGATTCGTAGCTCACTCGCCCGTCTGCGTAATGCAGTTCGAGAGTTAACTTGTGATAACCCGGAATGTTCGGCGCGAAAAAACTATAGCCCGCCTGAACCCCCGCTGCATGCAAATAGGTGGCGATACCTTGCCGCACGGGATTGAATGCGCCCGCTCCCTTTCCCAATACAGATGCTGCAATCATTTCCGCTTTGCGCGCGGGCTTCTTCACGGATGATGGCAACATAGTAGTGCCTTCCGCAACGAGCGCGAATATCCCGGCGAGGCAAACCGTCGCTATTAGAAAGAAATGGACCACGAACCAGACCGAGTAAGCGCGCTTCGAAATCATTTCATGAAACCGTAAGTATTCGGCCGCTTTCCGGTCGTTCTTGCCCGCCAACAATTCGCTCGGACAAGGTTACGGCGCGAGAAGCGAAACCGCCCGCGACCATTTAGAATGACAAATAGATAGATGATAGTCGATGCTGATCTGACCATTTGTTGTTTCTTCCGGCTTCTGCATTTGAGCTTCGATCCTTGGAAATCTCGCCCTCATTTGAGTCAATTCGAAGCCTGTTTACCGCGGAGTAATTCCGAGAAAACTCACAATTCGGTCAAGATTAAGTCCGTCTCGCTAAAGATCTGGCAGGAGATCCTTGAACACTATTAGGCTTGCACGGACAGCGCCGTAACACTGCCCCTTGTGTTTCTAAGAGCGCTCGCTTCCAACGACCCCAGTACACAGTACGACCAGTTCCGAAGCTTTCGGAACTGGTCTATTGATTCCTAAGTTAAACAGACAGGCGCTTAAAGCGTCGCTGCCACCAATTTCAGGTTCTCAGTCGCGGCGTTGCTTTCAACAGTGCCAGGCAGAACCTGCTCCACGAACTGCATTCGACTCATCCTCTGATCCGCGTAAAACAGGGTGGTTTTATCGGTTTGAATATTCTTTAGGGAACGACCCACAGAGTTTTCGTTCTTAGCGGGCGCATGCATCGCGAGAGCACTAAGGCCAATCATAGCCACGGTGACCAGCATTGCCGCAACCACGCGTATGGTGATCTTTACTTGGAGGTTCTTCATAAGTTGCGACCGTTACGCGTGATGCGAATAACTGTCAACTAAAAAATAAAAAAGATTTATGGTGGCATGTGAGGCGGAACGGGTCAAGTTGGCGAAACACCCCAAAGATCTGTAGGATTTTTCCTAGCTAAGACTCGGGAGCCCGAGTCTACAAACCAGCGATCACCGTCCAACAAAGGCAGGCGCCAACCTTACAAAGCTTGTATCTCAGTGACGAAAACACTTCACTTTTTGGTTCTGTTCTGGGCACACGAAAAGCAGCGAGAGACCGCCGCACTTCTAAATCAACTTGCGGGGAAGTTACTTCGGCGCGAGCGAAGCGACGATTGCTTCAAAGCGTGGATCACCTCGCAGCGGATCCCAAAGCGGATTGAGACGCAAATAGCCATAGCTCAACTCAGCTACCGGAAGCTTCGTTGTCTGTGCCAGGCGTTCGATTGCGCGGTCCTTGTCGCCCGTCCACGCATAAATGACGGCTAAATATTGCCTCAACTTGGCACCTTCGACCGAGCTTTTACCAACAGGCATCAGCTCCACTGCGCGTTCGCCTTCGCGAATTGCGTCCTCCTTATTTCCCAATGCCGCATCAATTACACCAAGCGCGCAAAGCGCAGCCGCGTAGTCGGGTTGATTGCGAACGATTTTTTCGAGTTGGTTTCGCGCACTGGTGAACGCGGCGACGGCTGCCGGCGTATCACCACGCAATCGCGCGACCAGACCTTCGCACCAACCGTTGGGGAAAGGAATGCTTTCATCATAACAGCCATCAGTGGGCATGGCGGCAAGCGCTCGCTCAGCTGCGGGTAGATCGCGCTCACGTAGAGCAAGAGCGAGCCATCGGTCGACAAGGATGGGTGCCGCGCTGGGGTCTTCGGACAAAATCGCCTTAATTGTCGTGTGCAACGGTTCAGTGTCCCCGCGCGATTCCAAGTCAACCCACGCTCGGCGTATCCGGCTAGCAATGTCCTTGGGAGCTATCGCCAGCGCGCCATCGAGAGTGGCGGCCATTTCTTTATAGCGACGCAAAGCTTCGTAAGTAAGAGAGATTTGTTGGAGTATCGAGAAATTCCGTGGATCCAGTTCCAGCGCCCGCTTCATTTCTTCGAGCGATTTTTCCCAATGACCCTGCCGTCGATCGACATAGCCAGATAGAAGAGGAATGCGCGATTCGTTCGGCAACGTACGCCGGGCGATAACCAATTCACCTTGGGCCCGGCCGTAATCCGCATAGGCCCAGTAAAAATGTTGAGCGAGGGCCAAATGGGTTTCTCCTGATTCGGGTCGAAGACGGCGAATCGATTGAATGGCCGTTTCGGATAATTTAAGGCGCGCATCGGTGTGGTCGAAACCGAGGAAATAAATTCGATCATGCGCTCCAGCAAGCTCACAATACGCATCAAAGAATAACGGATCCCGTGCGATAGCTTGGTCGAGCAATTGCACGGCTTGGAACAAATCCTCCTTTGCACGCGTACTAAACGAAATGCCATTGACGAGGTCTTTACCTCGCAGGTACACATCGTAGGCAACAAGATCAGTGGTTGGCGGCTCTTCGATTGCGGCCTTTGCTGTAGATGAGACCTCCGCTCCAAGTTGATCTGCGATCTTCTGGGCGATCTCGGTTTGAAGAGTGAAGACGTCGTTCAAATTCCGATCGTATTCTTGCGCCCAGACGTGAGCGTCCGTGCGCGTATCAATTAACTGGGCATTCAAATGAATCCTGCCTGCTTCCCTGCGCACGCTTCCCTCGAGCACGTACGCGACATTCAATGCACGACCAATTTCCTGTGTGTTCCGCGCGCCGCGATATTTGGCCACGCTGTTATGGCTGATCACCTTCAGATTGGCGACTTTCGCCAGCTTGGTGGAAACACCGTCGTAAACGCCATCGGCGAAAAACGAGTTCTCTTTATCCGAACTCAGGCTTTCGAACGGAAGCACCGCGATGCCGCTTGCCGCAGCCGGGGGCGCCATTTCGCCATTCCAAATCATCACGCCAACTGTCGATCCCAATATCAGCAGGAGCGCTGCCATTCCGGCGATAACTGGATTCCGGCGTGTCCAGCGCCACCCGCGCGCAAACGGCGAAACGGGACGCGCAACAATGTGCCGGCCTTCCAGCCATCGTTCGAGGTCTTCGGCAAGATCGCCCGCTGAGCGATAACGCGCACCGGGTTCGCGCTCCAAACATTTCGCGCAAATCGTTTCCAGATCCTTGTCTAAACCAGGCATCAAAGTCCGCAGCTTCGGTGCCGGTTTCTCGCTCGCTTGCTGGATCACCTTCAGCGCGTGCTCACCTAAAAATGGCGGACGACCCGTTAGCAAATCGAACAAAATCGCACCCAAACTATATACATCGGCCGCTGGACCAAGTTTGCTCGACGATCCGTTTACCTGTTCGGGCGCAATATAGCCAGGAGTGCCAAAGATCGTGAGCGTGCGCGTCAAGTGACTACTAGTGTCCAGCCATTTGGCCAGACCAAAATCGCTGACCAACGGTTCGCCTCGTCCATCTAGCAAAACATTCCCGGGCTTAAGATCGCGATGCAAAATCCCCTGCCCATGCGCATATTGCACCGCCCGCGCTACCTTCGCCATTAATGCTACCGCTCGCCGCGGTTCACCGCGAAGAGCCGGGGCCGCTTCGAGTAAGCTGCCGCCGCCGGCAAACTTCATGCTGAAAAACGGCAACCCGTCGCCACATTCGCTCACTTCATAGATCGGCAGAATGTTCGGGTGATCGAGGCTCGCTGCAGCCTGTGCTTCACGCCGGAAACGCGCCAGCGTTTCCTGCGAATCCGCGTGATAAGACAGGATTCGTTTTAGCGCGACGATGCGCCGCGAATGCCGCTGGCGTGCGCGATAAATAACGCCCATCCCGCCGCGTCCGATTTCCTCAAGGATTTGATAATTTCCTATGCGCCAATCGGCATCACATACTTCAAGTTCCCCGAGTACGTCATCAAGCGTTTCTTCCGGCGGAGTGGCTTCCGACTGCGGACCGTCAGCTTTAGCGCCCACGCCTTGAGCGAGCATACAGCTCAGGCAAAGACTGCGACCTACGCGTGACGCTGACCCACAGGACGGGCATATGCCCGGTTCCCTGGGGAGATCCACTGAAGAAGAGTTACCGGGGTCGGCCATTAAGAGGTGACGATGGTAAATGGAGTTTGCGAGATTTGCAAACTAAAAAAAGCGAGATATTTGTCCGAGTTATTCACAGGATTTAGCGTCTTTTTTGATCATGAACGGGCTCCTGTCATTCATTTGCTCCATCTTTTGGCCCCAGTGAGGCAACGATTTTTTCAAAGCGCGGATCGCCCCGGAGCGGATCCCAAAACGGCAGTAGTTTTAATTGACCGTAACTGAGAGCGCTTGGTGGACGGACGGCGATGGCCAGCTGTTCGCAGGCCAGATCTGTATCGCCGGTCCATGCAGCAATCATCGCCAGATACTTGATCATGGTCGGACCCACCAGCGAGTCTTTTCCTACTGGAACAAGCTCGACTGCACGCCGGCCTTCGCGCAAAGCTTCCTCCTTTCGGCCAAGGCCCGCATCAATCAGACCAAGGACGCAGAGTGCCGGGCCATAATCTGGTTCCGCTTGAACTGTTTTCTCTTGCTGAATGCGGGCGGCCGTGAATGACGCGCGAGCATCGTCATCATTTTTCGTCATGCGCGCGATAACGCCTTCAATGATCGGGCGATTCAAGTGAACCGAATAGTCCGTCAGTGGCGTATCGCCAATCGTATCGAGAATCTTTCTTGCCGCAGTAACATCGCGCTCAGCCAGCGCACAACTTAATCCCTCGTCAACTGCGCTCGACAAGGCACCAGCTCTAGCAGCTCCAAGAGAATCGATTGTTTGATGCAATGAGCTTGTATCTGCTTTCCAGTGAAATTGAACGGCCGCAAGCGCGACTTTCGTGCTAACATCGTTCGGCTCGATTGCCAACGCGCGATCCAGCTCGGTTTTCTCTTCAGCATAGCGTCGAAGAACTCCATAACTGAGTGCAATCTGCTGGAACGTTTCAGTGTTGCGCGGGTCAATGTTGCCTGAGCGTTCCAGATTTTGCGTAGAGTCCTCCCAGCGTCCCTGGCGTCTCTGAATGTAGCCCATCATCCGAAATATCCGCGCATCGTTAGGCAGGGCCTGTTGCGCGACATCCAATTCAGCCAGAGCGCCACTGTAATCGAGATGCCCATGATAAAGATTTCGCGCATTCACGTAATGCGTTTCACCTGAATCCGGGCGGAGGCTAAATGCCCGCTCGATAGCTGTTTCAGCCAATGCCAGCCGGGTCGGGGCGTGATCAAAGCCTAGAAAATAGAGCTGCTCATGTGCGTAGGCGAGTTGACAGTAAGCCGCAAAAAAAGAGGGATCGCGTGCGACGGCCTGATTCAACACATCTACCGCTTGGAGCAAATTCGCCTTCAGGCCGCTGCTAAGACGAAGCGCGAGAAGATTCTTGGCGCGATTGTACAAATCGAACGCAACCAGGTCCGTTGTTGGCGGCTGTTCAACGGCCAGTTTCTCCGCAGTCGAAATTTTCGCACGAAGCTGCTGAGCGACTTTTCGCGCAAGCTCGCTTTGGACCGCAAACAGGTCATTCAAATCGCTGTCAAATTCCTCTGACCAGATGAGTGCTCCAATACCAGCGTCTATCAATCGGGCCCTCAGGTGAAAACGCCCACTTCCGCGCTCGCGGGAAACAGTGCCTTCCAGAATATGAGAAACACCAAGGGCTTTACCAATTTCACGAATGTTCCGATTCCCGCGATACTTCATCACACTGGTGTGACTGATCACCCTGAGATCGCGAATGCTGGCGAGTTTCGTCAAAATGTCATCCTGAACCCCATCGGCAAAAATGACGTCTTCCTTGTCGTCGCTCAAACTTTCGAAGGGCAGAATAGCAATACCGGTTGTTGCTGGCGGGTTTGGCGCGCCGCCTTTCCACATCATCCCTCCTGCCACCAATCCCAACGTGATCAAAAGCGCAGCCATCCCGGCAACAACTGGATTCCGCCGCGTCCAGCGCCATACCTGCGCACCCGGTGAAAGGGGCCGAGCCGCGATAGGCTGCCCTTCCAGCCATCGTTCGAGATCTTCGGCAAGATCGCCCGCTGAGCGATAACGCGCACCGGGTTCACGCTCCAAACATTTCGCGCAAATCGTTTCCAGGTCCTTGTCCAACCCAGGCATCAAAGTCCGCAACTTCGGTGCCTGTTTCTCGCTTGCTTGCTGGATCACCTTCAGCGCGTTCTCACCTAAAAATGGTGGACGACCCGTTAGCAAATCGAATAAAATCGCACCCAAACTATATACATCGGCCGCTGGACCAAGTTTGCTCGAGCCCGCGCCTGCCGGGTCCACTTGTTCCGGTGCCACGTAATCAGGCGCACCAACGGCAGTAAGCGTCCGCGTCAGATTGCTTGTTGGTTCCAGGCACTTGGCGAGACCGAAATCGCTGACCAGCGGTTCGCCCCATCCATCTAGCAAAATGTTTTCAGGCTTCAGATCTCTATGCAGCACTCCCTGCCCATGCGCATACTGGACCCCCCGCGCTACCTTCGCCATGAGTGCCGCCGCCCGGCGTGGATCATTCCGCAACACCGGCGCCGCGTCCAGCAAATTGCCGCCGCCGGCAAATTTCATGCTGAAAAAAGGCAGCCCTTCGTCGCTCTCGCTCACGTCATAAACAGGGAGAATGTTCGGATGAATGAGACTCGCCGCAGTCTCCGCCTCCCGTCGAAAGCGCATCAGCGTCTCGACTGAGTCGGCGTGATAAGGCAAGATTCGTTTCAACGCTATGATGCGGCGCCGATGCCGCACCCGGTAGACGACGCCTACGCCGCCGCGCCCGATTTCTTCAAGGATTTGATAATCGCCTACTCGCCACTCGGCGTCCCGCACATCGAGTTCGCCAAGCGCGTTCTCGAGCGCCTCCTCCGCGTGACGAGCGGGTATTCCGGCGCCCAAACCTTGAGCAAGCATACAGCTTAGACAAAGACTGCGTCCGATCCGCGACGCCGATCCACACTGCGGACAAACGAGCGGTTCCTTTTGGAGACGAATCGAAACAGGAATGCCGCTCATCGGATTCTGAAGCTTAAAAAGGGCTGCAAGTGGGAGAGGCAGCGGATCGGCGGAGAGTCCGAATATCGGCTATTGGCGCCGGCGCTTCCTCTATGCTTACTCCGGAATTGGCGGAGCCGAGTTCCCGAAAAAATGCGATTGCTAACCAACCAAATGGCCAGCACATCGAAGACCCCGCTGTCCAAAATCGCCCATGCGACCTTTGCGGGCTGCGCGCTCGAACAGTTCGCAGGCGCTTAAACGCCTCGATTTCAATATTCCAGACCTCAGATCTACCGCTATTCTGCCGCGCTCAACGCTGCACAGAGGTAACGGAGTTCATCGTCGATCTCGTTGGGGCCTTCAACGGTTTGAGCGACTTCTTCGCGGAGCAACGCCCGATAGCGTTCGCGCAGCCTGTGGACAAGGCGTTTCACCGCCGACTCCTGAAGGCCCAGCGTTTTTGCGAACTTGGCGTAGGAAACATCTTCCCGCTCCGCTGCAAGGCAACTATTCAACACATCAAAAACACGTCGACGACCGCGCTTTTCGCATTCATCGCCCAACCGCCGCAACGCGCGCTCGACAACGGTCGCGGCCCAACGCACATCAAAGATTCTTTCCGGCGACCAATTCTCAGATTCCTGCTCTGGAATCGACAAGTGCGAAGGCGCCTCAGCCATCCAATCGTCCCACGAAACGAATTGCACGTCGCCACCGCGTTTCCGGGCATGGCGCTTGTCCACAGCGTCATGCAAGAAATTCTGCAATGCCTTGAGCACCAGCGAACGAAATCGCCCCCGACTGCGATCAGCCCGTTGCAGAAGCCGACCTTTCAGAACCATGGCGAAAAAATCCTGTGTCAGGTCCTGAGCGTCGGGAACCGAGTGGCCCTGGCGGCAGATAAACGCGAAAACTGGCCGCCAATAGATTCTGCAAAGCTCGGCAAGCGCGGCATGCGCCTTCTCTTCGTTTCCGTCAGAATCCGTGCACGACAATACGACGCTCCACCGTGTGGTCATAAAGCGGTCGGGGCGGCGGGCGCCGGCCTGAGATGCTTCGGATTTCACAGCCGCGGATCATCTCATTTGTACGATTGTTAGGCAAGCGCGTAATTTTTTCCGCCCGCTACTGGAATACTGCACGTTTAGAGCGGGTCAACGCGATTGGAAACGGCGTTGGCGAGTGAAACGGGCGCTCATTGTCGCGTCCGCCGTCTCGGGCCAGATTTCTTGTCCATCTCAGCACAGATATTCGCGGACAAGATTCCCTGAGGTATCGGGTTCGCGACGCTGCGGGGAAGCATTTCAGCTTCCCCGCGCCGTTTCTATAGACATGCACCGTCTCTTAATACCGGCGTAGCGCTCGTCAGTCGGCGCAGTGTCCGGGGCCGATTGTTCCCTCGTTGTATTCTGTGAGCGTTTCAGTCAGTCCGCTGGTCTGACTTGGTGACAAATAGCCGTTGCCGACAGGCGGCACGATCAATCCTCCAACCATGGTGTCCGCGTCGATTATGGATTGCTGAACGGCTGTTGGATCCGCTCCATTGCCAATACTCAGCTTTGCGGCAATGAGCTGGTGGGCCAGGATTAGGAGCCCATTGCCCTGCGCGGGACGATTCAGGATTTGAAGCAGCTGTGATTGACTATAGCTAACAGCGCCAAGCGTTAGGCTTTGGACTGGCCAGGCGTCAGGATGATTTTTCCAATATCCCTGGGTATACGTGCAATTTTGCCCCGGATTACAGGGCGCGGTGGCACACGAGATGGTGTTACCCCACGGGCTCTCATCACAGGAATCCGTTTCCTTCACACGGCAGCGGAATACATAAGCAGTGTCGCACAGGAGTGGCTCGCCCGAGCACGCGCTTTGCACACCAAACGAGTCGAACAATTGATCATCGCCGATCACGACCTCCATCGTTTGATTTGGCGCCAGACTATTGGGAAAGCTCGCCTGGCAGACCGCATCTGGATCGTCGGGCCATTGGTTGCCATTGGCGATAAAGTCCGCAGCTGTCATCCACTCGACGACAAATCCGTTCGGGGCACCGGATTCTCCGGCAGTGACCTCAACGGCTATGTTTGAAGCCGCAGACGTGGAACACGCGATAGCTGGTTTGTCTAACTGACATGGGGTTGGTGTCGGATTACAGTAAGGCGCGCACATGTTTCCTTTACTATATGCGGCCAACAGAGGGACCAGGTTACCAACCGTATTCTCTGGCAAGAACCCGTTGCCGATAGGAGGAACGATCAAGCCACCTATAGTGATATCCGAATCGATTATTGTCTGCGCGATACAAGAGTCGTCAGAATGATTACAAGTAATATTTAGTTTAGCCGCGATCAGGTGCTGAGCGAGGTCAATTAAACCGTTATTATTGACAGGCTCGTTCATGATCTGGACTGCTTCTGCGGCGCCATAGACATGTTGACCAAGCTGGATCTCAGTTACGCACCATAGCTCTGGATGATCTCGCCAGTAGTTTCTACTCCACACACAACCGGGTGTTGGTGTAGGTGTCGGCGTTGCCGTAGGTGTTGAACTAGGGGTTGCTGTCGGGGTGGCTGTGGCTGTAGGCGTAGCTGTGGGCGTCGGGCTCGGCTTGGGTGTTGGCGTCGCCGTCGGAGGTGGTGTTACCGTAGCCGTTGCCGTCGGCGTAGCTGTGGCAGTTGGCGTTGCCGTAGGGGTAGCTGTTGCGCTCGGACTAGGCGTCGGAGTTGGATCCGGAGTTGCCGTAGGTGTAGATGTAGGAGTCGCCGTAGGCGTAACGGTTGGAGTCGGACTCGGACTAGGTGTTACCGTACTTGTTGGGGTTGCAGTTGCGGTGGGAGTTGCCGTGGGCGTGGCTGTTGCGGTCGGAGTAGCTGTCGGTGTAGGGGTGATTGGTGGCGTTGCGGTAGGGCTAGGCGTAACGCTAGGTCTAGGCGTAGGCGTCGGCTTCCGTGGTGTCGGAGTTGGAGTCGGTGTGGGCGTTAAAGGGGGTGGAGTCGGCGTAGGTGTCGCAGGTGTTGGAGTAGGTGCGGGCGGAGGCGGTTTTGAACAATCCTTACATTTTTCGATCGTAAAGCGAACCACGTACCAGGGATCTTTTACAAACACAACCGTTCGCGTCCAGCAAAACACACATCCTTCGCGCGTAGTATAGGTTCCGGTAAAATACGATGAACCATCATGCTGTTTGCGTTTTGTGATCGCCAGGCCTGGAATTACATTAGGCAGATGCGCCATTGCTTCCGGCAGGAGAATAGCTTGTGGCCAGGCTCCAATCGCGGCCTCCGCTTTGGTCGCTGCCTGCTCCAGTGCCGTTCTTAATCCGTTCCCTCTAAATTGTTGTTCAGAAAGAATAATGTTTGAGCCTCGCGCTCCCTTCGGAAAGGCAGCCAGTTCGTCGTGTGTAAACCTGGCAATAATCGCGTCTATTTTCGCTGCGGAAATCTGGCCTTTGCTTTTGCGTTGTTTTCGATGTTTTGCTGCCTCTAGCGGTGCGGCTGGTGCCAAAGCCACCAAAATGGCCAGTACAGTTGTTATGTGTCTAAAAAAGTGCGTTTTCATGTTGTTATCCTTGAGAAGCCTTAGCGTGTTACGCAAAGGCATGAGGCGTCTTTCATTGCTTAGGTCTTTATCCGGAAACGGCACGACCAGGTTCCCGAAAAGATCCATGCGTTAGTCAATCTTAGTTATATAACATCAACTATGTGACGACGTTTATTAATAGAGATCTCCGTAGGTGTTTGGCAACGCGTGCAAAAACAGGCGTATCCCAACCCCCCCGTTGCTTGAGACAGCTAGAGCTATGCTTTTCAGCCGGATTACCCGATGTTACACAATTATTAAACTACCCAGGCCAGGCTTGTTGCCGTAGCTCTCCACGCGGACACCCGGAAGTGCCGACATTCGCTGACTGAAACTACGTCTTAGGTCTTTATCCGGAAGCTACGCGGCAAAGTTCCCACAAAAGTTCGGATTCTTGTTCTATTTTGCTAAAACACGGACTCTGGCGGGATCGTGCAATACCCGAACCGCCTGTCACATGCCGGTAAGATAAATGACGGCGAACCCGAGCGCGGGCCTACCGTGTGGGGATTCCAATATGGCGCGGCTTTTTCACTATCCAAAGCTCAAGAAGGCTTTCCGACGTGTCGATCGCTCACAAATGGATCGGCGGATGTACGCTGTTTTGAAACACGCTGTCGAGCGTCGCTTCCTCGTCAAAAGCAGAACGGGGGCACAACACTTGTGCCCCCGTTCATGAAATCGCCGGATTATAAATTCTATCGAATGGTAGGGTAACTCAATTGTTGACGTCGGCTATTCCGACTTCCCCAATCCGGTTTTATAACGCCTAATCATTACAGTGACCGGGACCAATCGTGCCCTCGTTATATTCCGTGAGTGTCTCAGTCAGATCGCCGGTCTCTTCCGGTGACAAGTAGCCGTTACCAATCGGCGCTACCACCAATCCTCCGATCATGTTGTCAGCGTCGGCGATGGCCTGCTGAACCGCGGACGGATCCGCGCCGTTGGCTATGTTCAGCTTCGCCGCGACCAGCTGGTGGGCTAATATCGTGAGGCCGTTGCCTCGCGCTGGGTTGTCCAGAATAGCCATCAGTTCGGCGGCTTGATACGCCACTGTTCCAAGAGTGATGCTGGTTATCGGCCATGCATCTGGATGGTTTCGCCAGTAACCTTGAGAATAGGTGCATGAGGTTCCTCCGACACACGGCAGCGTCGCGCATGTAATCATGTTGCTCCTTGCGTCGATGCTAGAAACTGCTGCAGAGGCACGGAATACATACGCCGTGTTACACAGCAGCGGACTGCCAGAACAAGGACTGGATACAGCGCAGTTGTCGTGCAGGCTATCATCGCCAATGGTTACTGTGATGCTTTGCCAAGGGAGAAGCTTATAGCCTTCACAGTCTGGCGTCGCCGGGACGCCGAAGGTGGCTCTGCAGAAGCTTGGAGCCTCATGGTTGGGAACCTCCGAAGTTACAGGCCACCTATTTCCCAGGGCGGTGTAATCGGCCAGTGTCATCCACTGGATTGAGAATCCGGCTGGAGCGCCGGCTTGTTCTGTACTGACAGTGATGGCGATATTCGATGATGCTGATGTTTCATAGGAGATGTTCAGCGAAGCAACAGCCGGCGGCGCTGGCGCAGGCGTAGGTGTCGCAATCGGACGCAGCACGGGTTTTGATCTCACAGGAGGTACTGGCAGGAATCTACCGGACCGTGGTGTCGAAAATGCCGGTTGGTTCATCATGAACCCGGCAAGGGTCGATATCGTTAGGAGGATTATATTCTTAGTGTTCATTTTGCGGTTTGTGGGTGCTCAAGTCCACCAAGGCAGAGTCGTCCCGTCTTAGGCGTGCGAACTTTCTCACCGAGGTTTAGCCGGTGCTTAATTAGTTCACTGGGGGGCCTGAGTTTCTGCTACCCTTTGGTATCTTGTCACCTCCTTCTCCGGAAAAGGCGATACCGAGTTCTCAGGAAAGTGTAAAATTTTCCGACTGGGGCAATCGGCGGATAGACAACGGCGCGCTCGCTGGGCTCAGCGAATCCTCACTGCAAACAAATCCCGAAGAGAGATTTGCATCGTTCGCCAGGAGCCCAGGCCCCGACGAGAGATTCAAGCCCCACCTCGATTGAGACCGGGGGGTCAGACGCGATCGCCGGAGTGCTTATGCCGATCTTTGAAAGTGATCTCGGCGATTCCTGATTTATCAAGCTCGCCCAGCCCCTCCGCGACCATGCGATCGTACTGTCCCTTCGTCGCACGCGCCAGCGGTAAATCGAGGCCCACGTTGCGCCCAAGCTCGAGAGCGATCCCGCTGTCTTTGGCCGCGTGCGCCGCGGAGAAGAAGCAACTGTGTTCGCGATTTTGCATATCTTCGCCGTCGGTTTCCAGCACGCGCGAGGCCGCTCCTGTTTGGGAAAAAACCTTTCTCAGCATTTCCAAATCCAAACCGAGCGCGGCGCCGAGTGCCAACCCCTCCGCCAATCCCGCGGTGTTAATGTTCATTACCATGTTGACGAGCGCCTTTACTTTCGCCGCTTCGCCAGCTTTGCCGACGAAGCGCAATTCGGAACCAATCTCCTTTAAGATCGGTTCGGCCTTGCGGAATGCCTTTTCTGTTCCACCACACATCAAATAGAGCCTTCCTTCCCGTGCCTGGGGAATACTCGAGGCCATGCACGCTTCGAGCGTTTGTGCCCCAGCCTGGTGCGCCAATTTTTCTATTTCGACATGCACCTTAGGCGAAACCGTTGCGCAATTTATGAACAGCTTACCGCGAGCGTTAACCAGCAAATTATCGCCACTCCCTCCGAAGATGTTTCTCATTGCCTGGTCATCGGTCACTACCGTGAAAATCACGTCAGATTCTGCCGTTACTTCCGACAAATCTTGAGCGGCGGCGCAGCCGAGCTCAGTGGCAACGGACGTAGCAACCGCGCGATTGGTGTCGTAAACGGCGGTGACGTGAAATTGCCGATCTTTCAATCTGCGCGCCATGTTCCCGCCCATACGACCTACTCCAACAAATCCAATATTCATAAAAAACTGTCCTTTACCGTCTCATCAAAACTGAGAACTCGGCCATTACATTTTCCCGGCGAAAAACGGATTGTGCTGTTTCTCTTCGCCGACCGTTGTCATCGGACCGTGTCCCGGGCAAATGACCGTTTCGTTCGGCAATGTAAGAATCTTCTCAAGATTATTTCGAACGGCGTCCTGGTAGGAAACGTTTCCTCCGCCCATCGATCCGGCAAAAAGCGAGTCGCCCACGATCGCAATGGGGCGCGCCAGACCGTTCACAACATAAGTCATTCCCCCCTGCGAATGGCCCCAGGTCAATCGCGTATCAATTTCCAAATTCCCGAGGTGAAAGTGCTTTCCTTCATCGATGGGTGCCACGCCGGAGACGGGTTCACGGGCGGGGCCAAAAACGTTCGCGCCGGTTTCCTCACGCAGGCGCGGCAAATCCGCGACATGATCTGGATGGGCGTGCGTGAGTAGAATCAATTCCACCTTCAATTTGTGGCGGTTGGCAAAGCGCACGATTTCGCTGCAATCGGCACCCGTATCGAACGCAGCCGCGGCGCGAGTTGCCGGGTCCCAGACGAGGTATGCGTTCACCGTCATATCGTGAAACCGCGTGTTAAATTGCGCAAAACCATCGCGCTCATCGATCCTTTCCGGACGCCAATCGTCTTTCGCCAGATCACAAAGCGGGTCCGCCGCAAGATCCAGAACCGGTGCAACTCGCAGCATCGCCGCTTCATCAAACTCGCCTTCGCGTAGTTTACGGATTGTCTGCAATTCGACGCCTGCCTTTTTTGCCAGCTCGGAATCGGAAATTCCCAAACCGCGCTGCGCTTTTCCAATGATATCACCAACGTTGTCTTCGAGCGGGATCATACTTTAAATTCTATTTGTTAAACGTGAATCGGTTGTGCCTGTCGAACAACGCGCAAACCGTTAATCTGATCCGGCGCCAACCTCTCAACCGACGCGGCGACGCAGCCAACAGAAACTAACGTGCCCGTTTCCTTTTCGATGGATGTCATCTCAACATTATTAATGCCGCAGGGAACGATGGAATTAAAAGGCGAAAGATCGCCGCACACATTCAAGGCAAAGCCGTGCATGGTAATCCAATGACGAACGCCAACGCCAATCGAAGCAACCTTGCGAGCACCGGCCCAAACTCCGGTAAACGATTCGCGCCGCGCACCAGCAATCCCGTATTCTGCAAGAATGTCGATGAGTAATTGTTCGAGCCAGCGCAAATATTTGTGCAAATCCTGATCGCATCGCCGTAGGTCGATGATGGGATAACCGATCAGCTGCCCGGGTCCGTGATAAGTGGCCTGGCCGCCGCGGTTGATGACGAAAAGAGGATGCGGCAAATGCGCGCCGTCGAGTTCGCCACAGGGAATCCGTCCTGCAGCGGACAAACTCGATCGATCCGGTGTTCGGCCAATCGTGTAAACGGGTTCATGCTCGAGTAAGAGCAATTGGTCTTCTGCCGAAAGGTCCTCACGTTTTTTCAGCACAATTGCTTCCTGCAAAGCCAGCGCGCGCTGGAACTCCATTCGCCCGAGCCAGTGCACGCGGAGATCGACAACCGCTGGTTTCATATCCGTGTTGCTCCCGGGACCCCCAGGCTCGCGACTTCCTGAGAGCGCAAGTGCGTCAACCCAATGGCAAGCGCGTCGGCGGCATCCGCGCCCGGAGTTTCTGTCAAACCGAGAAGAGCGCGCACCATGAAGGCCACTTGATCTTTTCCCGCGGCGCCGCGGCCCACGGTGGATTGCTTGATTCGTCTTGGGGAATATTCAAAAACTGGCAATCCATTCTCTGCGGCCGCCAGGATAGCGGCACCCCTGGCGGCCCCCAGGAGAATCGCAGTCTTGTGGCTTTGCACATAAATGACTGCTTCAAGTGCGCAGCAATCCGGTTCGTGCTCCCGAATCAGTTCCGCCAACCGATCGCGAATCGCGACCAGACAAGATGAGGAACGCAGTGTGCCGGCGTTGTGAATTGTTCCGAAATAAACAGAACGTGGTTTGCCATTGTTCGCATCGACAATTGCGACACCGGTATTGCGCAAGGAAGCGTCAACAGCGAGCACGCGCATTACCTTTAACCTTAAAATTGCCCGGTCCTGGTTCAACATGGAATCGACAAATTCGCAAACACCCGTTTTACTCGCGGCGAAATGTCGAGCGCTCTGCACAAACAAACGGCGGACAAGGCGCTAATAAATAGCGCAAAGATCATTGTCCTAACGATCGCGATTCTTTGGACGGCGCCTTCCGCATTCGCCACGACCAAAGGCTTGAGTCAGATCGTGACACCCGATTTACAACCACCAGGAGATCTCTCGTTGAGTTTGCAAATCCAGGACAAGCGGATTGCAAACCCATATGAACTGCAAGCCGAGCTTGGCCTAACGAAATGGGCCGAAGTAGCTGTGTTTCGCGGATTTCAACCCGACGATTGGATCTTCGGCACGGAGATCGGATTGTTAACGAAGGAACCTTTTCTTCTCTCTGCCGGGTTCGTCAATTGGTCCCCTCACCTGAATGTAGACCCTCAACCGTTCATCGAAGCCGGCTATTACACCCAGCATCACAAGATAATCGCGGGAGCCATTCATGCCGGATATAAGAATGAAGCAATTCTTGGATATGCCTACGACTTTAACGAAAGGTGGCGCCTCCAGGTGGATTGGCAGAGCGGTTCCGAAAATTCGTCGACAATCGGTTTCACCTGCAACGTGACGCGCGATTTCCAGTTCAATCCGGCGATTTATTTCAGCAACGACGATCTGAGCCGTGTCATGGGTTATGTGGTGTTCACCTACACGTTTCATTTATGGAACAGACAAAAATAACACCAGCACATCTTCCGATTAAGTGCGCTAATCAAATTTCCGCATAACCTGACGGAGTGCCGAAAGATTCGAAACATGAACGAAGTCGCACCAGCGCCGGCCTGGTCATGTTCCGGCGCAGGAATAGTCAACTCGAAGTTCTGCTCGCGCACCCGGGAGGCCCATTCTTCATTCGCAAGGATGAGGGCGTGTGGACGATTCCCAAGGGCGAGGCTGATTCCGGTGAAGATTTACTGACACGTGCGCAGATTGAATTCGAGGAGGAAGTCGGCTTCCGCCCGGAAGGCGTTCTGAACTGGATCGCGCTTGGGTGGATCAGACAAAAAGGCGGCAAAATAGTTCACGCCTGGGCATTCGAAGGCGATTTGCCGGAGTCATTCGAGCCAAAATCAAATCTGTTCGAAATGGAATGGCCGCCGGGTTCCGGGAAACACAAGATGTTTCCAGAGGTTGATCAGGCGCGCTTTTTTTCCGAAGTGATTGCGAGACGAAAAATCAAGTCGACGCAGGAGCCTTTTCTTGACCGTTTACAGACTGCCATCAAAGGCTCATCAGTAAAAGATTGATTCGGCGTTTGCCGCTGCACCTGTCTTCCCAAGCACCGCTCGAATTCAGTGCGAGCGACGATTTAACTACATGACGCCGTCCGCTCAAAATGATCAGTCCCTCGACTCGCCAACGTGGATGAAACGTCTATCCAGAGTTTGGAGCACCGAGAATATCAAGGTCGCCAGACGTGTGATCCTGTCGGTAGTCGGAGCGACCGTTCTATTAATTGGTATTGGGCTTTTGGTTTTGCCAGGGCCGGCATTTATCGTAATTCCACTGGGATTGGCGATTCTCGCCAGCGAATACGCGTGGGCGCGGCGTTGGTTGAAAAAAGTTCGACGGATGGCCAGCAACGTTGTTTCCGGTCGCAGCCGCACAACCCCGGAAGATTCCAGCGTTTAGCTTTACGCCTGTTATCCGTTGGCTTAATCGAGACTTGCTTGTGAGCCGTTGCAAGGCATAAACCCCGCCAATGACAATTCACAATAGCGTGATCGCGTCTCCGCACGGCAGGAGAGAGGAATGAGGTAGAATCGTGGCAGGCGAGGACGATCCGATCATAGAAACGCTTAGCAAGGCGAGTTCGGGACCACCCAGTTCGTCGGAACCGCTGGATGAAATTTTCCTGGAAGGACCGCGTTCACGGTTTGCCGAATTTTTCACTCTCCTCAAAGTGATGCGCGATTTTCTGCGCGGATTTCGAACGCTTCATTTTGTAGGTCCATGTGTGACCATCTTCGGTTCGGCCAGAATTAGACCGGGCGATCCGCATTATGAGCTAACCAGAAAAATGGGGGCTGCCATCGCCCGGCTTGGCTTCACCGTCATCACCGGCGGCGGTCCTGGCATCATGGAAGCAGCCAATCGAGGCGCCAAAGAAGCCGGCGGACGCTCCGTCGGATGTACAATCGAGCTGGCCTCTGAGCAACCAACCAACATTTATCTCGATCGTTGTGTGCGGATGCACTATTTCTTCGCCCGCAAGACGCTTCTGGTTAAGTACTCTTATGCGTTTGTTGTCATGCCTGGCGGCGCCGGCACACTGGACGAGTTTTTCGAAGCGCTCACTTTGATTCAAACGGGAAAGATCAAGAATTTTCCGATTGTGATCATGGGCACCGATTATTGGAAGGAACTGCTCCATTTCATCGAAACAATGGCCCAGCGCGGGATGATCGCCGCCAGGGACCTGAGCCTGATCTACGCCACCGATTCAGTAGATGAAGCCGTTGCACATATTCGAAGCAAAGCGATCGAATCATTTGGTCTCAGATCGCACCGGGGCAGGACAAGGCGCCACTTCCCGTGGCTCGGCGAACGCGGCCTATAAATGCCAGTCATCTAGCTTCGCTGAGAATTGTGGAGTTTTGAGATGCTTCCGGCTTTCTAGAGCATTTCGGAAACTTCTCGGTCGAATTTCCGGAGAACAATAATAAAGGTCGATTTCTTCCTGAAGACGCAAATTGACGATTGCAGCGGCCCCGCACCGATTTTGTTCACGGCGAGGCGGACGCAATCGGCAATGCGATGGGGAGTGCGGACCAGAGATTAAGACATCGAATAGTCTTTGAGATCTCCTGGCGCAGTTGGTGATTTTGATCCTATGGAGAAGGTTAAAAGACGGGGTCGGCCCCGGATACGCACCGCTGATTACTGGCGCGAGTATTACACTCGGAAACAGCGCGAATGGCGCGCTGCCCACCCGCGAATAAGCAGAGGTGGACGACCAAAACGACGCAGGCCAGTGACCCGAGCAAGTCGGTGATCGTCATCTGCGACGATTTCGGTTACGCCCGTGCGCAAATACTTCGTCTAGTGAAAGTTTAGTTTTGCAGCGGCTTCGTTGCCCTGGCTTCGGATTGATTTTCTCCTGCTTTCTCATAGCGATCGCGCTTTGATTGGTCCCATTCGCGACCCAATACTCACTTTCCAACCGCTTCCGTGATGACTATGGCGGCCAAGCTAGTCACCTCGACTAGGGGTCGGGCGAGGTAGCGGCGTAGGACGCGGACGTGGTGTAGGAGTAGGTCTTGGCGTAGCCGTTGCGGTTGCTGTGGCCGTAGCGGTAGGTGTCGCCGTAGCCGTAGCCGTAGCGGTCGCAGTCGGTGTGGGAGTGGGAGTTGGTGTGGGTGTAGGCGTTGGTGTGGGTGTGGGTGTGGGTGTGGGTGTGGGTGTGGGTGTGGGTGTGGGTGTGGGTGTGGGTGTGGGTGT
>Ga0081455_10001700_pt1 | contig 26650 bp, 23 predicted proteins | sample TabmetS3T2R1_FD_70207 | JGI IMG/M metagenome (GOLD analysis project Ga0081455, IMG submission 70207) | Tabebuia heterophylla rhizosphere microbial communities from the University of Puerto Rico - S3T2R1 | ecosystem: Host-associated > Plants > Roots > Rhizosphere ...
GGAAACCAGCGAGGCGCTGGCGCCGCTAATCCCGCGCGACCGCCTGATGGTCGGCGAAAGCGGCATCTTCACCCCAGCCGACCTGGCGCGGCTTGCGCGCGTCGGCATGTCGACCTTCCTGGTCGGCGAAAGCCTGATGCGGCAGGCCGACGTGACCGCGGCGACGCGGGCGCTGCTGACGCGCAGCGAGGCGGCGCGCGCCACGGGAACGCGCTGAGCGATGCCGAAAAAATCCCCCGAGAGCGGCGCCACCCTCACCCATATCGACAGCAAGGGCGAGGCACGGATGGTCGACGTCTCGGCAAAGCCCGCCACCGACCGCGTCGCCGTGGCCGAAGGCCGCGTGGTGATGAGCAAGATGACGCTTGAGCTGATCGTCTCCGGCAACGCCAAAAAGGGCGACGTGCTCGGCACCGCGCGGGTTGCCGGCATCATGGCCGCCAAGCGCACCTCCGAGCTGATCCCGCTCTGCCATCCGCTGGCGCTGTCAAAAGTCGAGCTCGATATCACGCCGGATGCGAAACTGCCGGGCTGCGTCGTGCGCGCAACCGTCAAGGTCACCGGTCCGACCGGCGTCGAGATGGAGGCGCTCACGGCCGTGTCGGTCGCGTGCCTCACGATCTACGACATGGTGAAGGCGGTCGAGCGCGGCATCCGCATCGAGGGCATTCATCTCGTCGAGAAGATGGGCGGCAAGTCCGGGCACTATCGGGCGGACGACTGAGTTCGCCGCGGTATTCGCCCGCGTCTCACGCTGGTGTGACCGGCTGAAACGGGACTGAACCGCATGGCTCGGTGTTCTCCACCAATCAGGTTCAGACGGAGGATGCAATGTCACTCCCCAAGTTATTGGCAAGCGCGGCGATTTTGTCTCTCGCCAGCGTCCCCGCTATGGCGCAGCAGGTGATCTCCGAGCCCGGCTATTGCGCGCAGTTCTATCCTAACGCCAATTGCCAGAACAAGGGACCGAACAATCCCTATACCGGCAGCTATCAGCGCAACCTCGCCGACAGCGGCATGTGGGTCGGCGGCCAGACGGTCGGCGTTGCTCCGCCAAGGGCTCGCCCGCGCGCTGTGACGCGACCGCAATAGCGCGCCAACCGGTCCAGCGGCGGCAATACGGATCGACGCCACACGTCGCGCACTCGTGCCGGGCGCCTCGCCTGAGCGTGTGCCCAGTTTGCCGCCGAGCGGTTCCAGTGAGCTGGATGGTAAACTCCGCCCTGATCGGATCGAAGCCCGGCAATTGATTGCTGTTTGCGGTCAATTAGCCCGGCATCGTCTGCATCCACGTCATCCGCACCAACCTTTCATTAACCAGACTTCCTAACCGCAACTCCACGTCGCTGCGGTACCGATGCTGTGGGCCGGGGGTTGCGCGAAAAGCCGCTTCCCTGGCGCCTGCCTCTCGCAGCGACCGAACATGGACAAGGACACCACCGCGCCCGTCAGCATCACCTCCGTCGTTCGCGGCGGCCCGATCCGCTGGCTCGTGCTCGGCGGAATGCTGCTGATTGCGGCCATCACCGTCGGCGCCACGGTCATGGCCGGAAATTTTCGCGAGCGCGCTTTGCACAATGCCGAGCGCGAGCTCGAAAACACCGTGCTGCTGCTGGCGCGTCACTTCGATCAGCAACTTGAGGATTTCGAGGTCGTCCAGAAAGACCTGATCGACTACATGCGCGCCAACGGCATCACGACGGCCGAAAACTACAAGCGCCAGTTGTCGAGCATGGCCATCCACCGCATGCTGGTCTCGAAGATGAACGCGTTGTCCTATGTCGGCGGGCTTCACCTGTTCGACAACGAAGGCCGGCTCATCAACACCTCGGCGACGTGGCCGGTACCCGCTGTCAACGTCGCCGACCGCCCCTATTTCCGCACCTTTAAAACCGACCCGCAGGCGCCGGAGGTGCTGATCGAGCCGGTGTACAGCCGCATCACCGGCAACTGGACCACCGTGATCGCCCGCAAGGTGAGCGGACAAAACGGCGAATTCATCGGGGCCGTTGGCCGCGGCATCGAATCCGCCAATTTCGAGAAATTCTTCACCACCGTCGCGCTGGCGCCGGGCGCTGCGATTGCGATGCATCACCGCGACGGCACGCTGCTGGCGCGCCACCCGCACGTCGCCGAGATGATCGGCAAGAATTTTCGGACTGGCCCGGCCGTCCAGCAGCGGGTGTTCGAGCTGCCCGCGACTGCCACGCGCCTTGCAAGCCCCATCGACGGCAAGGACCGCCTGATCTCGTCGCGGGCGCTGGAAAAATTCCCGATCGTGGTCGTCGCGAGCACGACCGCGGATGCGGCGCTTGCGGACTTTCGCGAGCAGATCGGGATGCTGGTGATGGTGGCCGGCGCCTCGGTGCTGGCGATCGCCGCCCTGCTCTTCCTCGTAGTGCGCAAGCTGTCGCAGCAACACCGCCAGCAGCAGCTCCGCCTGACCCTGGAAAAGCAGCGGCTCGACACCGCCGTCAACAACATGACGCAGGGCCTCTTGCTGTTCGATTCCAGGCAGCGGCTGGTGATCTGCAACCAGCGCTATATCGAGATGTACGGCCTGTCGGCCGACATCATCAAGCCCGGCTGCAGTTTTCGCGAGGTCATCGCCCATCGCAAGCAAACCGGATCGTTCGACGGCAGCATCGACCACTATGTCGAGCGCGTGCTGCGCGACATCGGCACGCGCAACGCCATGGTGATCGATACGCCCGACGGCCGCTCGATCCAGATCGTTAACGAGCCGCTTGCCGACGGCGGCTGGGTTGCCACCCACGAGGACGTCACCGAGCGCCGCCGGGCCGAGGAGCGCATCACTCACCTCGCCCATTACGATGCGCTGACGGATTTGCCGAACCGCACCCTGTTCCACGAGCAGATCAGGCTTGAGCTCAGCCGCGCAACGGCCGAGCGTCAGCTCGCCGTGCTCTACATCGACATCGACGAATTCAAGAGCGTCAACGACTCGCTCGGCCATCTGATCGGCGACGAGCTCCTGAAATCGGTAGCGCGGAGCCTGCGCGGCTGCGCGCGGGAGACCGACTTCGTCGCTCGCCTCGGCGGCGACGAATTCGCCATCGTGCAGACCGGCGTGCACGGCCCGGATGATGTCGAAGGTCTCGTCGACCGCATTTTTGCGGCGATCCGCACACCCTATGACTGCCTCGGCCACCAGGTCACCACCGACGCCTCGATCGGCATTGCGCTCGCGCCGCGGGACGGCTCCGATCTCGACCAGATCCTCAAGAACGCGGATCTGGCCATGTATGCCGCCAAGGCCGCCGGCCGGCGCACCCATCGCTTCTTCGAGCCCGTGATGGACGCCCAGGTCCGCGCGCGGCGCCAATTGGAGACGGACCTGCGCCAAGCCATCGCCGATGGCGATTTCGAGGTCTACTACCAGCCGTGCCTGAGCCTGCAGGACGGCAGCATCACCGGCTGCGAGGCGCTGGTGCGCTGGCGGCATCCGCAGCACGGCATGATCTCGCCGGCCGAATTCGTGCCGATTGCGGAAGACAGCGGGCTCATCAACCCGCTGGGCGAATGGGTGCTCTCCACCGCCTGCATGGAAGCGGCGAAATGGCCAGACCATGTCAAGCTCGCCGTCAACGTCTCGCCGGTCCAGCTCAGGAGCAGCACGCTGGCGCTGAAGGTGATCGCAGCCCTCGCCGCCTCCGGCCTGCCGGCAAGCCGGCTGGAGCTCGAGATCACCGAGGCCGTGCTGATCCGCGACGATGACACCGCACTTGCCATCCTGCATCAGCTCCGCAGCATCGGCGTGCGCATTGCGCTCGACGATTTCGGCACCGGCTATTCCTCGCTGAGCTACCTGAAGCGCTTTCCGTTCGACAAGATCAAGATCGATCGCTGCTTCATCACCGATATCGCCGAGCCCGACGGCTCGGCCGGCATCGTGCGCGCGGTGGTCAACATCGCCGCCGAGCGCAACATGACGACCACGGCCGAAGGCGTCGAGACGGCCGAGCAACAGCGCATCCTGCGCGAGCTCGGCTGCTCGGAGATGCAGGGATACCTGTTCAGCGCGCCGAAGCCGGCGGAAGCAATCCGGGAAATGCTGGCCGCGCACCGGGCAAGCCCGGCGGCCGCCACCAGCCAGCGCAAGCGCAAGCCGGCAAAGGTGTCGTGAGCGCCAAGGGCGGATTAGCCGGAAGGCTGGCGTCTGCGTTCGAAGCCACTTTTTGACCGGAGCAGCCCAAGTCGCGGCGTCTCAGCCCCACTGGACGGTAGCAGCCACGCCGTGGGTCCTCGAAGCTGCAGCGGCAAGGATCATTGCGGTGTTCTCCGGTGCAAAGAACTCGGCTGGCGATATCGTTCCGGCGTTCAGACGGGCAAATCCGTCCATGGCCGCCTGATTGCCGTGCATCGCCTGAAGCAGTTGCAGCAGCTCGGGTGGCGGAGGCTCGAGCGTTGCGAGCTCGCAGGTGAAATCGTACATCGCCCCGCCCCGCGCGTCGCGGATGCGCTGATATTCAGCCATCGCATGGTCGAATGGCCGCGCCCCCGAAAGAATCTCGTCGATCGCCGTCGCGCACAGTTCGGCGTCGCGGAAGGCATCGAGAATTCCCTGTGCGGTAATGAAGTCCTTGTTATAGCCGGCGTCCCCCACGAGAGCCCAGCCGGGGCCATACGGCTTGCGGAAGTAATTCGGTACGGCCGTGCCGGCGAACGGCGCTACGCGGGGGGCGCTGCGCAGTCGTCCGGCAAAGGCCGGTGCCTGTTCGATCGCCTTCAAGTAGTTGCCCTCGATGTCCTTTTTGTTCTCCGCAAACTCGACGTAAGGCCATCCGGCAATCACGAGCGTCAGATCGTCGTGGGTCGGGACCACGGCGAATGCGCGCCTGTCGCGGATATACGACTCGAACCGGCCGTCCATGGGCAGCCCGCTCCAGTAGCTGTAATAGCCGGCCAGCAAAGGCGGCTTCTCGCGGTATTGCTCGGCGTGAACCGCCTCGCTCACCATCGAGTGCCGACCATCGGCCCCAACCACAACGTCCGCATATTCGGTGACGGAGCCGCCATGCTTCGATCGTCCCTTGATACCGACCACGCGTTCGTCCTCGATGATAATCTCCTCGACGGCGAAACCCTGACGGATGTCCGTGCCGGATTCCGCCGCGGAGTCGACGAGCAGCTTGTCGAGAATCGTCCGACGCGGACAGTAGGCGAGCGGATTCTCTTCCGAGCCAGGGGCGCCAGCGATCGTAAACGGCCCGAAGTCGAAGGTGTAGGTGTGGATCGGCGGGCAGCCGGTCGCCACCAGCCGGTCGAGCAGCCCCCATCGCGAGAGCGCACCTACAGCGAGAGGATGCAGGATATGAGTTGAGACGGTATCGCTCGGGAATGACGCGCGGTCGACCGTCAATACCCGGTAACCCTTTCGCGCCAGCAACATCGCTGTTGTCGAACCGGCGCAACGCGCACCCACGACAATCACGTCGAATGCCTTGCCCATTTGGAACCTCCTGTCGGCTGATGGCAGCCGCCGGCCTAGGCATTGACGCTAAGGCAGATCCGCGTTCCAAACTTTGCCGGAAATCCGTGCTTCTTTGCAGCGTGGTCAGGTTCCACGGTCGGCGGAACAAGCCAATGGATGCTCTATCGGATGCGCTGACATCTGTGCGCATGACTGGCGCAATCTTCTATCACGCGGAATGCACCGCCCCTTGGGGATTCCAGGTGCCGCACCTGCATAAGGTCGCCCACGTGCTCGCCCCCGGGACCGAGCGCCTGGTCAGCTATCATCTGGTAACCGATGGCAAGGCGGTGGTGCGCTTCGCGGATGGGGAGGACATTCCCGTTGCCGCCGGGGATATCCTGATCATCCCGCACGGCGACGCCCACACGGTTTCGAACGGCTCGCCGTCGACCTTCCTCGACAGCGGAGCCTCGCTCGACAAATATTTGGCGGGCAGTCTGACCACGATGCGTTTGGGCGGCGGCGGTGAGACGACCAGGTTTGTCTGCGGCTATTTCGGCTGCGAGCGGCACGCGGATCGGCTGTTCCTTGCCGGACTGCCGCTGATGATCAAGATCAACCTCCGAGGCGACGCGGCTGGAGCGTGGCTGGAGAACTCGGTTCGCCATCTTGTGTCGCAGGCAGGATCGGCGCGACCGGGACAGTCAGTCCTCCTCTCCAAGATGGCGGAGGCGCTCTTCATCGAAAGTATTCGCCGCTACATGGAGGCGCTGCCGCCGGAGCAGACCGGTTGGCTGGCAGGTGCTCGGGACCCGGTCGTCGGCGGTGTGCTGGCGCTTCTGCATCGGAAGCCCAGGCATCATTGGAGCGTGGACGAGCTTGCCGCCGAGGCCGGCGTCTCGCGCTCGGTTCTCGCCGAAAGGTTTTCCCGCTTTCTCGGCGAGCCGCCCCTGACCTATCTCGCACGCTGGCGATTGCAACTCGCTGCAAGAAAACTGGAAACGACGCGGGAGGCGGTGCTGCAGGTGGCGTCGGAGGTCGGCTACGATTCAGAAGCGGCGTTCAATCGCGCGTTCAAGCGCGAGTTTGGCATTCCGCCAGGGCAATTCCGGCGGTCGGCCTTCCAATCGGGATCAACCGGGGGCGATGGGCCAACTCGGACCCGATCCGGCGTGGGGTAAGCGTCCGCTTCTGGCCATCGCGTCAGCTGGAGCCGGGCAACTCGTCTAGAGGCAGTCCCTGTTGCGCTCACGCAAGGTCTCCAGAAGGAACATGATCCGGCAAGCATTGTCCCAGATCTCGATCTCCCGATCCGAAGCATTGCGCTCTCGCAATTGGCGGCGACCGTCGGCGACGATCCTGTCGAGCCATTGATAAGCTACCGGCTGTTCGAAGCCGGGGGCCGTCGAACTGAGAAACAATCTCGCTTCCCGCTCGCCCGCGGCATAGCCATTTTCACGGATGCTTTCCGCCGAAGGAGACAAGGGTCCCCTCGCCGGCATCGCCGCCTCGTTGGACCGCAGCGAACCCGTTACGCCCACGATGCGCGTCCTTCCCTGGTCAAGCCGTGTTCCAGGACAAGTGAAGTGCCGGCGCCCTCCAAAGTTCCAATTCGGCAACGATCAAGCATATCTGGTACCTTGCATGCTTGCTGCTGCTCAAAACCGCATCGCCGCCGTCACACGCACGGCGCGCGGCTCGACCGGATGGATGTGGCGATCGGCGACACCGCCGAGCGGCTCGCCGGGCAGACGCGACAGATAAAAATATTCGATCTGATTGGTCTGCGCGTTGAAGAGGTTGAGCACGTCAAGCTGCAGGCGCAAGCCATTGTCGAAGCGGTAGCCGACGCGAGCATTGAAAATCAGCGAGTCCAGCGAGCGGACGCTGTCGTCCTCGATCAGCGGTCGCGGACCGAAATAGCGTGCCTTCAGCGCGCCAAACCAGCCGGTCTCGCCGCCCAAGGTGACGCTGGCGCTTCCGATCCAGGCGGGCGCTCCGGGAATGCGGTCGCCCACGGGATCGAAGTCGGTGAAGCGGGCGCGGGTATAGGCGACGTCGAGATCGAACGTCAGCCACGGCACGGGCTTGTACTTGTTGGTCCATTCCACGCCGACGCGGCGGCTTGGCCGGCTCGCCTCGGTGGTGCCGGCATCGCCGACGAACAAGAGCTCGGAGTCGAAGTCGAGCACGAATAGTGCGAGCGAACTGGTCAGGCCCTCGATTGCCTTGGTGCGGATGCCGAGCTCGGCGCCGCGCGAGCGCACCAATAGCGGCACACGGTCGAGCGGCGTTACCTTGTCGTTGGGATCGACCGTGATGGTCGCGCCGCGGATATCATTGCTGTGCAGGCCGTAACCGGCATTGCCGTAGAATTCGGTCTTGTACCACGGGCCGAGCACAATGCCGGCCTTCGGGCTCGTTATCGACGCCTGCGCAGTGCCGGAATTTTCCGGCGTGTCGCTCAGTACGCGACCGGCGAAAAAGTCTTCCCGGATGCCGACGGTGGTGCGCAGCCAGTCGGTCCAGCGCGTGGTGGTGTCGGTCCAGATGCCGACATTGCCTTCCCTTACGCGATCGTCGCGGACGGTCGAGAGTACATTCCGTTGCTCCGTCTTGGACAGGCCGACCTGAATATCGTCGTAGCGGCTCTGCACGCCGACGCGGGTTTGCGTCTCAAGGCCGCCAAAGCGCCAATCGAAGGCGTGCCGCGCATCAAAACCGCCGAGGGTGCGGCGGTCAAGCTGGGTGAACTGGTCGCCATTGATGGGGTTGTCGAGAAAGTAAGTGAAATTGTTGAAGAGCTGCAGGTCCGAGCGAACCACGTAAGCGCTGACGTTGCTCTGACCGTACTGGCTCGACTGCGCCCAATTGCTGGACAGGCTGAAGCGGCTCGCGGTGCCGCCATCGGTCGGATCGAGCGTCCCGAAACGGTTGATGAGCCCGCCGTCAATCGCTCGCTGCGCCACCTGGTCGGTGGCATTCCAGCCGTTCGAATAGGCCATGCCTGACAGCGTGAATCCGTCGGTCGCCGTGCCCTGGCTGTAGCGCAACACGCCATTGATCTTGCGGATATTGTCCGGCACCTCCCACGGCCCATCGTATTTGGTGCCCTCTATCGCCGCGAGCAGCGTGCCGTCGCCAACCGCGGTCGAGCCCGCGGCGAGAGCCCGCCGATAGCCGAAGCTGCCAAAGGTCATCTCGGCGATGTTCTTCGGCAGCTTGTTGACGTAGTCGATAGCGACCGAACCGGCCGAGCTGAAGTCGCCGACATCTGCGTAGTACGGACCCTTGCGCACATTGACCGACTGGATCAGCTCCGGGATCATGAAGTTGATGTCGGCATAGCCCTGGCCGTGGCCGTGGGTCGGCATGTTGACGGGCATGCCATCCACTTTGATGGCGAGGTCGGTGCCGTGATCGAGGTTGAAGCCGCGCAGAAAATACTGGTTGGCTTTGCCCTCGCCGGAATGCTGGGTCACGATCAGGCCCGGCACGATTTCCAGCGCCTCGCCCGGCCGCGAGAACGGCACCGCGTTCACCTCCGCGCCGGTGAAGCGTATGGCGCTGGCGGCAGTCGGCTGCAGGACGGCGGTGCCGTCGGTCGAAGCGCCCGGTGCGACGCCGCTGGCGCCGGCAGCCGGCTGGTCCGACCGGGTGGCGGTAGCGCTGCGTGTCCCACGATTTTGTGTTGGCTTCGGCCGGGCGACCCGCTTGGGCGGCGCGGGATCGGGGGCGGTGACATTGATCGGCGGAAGATGATCGTGCGGCACGTCTTTTTCGTGCGCCGCTGCCGGGAGCATGCAGACGGCGGACGAAGCGGCGGCCGAAAAGATCCGCAACAAGACCCCGCGCACCGCCATGCTCCTACAAGATAACTGATACAGTCCGCGCATGAGCCATCGCAACCGTAGCACGGCTGGTATGACGATACAGCAAAAATGTCATACCCGCCGGCCGACGGAATCGAATGTCCCCTACCCCCATACGAAGCAAGCAGCGGAATAGTTTCATGCAACGGATCACAATCACCATTGAAGACAATCTCCTTGCGGAGATCGATGCGGCCGCGAAGGCCCGCGGTTACCAGAACCGCTCCGAGATCATCCGCGACCTCGCGCGCGCAGGCCTGCAGCAGAGTGCGGAAAACGCCGATGCGTCAGGGCAATGCGTCGCGGCGCTGGTCTATGTCTACGACCACGCCGCGCGCGATCTCTCCAAGCGGCTGGTGCAGAATTTTCACGGACATCACGATTTGTCGCTGGCGACGCTGCATGTGCATCTCGACGACGACCACTGCATGGAAGTGACGGCGCTGAAGGGTTTTAGCGGCGACGTGAAACACCTTGCCGAGCACGTCATCGCCGAGCGCGGCGTGCGCTACGGCCGCGTGGTGATGATCCCGACCGCGCCCGAGAAGAAGGCGCGCAAGCGCGCGCACGGCCACGGTCACTAGATCTCGCCGGGCGAACTACAATCCGGAGGCCCGTAGGGCGGATTAGCCGACTTCGTCCGCGGTAGCTCAACGAGCGAAGGCGGAAGGCGTAATCCGCCAGCACGGTGCAGTCGTTTGAGAACGGTGGATTACGCGTCGATTACGACGCCTCGGTCTCGTTCAGGCCGTTCTGCCAGGTCGAGGGCTGCGTGCCAAAGCCGCGCTTGGCGCGGGTGCCGAGCCAGTAGCCGAATTGCGGCGGCACGTTGCGGAACGGGCCTTCGACGCCGAGTTTGAGCGCGGCATCCATCGGCCAGTTCGGGTTGTTGAGGATCTCGCGTCCGACCGCGATCAGATCGGCCTGTTTCTCGTGCAGGATATTCTCCGCCTGATCGCCGTGGATGATGAGGCCGACCGCCATGGTCATGATGTCGGCATGACTCTTGACGTATTCCGACAGCGGCACCTGGTAATTGTATTTGATCTCCTTGCCGAGGATCGGTGCTGCGTCGGTGATGCCGCCGGACGAACAGTCGATGACGTCGACGCCTTTCGCTTTGAGAATTTTCGCGAGCCGCGCGCTCTGCTCCGGGCCCCAGCCCGCATTGTCCTCGACTGACAACCTGGCGAATAGCGGCTTGTGGTCGGGCCAATGCGCACGCACGGCTTCCGTCACCTCTGACATGAAGCGCATGCGGTTCTGCTCCGAGCCGCCATATTCGTCGGTGCGCTGGTTGGATTTTTCCGACAGGAACTCGTGCATGAGGTAGCCGTGCGCGCCGTGCAGCTCCAGCACCTCGAAGCCCGCCTCGTTGGCGCGACGCGCGGCATTGCCCCAGGCCTGCACGAGATCCTTCACCTCGCCTCGCTCCAGCGGGCGCGGCGCCGGCCATTTCTCGCTATGGGCGATCGCGCTTGGTGCGACCGGAGTCCATTCGTCCCAATCGTCGATGTCGCTCGTGCGCGTCAGCGGGCCGTCGCCCTCCCACGGCCGCCTCGCGCGCGCCTTGCGGCCGGAGTGGCCGAGCTGAATGCCGGCCACGGAATTCTGCTGCTTGATGAACTTCACCAGCCGGCTGAGCGGCTCGATGAACTTGTCGTCCCAGATGCCGAGGTCGCCGACGGTGCCGCAGCCGCGCCGCTCCACCTTGGTCGACTCGACAATGACCAGCCCCGCACCGCCGGCTGCGAACTTGCCGGCGTTCATCAGATGCCAGTCGGTCGGAAAGCCCTTGATCGCCGAATACTGGTGCATCGGCGGCACCACGATGCGGTTCTTAAGCGTCACGCCGCGGATAGCAATCGGGGAGAACAACAGCGTGCCGGACATGGCGCCTCCTCTCGGGACACAGGGCCGTCACTTTTGCGGCCTCATTCGGAAGCCAAACGATAGCCGCGCTGCCTTCCGCGGCAAGTCCGGATCGTTGCATGGCGGCCACGATTTTCGTACACCACCGCCGACATGACCTCGCCCTCCATCACCCCCGGCTCCGCTGACGCCCTGCTGTTCGATCTCGGCCGCGTCGTGCTGGATACCGATTTCAGCCGGGTGATGCATGTCTGGGCCAGTCACGCCGGCTGCGAGGCAGCCGATCTTGCCGCGCGCTTTGTCGTCAACGACAGTTTCCGGCATCACGAAACCGGCCAGATCGACGATGCCGCGTTCTTTCAGAATTTGCGGCAGTCGCTTGGCATCAGTATTTCGGACGCGCAATTCCTGGAGGGGTGGAACGCGATCTTCGCCGGCGAGATGCCGGGGATTGTGCCGCTGTTGTCGCGCGCGGCGGCGAAAATGCCGCTCTATGCGTTTTCAAACACCAACCCGCCGCACGTCGAACATTTCTCCAAAGCCTATGCGGACGTGCTCGGCCATTTCAGGGAATTATATCTCTCGTCCAGCATCGGCTTGCGAAAGCCGGAAGCGGCCGCCTTTCGGCACGTCGTGAGCGCGATTGGGGTGCCGGCCCCGCGCATTGTCTTCTTCGACGATTCCGCGGAAAATATCGCAGGCGCCCGTGCCAGCGGCCTGGCCGCGGTCCATGTAAAGTCGTCCGATGACGTGGCGAGCGCGCTTGCCGCGCTCGGGATCTAGGAGTTTTTCGTAACCTTGGAGTTTTTAACTTGGCCCTGATGCCGGTGACCTCTGCGCTTGCCGCTGTTCTCGACGGCGCCCAGCCGCTCGGCGAAGAGATTGTCGCTCTCGATGCCGCCTTTCACCGCACCTTGGCGCGCGACGTTGCCGCCAAGCGCACCCAGCCGCCGCAGGCGATGTCGGCGATGGACGGCTATGCGGTGCGCGCAGCTGACGCGGCCGACCTTTCGGCGCGGCTGAAGGTGATCGGCGAGGTCGCGGCGGGGCGGCCGTTCGGCCGCATTGTCGGCGCGGGCGAAGCGGCGCGCATCTTCACCGGCGGCGTCATCCCCGAGGGGGCCGATGCCGTCATCATCCAGGAAGACACCAAAAGCGACGGCAACACCATCACCATCACGGAAGCCGCCGTGAAGGGCCGGCACATCCGCCCCGCAGGCGTCGACTTTAGCGAGGGTGACGTGCTGCTGGCCCGGGGAAGACGCCTCAGCGACCGCGACCTGTCGCTGGCCGCCGCCATGAACTATCCGGAACTGCCGGTGCGCCGCCGGCCCAAGGTGGCGGTGCTCGCCACCGGCGACGAGCTGGTGATGCCGGGAACCACGCCCGGCCCCGGCCAGATCGTCTTTTCCAACGGCTATGCGCTGCGGGCGCTGGCGCGCGCGGAAGGAGCCGAGACCATCGATCTCGGCATTGCCGCCGACACGGTAGCCGCCACCACCGAGGGCATCCGCCGGGCGCGCGAGGCCGGAGCCGACGTGATGGTCACGACCGGCGGCGCCTCGGTCGGCGACCATGACCTCGTCAAGCGCTCGCTGGAGGCCGAGGGCGTGACAATCGCGTTCTGGCGGATCGCGATGCGGCCAGGCAAGCCGATGATGCACGGCCGGCTCGGCCCCATGCGGGTGATCGGGCTGCCCGGCAATCCCGTGTCGTCCTATGTCTGCGCGTTCCTGTTTCTGGTGCCATTGATTCGCGCTTTGTCCGGCCGCAGCGACATCCATCACGCCAGGGAGACCGCGTTGCTCGGCCGCGACCTCGCCGCCAACGACCAGCGCGAAGACTATCTGCGCGCGCGGCTTGAGAAGCATGGCGACGGCGAATGGATCGCCACGCCGGTCAGCCGCCAGGACTCTTCCCTGCTTGGATTTCTCGCTGCGGCACAGGGCTTAGTGATACGTCCGCCGTTCGCGCCGGCAGTCGGCAAAGGCACGCGTGTGGACATCCTGCGCCTGCCGGATTGACGCGGCGATTCGCGGTTCCTGACAAAAGCTCATCGCGTTCACCCAAAATTAAATGGTTGCGGAACACATATCGAACATATAGTGTCCGTTCATGATTTGTTTCGAGCGGTTGTGTCTGACACTCACCGCACGGGTCTCGGAATTGAACGACGCGCTACTAACCTTGGGGATTGCTCGCGATGCTTACGCGCAAACAGTATGAACTCCTGCGTTTCATCAACGAGAGGCTCAAAGAGGCCGGCGTGCCGCCCTCCTTTGACGAGATGAAGGATGCGCTCGATCTGCGCTCCAAATCGGGCATCCACCGCCTCATCACGGCGCTGGAAGAGCGCGGCTTCATCCGCCGCCTGCCCAACCGCGCCCGCGCTATCGAGGTGATCAAGCTGCCGGAGCTTGCCGGCGCCAGCGGCTCCAGCCGCCGCGGCTTCACGCCCTCTGTCATCGAAGGCACCCTCGGCAGGCGAGGCGGCGCGCCTGCCTCCGACGACGGTGGCGAGCGCCCGGTACAGGTGCCGGTGATGGGCCGCATCGCCGCCGGTACGCCCATTGAGGCGCTGCAGACCCGCAGCCACACCATCAGCGTGCCGCCGGACATGCTCGGTTCCGGCGAGCACTACGCCCTCGAGGTGCGCGGCGATTCCATGGTGGATGCCGGCATTCTGGACGGCGACATGGCGTTGATCCAGCGCAACGACACCGCCGATACCGGCGACATCGTGGTGGCGCTGATCGACGAAGAGGAAGCCACGCTGAAGCGTTTCCGCCGCCGCGGCGCCTCGATTGCGCTTGAGCCGGCCAACACGGCCTATGAAGTACGCATCCTGCCGCCCAATCGCGTCCGCATCCAGGGCAAGCTGATCGGGCTGTACAGGAAGTACTGATCTCGCATCGCGTCCGGGCCTGCGCGGGTCCGGATGTGCACCATTTTCGGGCGCCGTCGCGCTTCCGATGCGATGGCTGTCGTGCATGGCCTGTTGTGCAGCCCGGCAAAAGCGGCGGTGCCGCGAAAAATTGCAAAACGCATTTGTGATCACGCGCGCTATTGCCGGCCGTAGAATTGCCCACGAACAATAGCAACCTTTCTCGTATGTCCACTTTGATAGAGAGGCCTGCGCCTCCGGGGGCATGATCCCGAAAAGTGGATAGTGGTATCGGACAAGATCATGCCCAAACAAGCTGGTGGCACAGGCCGCTATCTCGAAATGAGGAGCAATCCGATGTGCGACTATAGTTTGCGCGCCGTGGCGTCGCGGCCGGCAGAGCTCGGAGAAACGGTGATCACGACGAACTTCCGCGGCACGTCCACCCGCGGCTTCGCTTCAGAGAGCGATCCGAATACCGCGGTCTGCATGCTACCGGGCACTGAGCTCGCGTTCGAGGACAATGTCCGCTTCGACAGCCGCTGGATCTGGCCGAAGACGCTGGAATACAAGGTCGGCAAGTTCGGCCAGGTCGATCCGCATATTCCGGATCGTCACCATGACGCGATCGAATTCCCGGACGGGACGTTTGTGCTGGTGACGCAGCTTTGCGAAGGCCAGCGCGTGACCGTGCTGCAGCTTCCGGTCAAGGAAGGCGAGCGGCAGGCGCAGAAGGCCCCGGAGCGTCCGATCGCGGTCGAGTAAGCGGGCTCATTCGTCGGCCTGCATATCGGCTTCCGACGGCGTCGCGTCGACGGCCTGACGGGCCGGACGCGCAACGGGAATGGTCGTCTCGGTTTCACTGTCGCCACCTGCGGACGGCGACCATGGTCGGTCGATGCCGCGCGGCTTGACGGCATCGACCGCAAATCCCGCGGTTGTTTTGCGCAACGCAAGCGCGCCCTGACGGCGCAGGCGTTCGGTATCGATCACGGAGGCGCGGCAAGGTGAAGCCACCTGCCGCGCCGTAATCATGAGCGCGGCGCGCTCACAGTCGTCCGCCATCGCCTCCGCCCGCAGGCTCAGCGCCACGAAGGCGCCGTCGGCGGTTTGCGTCACGCAACCCCCTGCATCGCAGGACACGGCGGCGGCAAGCGAAGTATCCGCCGCGGTCCGCGCATCGGCATCGGCAGCGAGCCACTCCTTCACCGCGAAAGCATCCTTGCCGCTGCGCATCAGGTGCAGCCTGCCGTCCTTGCCGCGCACGGCGACATGACGGCCATCGGCGGAGATCAGGATATCCGGCCGCGGCACGCTGACCGCCCAGACGATCGCAAGCGCCAGCACCCCTGCTCCGCCCCAGCGCAGCGGCGTGCGTAACAGACCCATCAGGATGATGCCGAGGCTCGCCAGGATCAGCGGGCCGATGCCGAACGCCGCCATGCGGCCGACCGCGCCGGGCAGGCTCGCCACCCATCGGGCGACCGCGACCATCCAGTCGATGCCCACGCCCATCAGCCACCAGAAGAAGCCGTCGAAGCCGAACGGCATGGCGGCGAGGCCGAGCAGGCCCGCCGGCATCACCAGCGCCGAGACCACCGGCATCGCCGCAAGGTTGGCCAGCACGCCGTAAGGCGTGATGCGGTGGAAATGGAATGCGGCGTAAGGCGTGGTGGCAAGGCCGGCGACGAGCGAAGCCAGCAGCAGCATGACGAATTCCCGCCCGCCCCACAGCGCCACCCGCGCGGTCGTGGAATTGTCGGGCGCGGCAAACAGCTGCGGCATGCCGATCTGCACCAGCGCCACGAGGCCAAGGGTAGCGGCAAACGACATCTGGAAGCTCGGATGCACCAGAGCTTCCGGCGCAATCGCAAGCACGATCAGCGCTGCGACCGCCAGCGTGCGGAAGGTGATGGCGCGGCGGTCAACCATGACAGCAATCAGCACTACCGCGGTCATGAAGAACGACCTTTGCGTTGCGACCTCTGCGCCCGAGAGCAAGAGATAGAAGCCGGCCGCCAGCAGCGCGCCCGCGGCCGACCACTTCTTGATCGGAAAGGTCACGGTGAGCGACGGCACCAGCGCGAGCAACGCGCGGATCGCAAAGAAAACGATGCCGGCAACGACCGCCATGTGATAGCCCGAGATCGACAGCACGTGGCCGAGGCCGGAGATGAACATCGCGTCGTTGACGGGCTCGGAGATGGCGTCGCGCCGGCCGGTCAGAAGTGCGGTGGCAATCGCGCGCCTGTCTCCATCGAGCACAGTGCGGATGCGCCCATCGATGGCGTCGCGCAGTCCCTGCATGAACGCGGAATAGCGCAACGCCAGCCCACCGCTGTCGGGCGGGTCGGCGGCCTTGATCGCGCCCAGCACAAAGCCGGAAGCGCCGATCTTCTGAAAATACATGTCGCGGCCAAAATCGTAGCTGCCTGGCCGCTGCGGCGATAGCGGCGGCTGCAGCCGCGCCTTCAATTCGACAAAGCTGCCGACCGCGGGCGCCGTGCCCTTCCTCACCGACAGCCGCACCCGCTCAAGCTTCATCTCCTTGCGCTGGCTCTCCATCGAGACCACCCGCAGCACGAAGCGATCGGTACGCTCGCGGATGTCGCGGGTCTCGACAAAGCCCGTCAGCGCCACCGAATAGATCGGCCGCGCCAGCACTCCATGCGCCACCCGCGCCGTCTTCCATGTCGCCATAGCAAAGCCGGCGGCGGCAGCCGCGAGCATCACCACGACCGGAAAGATCTTGTGCCGCCGCAGCAGGAACGCCGCCGCGACAAGCGCGACAGCAGCGATGGCTGCGGCCGACAGCACCGGCTCATGATCGGCGGCAAAATAGAAGGCGATGCCGGTGCCAAACGCGACCGGCACCCATGGCAGCAGGCGCCCGGCGCCGGCTTCCGCACGCGCCCAGCCGCGCAGCGTTTCGGCAAGCGACGACCACAGCCGAAAGCCTGATGGCGCATAGCCGCCGGCCTGCGCGGCGGCAGCGCGCGGCGGCCACGTCCCGGCATAGCCCCGCCTCCCGCCCGGCGATTCACCCTGCTCCGACACGCTGCTTACACCTTACGGCCTTAGACGGGCTGAAAGGCTACCGGAAGGCGCTATCGCTCTACTAGCCGAACGAATGCAGAAACCCCGGAAAAGTAATCCTCCGCGTACGTGTTGCGCAAAATCGCGGCTTCGCATAGTGAAATGGCGTCACACGCATTGGATGTATTGCCATGAGAAGAATACTGAAACGGTTTGCCCTGGCTGCAGCATTCTCCTGTCTGGCGACCATTCCCGATGCCCATGCAGAACCCAGCAACTTGGACGCAAAAGCACTTCGCCTGATGAGGGATGTGCCGAACTCCGGCGTAATCTTCTTGGAAGTACGCATCGCCGAACAGGAACGGCCCGGCTTGAGGCACTGTCAAGGCATCGACGTCAGGATCAAATCAGAGACCGGAGTAGTAAATACTATTACGGTGCAGAATTCGCCCATGCTGTTTGGAAAAATATTGGACGGCGCTACCTATGGCGGAGCCACGGTCATTGAAGCAGGCGTCCATACGGTCGAGCGAATAAGCTGTCGGGACGCGAGCGCCGTCCTGCTTGTGGGACCGTTCGCCAGGTTTACCTTGCAAGTCGGCCAGATAGTCAATCTCGGAAGCCTTGCGATCGTCTATGAGGTGGGTACGTTCCAGCTTCTAAATAACCGGAAGAAGGGCGACTGGAGAGTGGTCGATCTCAGTCCGACAGCGGCGACCTCGCTTGCCAAACGACTCCCTGAAACCTTTGCCAAGGCCAAGAAGCAGCACATGACCGCGATCCGGGAAGGATCGAAGCAATAAGAATCGATGGAGCATCACTCGATCAGCGGCGCCTTGGAGGACACATGATGGCTGACGATCTTCCACTCGCCGCCTTCGCGGATGATGACCCAGGTGATCTTCACCGTCAGCGGCGATCCGTCGACGACGAAATTCGCCGTGCCCGCCATGTTGACCAGGTCAGCTCCAGCAGCATCCGTCGACACGTCGGTAAACCGGACACTCTGCGAATTCCAGCGCGGCAATCCCGTGAAGTAGGACTGCACTCCATCCCGGCCGCGATAGAGCGTCGGGTTGGAGCCGTAGAACAGCGCGTGCCTCGAATAGAGCGAGGACAACGCGTCGGCGTCGAGCTTTGCGAACGCCGCCGACCACTTTGCGATGATGCTGCCTGCGATGTCGTCGGCCGTGCTTCCCATCCCACCTAGCCCTTGCCGCCGACTTCCTTGGCAAAGGTGTCGCGGAGGCCAATGGTGCGATTGAACACCGGATGGTCTGCCGTGGAATCCGGATCGCGGGCAAAATAGCCTTGGCGCTCGAACTGCATCGGCTCGGGCGAATTGGCCGTAGCGATAGCGGGCTCGATCCGCGCGTCCTTCAGTATCTCCAGTGAGTCCGGATTGAGGTCGGCGGCGAAATCACTCGCGCTCGGGTTCGGCTTGGCGAACAGCTGGTTGTAGATACGGATCTCGGCGGGGATCGAATCCTGTGCGGAGAGCCAGTGCATGGTCGCCTTCACTTTGCGGCCGTCGGGCGCATTGCCGCCCTTCGTTGCCGGGTCGTAGGTGCAGCGCAGCTCGACGACCTCGCCGGCGGCATTCTTGATCGCCTCGCGGCATTTGATGAAATAGGCGTAGCGCAGCCGCACCTCATTGCCCGGCGACAGGCGGAAGAACTTCTTCGGCGGGTTCTCCATAAAATCGTCCTGCTCGATATAGAGCTCGCGGCCGAACTTGATCTTGCGCGTGCCGGCAGCGGGATCGTCGGGATGGTTGACGGCTTCCAGCTCCTCAGTCTGGCCTTCCGGATAGTTCTCGATCACGACCTTGAGCGGCCGCAGCACCGCCATGCGCCGCAGCGCGGTCTTGTTGAGATACTCGCGGATGCAGAATTCCAGCATGCCGACATCGACCACGCTGTTGGCTTTGGCCACGCCAATGCGCTTGACGAATTCGCGGATCGCCGCCGGCGGCACGCCGCGGCGCTTCAGGCCGGCAATGGTCGGCATGCGAGGGTCATCCCAGCCCGCGACATGGCCCTCGCGCACCAGCTGGGTCAGCACGCGCTTGGAGAGCAGCGTGTAGGTCAGATTGAGCCGCGCGAACTCGTACTGCCGCGGCTTCGACGGCACCGGCAGCTTGTCGAGCAGCCAGTCATAGAGCGGGCGGTGATCCTCGAACTCCAGCGTGCAGATCGAGTGCGTGATGCCTTCAATGGCGTCCGACTGGCCGTGGGCGTAGTCGTAGCTCGGATAGATGCACCAGACATCGCCGGTGCGCGGATGATGCGCATGCAGGATGCGATAGAGCACGGGGTCGCGCAAATTGATGTTGCCGGCGGCCATGTCGATCTTGGCCCGCAGCACGCGCGCGCCGTTCTGGAATTCGCCTGCCTTCATGCGGCGGAACAGGTCGAGGTTTTCCTCGACCGAGCGATCGCGGAACGGCGAGTTCCGGCCGGGCTCGGTGAGGGTGCCACGGCTGATGCGGATTTCTTCCTGCGACTGGTCGTCGACGTAAGCCAGGCCCGCCTTGACCAGGCCTTCGGCCCATTCGTAGAGCCGCTCGAAATAGTCGGAGGCAAAGAACAAATTGTCGCCCCAGTCGAAGCCGAGCCAGTGCACGTCGGCCTGGATGGAATCGATATATTCCTGCTCCTCCTTGGTCGGGTTGGTGTCGTCGAAGCGCAGATGGCACTTGCCGGCAAATTCCTGCGCGATGCCGAAATTGAGCGCGATCGACTTGGCGTGGCCGATATGCAGGTAGCCGTTCGGCTCCGGCGGGAATCGGGTCACGATCGCCTTGTGCTTGTTCGATGCGAGGTCGGCCTGGATGATGTCGCGGATGAAGTCGCGCCCCGCCTCCGCCGTTACCGGTTCTGTCGTCATTACGAGTTCCTGATTTCTGGCGGCCCTTCTGCCAAATTCGCCCCCGCCCGCCAAGCCTGGTTTGCAGCCTACTTCCCCTTGACCGAGGCTTTGTTTATGCCCGGTTCCTGCTATACACCACCGCTTCTTTCCGCATATCACCCGCCGCCTGATGACCTCACCCATCGTCACCCGTTTTGCCCCCTCGCCGACCGGCTTCCTTCATATCGGAGGCGCGCGCACCGCGCTGTTCAACTGGCTCTACGCCAGAAAGCACGGCGGCAAGATGCTGCTGCGAATCGAGGACACCGACCGCGAGCGTTCCACCGAGGCTGCGATCACGGCCATTCTCGACGGGCTGAAATGGCTGGAGCTCGACTGGGACGGCGACGTCATCTACCAGTTCAGCCGCGCCGCCCGCCACCGCGAGGTGGCCGAGCAATTGCTGGCGGAGGGCAAGGCCTATCACTGCTACGCCACATCAGAAGAGCTCGCCGCCATGCGCGAGAAGGCGCGCGCCGAGGGCCGCACCCGCCTCTATGACGGGATGTGGCGCGACCGCGATCCGGCCACCGCGCCGTCGGGCATGAAACCGACCATTCGCCTGAAGGCGCCGCAGACCGGCGAGACCGTGATCGAGGACCAGGTGCAGGGCCGCGTGGTCTGGCAGAACGAGAATCTCGATGACCTCGTGCTGCTGCGCGGCGACGGGACGCCAACCTACATGCTCGCGGTCGTCGTCGACGACCACGACATGGGCATCACCCATATCATCCGCGGCGACGATCACCTGATCAACGCCGCGCGCCAGAAGCAGATCTACGAAGCGCTGGCGTGGGACATTCCCAACATGTCGCACATCCCGCTGATCCACGGTCCCGACGGCGCAAAGCTGTCAAAACGCCATGGCGCGCTCGGTGTCGAAGCCTATCGCGCCATGGGCTATTTGCCGGCGGCGCTGCGCAACTACCTGGTGCGGCTCGGCTGGAGCCATGGCGACCAGGAGATCTTCTCCACGCAGGAGATGATCGACGCCTTCGACCTTTCCGGCATCGGCCGCTCGGCCGCCCGCTTCGATTTCGCCAAGCTGGAAAACCTCAACGGCCACTACATCCGCCAGACCGACGACAGGACGCTGGTCAAGATGTTCGAGGATGTGCTCGATCACGTTCCCGACGGCGCGGCGCTCAAGGCCAAGCTCAACGAGAAAACCCGCGCGCAGCTTTTGCAGGCGATGCCAAGCCTGAAGGAGCGCGCCAAGACGCTGATCGAGCTGATCGCCGGTTCGTGTTTCATCTTCGCCGACCGGCCGCTGGAGATCGAGCCCAAGGCGCAAGCGTTGCTGACGGACGAGAACCGCGCGCTGATCGCAAAACTGCGCGGCGTGCTGGAGGCGGTCTCGCCCTGGAGCGCGGAGACCACCGAAGCCGCCATGCGGAATTTCGCGGAACAAAATAATCTCAAGCTCGGCGCGGTCGCCCAGCCATTGCGGGCGGCGCTGACGGGACGCACGACCTCGCCCGGCATTTTCGAGGTGCTGGCGGTATTGGGGCGCGAGGAATGCCTCGCCCGACTGGGCGATCAGGCGGCCTAAAAGGACCCGGACGACCCCTACCTGCGGCCATCTTGCAGCGCACAGGGCAATAAGATACCCATTCCGCCAGCCTTCAGACGATCAGGCCCTGCCTCGCTCTCTCCCTGGAGAAAGCGTCCAGCCAGCCCGATTTTCGCAACGATTTCATCGGGGACTACACGATGGACGCCAAATCCAGCAACAAGACAGCGACGCTTACGGTCGGTAACAAGACCTACGATTTCCCGATCCTGAGCGGCACCGTTGGGCCCGATGTCATCGACATCGCCAAACTCTACGCCCAGGCGGGCATGTTCACCTACGACCCCGGTTTCACCTCCACCGGAAGCTGCCAGTCCAAGATCACCTATATCGACGGCGACGCCGGCGTTCTCGAATACCGCGGCTACCCGATCGAACAGCTCGCCGAGCACGGCGACTTCCTCGAGACCTGCTACCTCCTGCTGTACGGGGAACTGCCGACCAAGGCACAGAAGCTGGATTTCGACAGCCGCGTGACCCGTCACACCATGGTGCACGAGCAGATGGCCCGCTTCTTCCAGGGTTTCCGCCGTGACGCCCACCCGATGGCGGTCATGGTAGGCTGCGTCGGCGCGCTGGCCGCGTTCTACCACGACTCCACTGACATCAACGATCCGCAGCAGCGCATGATCGCCTCGATGCGGATGATCGCGAAAATCCCGACGCTGGCGGCAATGGCCTACAAATACACCGTCGGCCAGCCCTTCATGTACCCGAAGAACTCGCTCTCCTTTGCCGAGAACTTCCTGCACATGTGCTTTGCGGTGCCCTGCGAGGAGTACAAGATCAATCCGGTGCTGGCGGACGCGCTGGACAAGATCTTCATCCTGCACGCCGACCATGAACAGAACGCCTCGACCTCGACGGTGCGCATCGCCGGTTCCTCCGGCGCCAACCCGTTTGCCTGCATCGCAGCCGGCATCGCCTGCCTGTGGGGCCCAGCCCATGGCGGCGCCAACGAGGCGGCGCTGGCCATGCTGGCGGAGATCGGCACGGTCGACAAAATTCCGGACTTCATCAGGAGGGTGAAGGACAAGAACAGCGAAGTCCGCCTGATGGGTTTTGGTCACCGCGTCTACAAGAACTACGATCCGCGTGCCAAGATCATGCAGAAGATGTGTCACGCCGTGCTGAAGGAAACCGGACACGGCGACGACCCGATGCTGAAGGTGGCAATGGAGCTGGAGAAGATCGCGCTCAGCGACCAGTACTTCATCGAACGCAAGCTCTATCCGAACGTCGATTTCTATTCGGGCATCACGCTGAAGGCGATGGGCTTCCCGGTCTCGATGTTCACCGTGCTGTTCGCGGTCGCCCGCACCGTCGGCTGGATCAGCCAGTGGAGCGAGATGATCGAGGATCCGCAGCAGAAGATCGGCCGTCCGCGCCAGCTCTACACCGGCGTCGCCCGCCGCGACTACGTCGCGATGGACAAGCGGAAGTAAGCGACGCGACTTTTAAGCGTTCGAAAATCCCGCCCGAGGATAGTATCCCGGGCGGGATTTTTGTTTGAGCGGGAGGCACCATGCTGACTGGAAGCTGCCTGTGCGGAAGCGTGGCTTACGAAGCCGACGCCGATCCCGGGCCGATCGTTCATTGCCACTGCCGCACCTGCCGCAAGACACATGGGTCGGCCTTCTCGACGGTGACCAACGTACCGCGTGACCGCTTTCGCTGGATCCGGGGTGAAAGCCTGCTCAGAGGTTTTGAATCCTCGCCCGGCAAGACGCGGTATTTCTGCACCCAATGCGGCTCCCATATCGTCGCTGCGCGCGAGGGCAAAGACACGATCCTGCTCCGGATGGGCTGCCTTGACACTGACATCACCGAGCGACCCAAAATGCACATTTGGCGATCAGATGGCGCGCCATGGTTCGACCCAAAAGATCAGTTGTCCGAGTGGCCGGAAGGCACACCACCAAAGGCCTAGGCATGCGGGTCATGCTCTGCCACGGCCCGGTTTCGTAAGCCCGCGAACCGGAATAGGCCCTTGCAAACGTCCCGCGGCAGGATGCAAACTGTGAACGCTTGGCTGGTGTCGACGTCTACGGTTCTGGCGCCCGATTGGTGAACACACCATCGCGCACAGTACGAAAGGAGAGTGACGCCATGCGAGAAATCGAAATCCACAATTATGCGCGGCAATTGCTGGAAGCACACGGCGCCAAAGCCATTGCGGAAGCCGCTCAGAATGCCATTGAGCTCGAAGCGAATGGCGATGTCGAAATGGCCAAAACCTGGCGGCATATCGAAGACGCCATGAAGATGATGCGAGGGCCGCACCAAAGCTGAGGCCGCCGGCGCGCAGGCAAACGGGATTTGCGTGAACGCGACGTCGCCGTGCCGGATCGAAGCCGGCGCGGCAGTGGCGCCGTGGAGGGTTCGGCATGGACCAAAAATCCTCGGAAGCCATTTTGCCGCGGCCGGTCGGCAGCGTGCTCTTCAAGACTTCCCTCACAGCTGAGGAGTGAAGCCATGGTTCCGAATTGCGCCACAACAGAAGATGTCTTGAAGACGATCAAGGACGAGAAGGTCCAGATGATCGATCTGCGGTTCACCGACCTGCCGGGTGTTTGGCAGCATTTTTCTGTCCCGCCGAGCGCGGTGAATAGCGACAGCCTCGATGAAGGCATCGGATTCGACGGGTCATCGATCCGTGGCTTTCAGGAGATTCAGGAAAGCGACATGCTGGTCGTTCCGGACCCGACGACGGCCTTCGTCGACCCGTACACCCCGGCAAAGACGCTGATCCTGATTTGCAACATCCGCGACCCGGTGACGGGACAACCCTACAGCCGCGATGCGCGCTACATCGCCCAGAAAGCCGAGAGCTATCTGAAGGGCACCGGGCGCGCCGATACCAGTTATTTCGGCCCGGAGGCTGAGTTCTTCGTATTCAATGGTGTCCGCTACGGACAGGGCATCAACTACGCCTTCCACGAAATCGAGTCCATTGAGGGCAGCTGGAATACCGGCAAAAAGGAAGAGCCGAATCTGGGCCACAAGCCACGCCCGAAAGAGGGTTACTTCCCCGTCCCCCCGACCGACAGCATGCAGGATCTGCGAACCGAGATGGTGCTGACGATGGAGTCACTGGGGATCCAGATCGAGGCCCATCACCATGAGGTCGCGACCGGTGGGCAAAACGAAATCGACATGCGTTTCACCACGCTCACCCGCATGGCCGACAACCTGATGATCTACAAATACGTGGTCAAGAACACCGCCCGCCAGAACGGCATGACCGCGACGTTCATGCCTAAGCCGCTGTTCGAGGACAACGCGTCCGGCATGCATGTGCATCAGAGCCTGTGGAAAGGCGAGACCAACCTGTTTTACGGCAAGGCCGACTACGCCGAGCTGAGCGAGCTCGGCCGCTATTACATCGGCGGCTTGCTCAAGCACGCCTGGGCGCTATGCGGGCTTTGTGCCCCAACGACGAATTCATATCGGCGTCTGGTGCCCGGCTACGAGGCGCCGATCAACCTGGTCTATTCGCAGCGCAACCGCTCGGCCTGCTGCCGGATACCGATGTATTCGCCGAACCCGCGCGCCAAGCGCGTCGAATTTCGCTCGCCTGATCCCTCGTGCAATCCATACCTCGCCTTCGCCGCGATGTTGATGGCCGGCCTCGATGGCATCGACAACCGCATCGATCCCGGCAGCCCCATCGACAAGAACCTGTATGACCTGCCGCCCGCGGAAGCAAAAGAGGTGAAGTCGACTCCCGGCTCGCTCGACCAGGCGCTCGACGCCCTCGAAAGCGACCACGCGTTCCTGCTGCGGGGCGACGTCTTCACCAGGGATGTGATCGAGACATGGCTCGAGTACAAGCGCACGAAGGAAATCGACCCGATCCGGCTGCGACCCCACCCTCACGAATTTCATCTCTATTACGACATCTAGTTGCACGTTCCGGCGAAAGCCTACCCGGGACGTGATCCGGGGGGACACCACGCGCCGCAAGCCGGCGGATCCTCACCTGCGCACATCAGTCGCACTAGACGCACCAAAAATCATTACTACGTGCAAAGGGAGACTTGCGCAGAGGAGGTGAGCTTCATGCGCATTCGACATTGGCAAGACGTTGCCAGCCTGGTGCTGGGCGTCTGGCTGGTTTTGTCTCCGTTCGTCCTCGGCTTCACCGGGGCGGCCACCTGGATCACCGTCGCGCTTGGGTTATGCGTTATCCTGTTTGCCTTGGAGGGGTTCATCATTCCGTCCTATCTGGAGGAATGGGGAGAAATTCTCCTCGGCCTGGCCCTGCTGGCAGCGCCCTGGACGGTTGGCTACGAGACAACATCAGCTACGGTAAACAGTGCGGTGTCAGGTTTGGTCGTGATCCTGTTTGCAGTCTGGGAATTGGCGACCGATCGCGACTTCACCACATGGTGGCACGATCACTGGCATCGGACAGCGAACTGACAACGAGGAGGTTGTCTGAAGCCTGACCTGGAAGATCTCGCTGCGACCGTCCATCGGTGACGTCGGGAGCGACGGGTTGGTTCGGCGTGCCGCGCGGCCCCGTTCGCACCACCCTCGATGCCGTGGCAACGGCCGCGCAACGCGCCGCCTCTTGTTGAGGCGACGCCGGCGGATGAGTGCTCGATGGCGCCGTTCGCCGAGATACGCTTTTATGGCCTGACTGAGCCAAAAGTCTTATGAGGCCGTCTCCTGTTTAGGGACTAAAATGCTTCCGCGCCTTGCTCCCGGGCTGACGGGAAGAGGCAATCATGGCTCGCGGCGCTGAAAGCCGTTTTGAGCTCGGGCGGTTTCAAACTGCCCTGAGGATAGGCGCTCCGCGCAAACCCCGCACCCGTCGCAGAAAGCAAACAGGAGGGCACAGGCCGCAACAGAGGAGGACAACATGGCTATGCAAATCCCACAGGATTTCCGCCGCGTGATTGTCGCCGCGTCGGTTGGGAACGTCATCGAGTGGTATGATTTCTACATTTTCGGAAGTCTGGCCGCGGTCCTGTCAGTCAAGTTCTTTGAACAATCCCACCCGGTCGCAGCCCTGCTCAGCACGATCGCGCTATTCACTGCGGGATTTCTCATTCGTCCGT
>Ga0081455_10001701_pt1 | contig 26646 bp, 29 predicted proteins | sample TabmetS3T2R1_FD_70207 | JGI IMG/M metagenome (GOLD analysis project Ga0081455, IMG submission 70207) | Tabebuia heterophylla rhizosphere microbial communities from the University of Puerto Rico - S3T2R1 | ecosystem: Host-associated > Plants > Roots > Rhizosphere ...
GCAATTAAACCTGGGCGCGGCGGCGATGTGATGGTCGATAGCTGTGCGCTCGGTTGGGCTTTATTGTTGGCTTGGATATAAGTGAAGCCAAGCCTCCGAGATAATTTCCCGGGCCACGCTTGATAGCCAGTCGCTTGCGTTGCTGCGCTGTAAGAGTTCCCGCAGACATAAAGCGATGTGATTTTTGTGCTCATTGAAGATTCCGAAAGGTCTTACTCAGCATGAAAATCCAGATAAATTTCGTGTCATCTTTCGGCGCGCGCAACCCGACAAACTCGCCGCGATTCGCGCACGGTGTCATAGTGCAGGCGAATCCATTTAAGAATCGGGGGCTCATCCGTTGGTGGTGTCTGGCCCTGTGCTTTCAACGGCGGGCAAGATAAATTGCACTTCAAGGCGCTTGCTGCTTTGTGATTGAATTGTCCTAAATCGGGTTCGTATGCAAAACGGCGCATGGATTAACAGTTGTTCGATCGAGACACACCAGATGCGCATGAAGGAAAAACTCGTAGTGCACAGCGCGGCTGAATCGCGGCAAAAAGCCCGGTCCGTTCTCGGCGCGGTCCAGTGATATATTGGTGACAATTACAGGCTAAGGTTGGGACGAAATGCAGGGTGTAGTTTCACGCATGCAATAAAGGCTTTCGCTCGCTGGGACGGTAGACCGGTGGCGGGCGCAATCAAACCTAGGAGAGCTGTTGCCGAGATGCCTGCGGACCCTTTTGCTTGTGGGCGCCATTCAATCCGGTGATACGCTTGCAGAGGCGTTCAATCTCGGCGTTATCCAGCGGCTTGCGTCTTCCTCCGTCTGTGGCGACGGAGTCGGCTTCCCGTGCTGCTGGATAGCTAAGCCATCGTCGGAGTGCGGCTAAGATCGTATCACGTTCTCGGGTACTTAGTTTAACTAGCATAGATCAAATCTGTGTTCTGACCCGAAGCCTCTATCACGCCGACACAGCGTTGTCACGCAATTGTAACATTGGAATATTCGCACGATGCAACCTTACAACGGTGCAAATCCGCGCGTTTTCATTTGGGCCACACAATTGTCAGCCAAACGTTTCTTGCGCGTCGCCCTAATAAGCGCAAAACAACGCCATGAAAACATGGCCGCAGAACGTTACGGCATCCAGGGTTGGTGACGGGGCGGCGAACGACTGCGCTAAAGAAATGCACAGGTACGAAGTGCGCCCCCGCGAAGATCATCACGGCGTTGATCTAATCAGCGACGTGCTGCCCTTCGGTCGTCTACTGTATCTAGAAGCTCGCGAAGCGGTGGGTTACGCAAAGTTCTACAGCCACTCGCATGGTGCGATGATCCGCGTCTACGATGCGGTTGGCAACGTGACCGAAACGCACGAACACAGGGGAGATTTCAGGGAGTGGTCAACGTCGTGAGAATATGGTTGTCCGAAAGTGGCGCTTTTGTTAACCCCAACAGGGCAAGACTATGAGTACATATACATACCTGCAAGCCGCCGAAAATGCATATCTCGGATGGAAAGCGTATTGGAAAAACATGGCCCCTGTAACGGGGCCGGATGCACCTCCGGCCAGTTTTTGGATTACCGCAAATACCTTTAACGCTCTTTTAGATTATTGGATCTGCACTGGTCAGCCCCCCGATCATGACATCACCATGCCGATCAGGGATTACTTTCATCAGACGGTGAAAGAGGGTGCAACAGATGACGATTTGAAGAAGCTTGCAGCGCAAGGGTTAGCCAGTGGTCCGTGGCTCGATGACTATGGCTGGTGGGGAAATGCATTTCTGACTGCCTGGGAAAATGCGGATGTCCTTGGGTTATCCGGTGATGATGTGGCGGAGTGTACGCAAGACACAATCAATTGCTGGACAATCATGAAATACGGCTGGGATACCAAGAATACCTCCCCTCTACCTGGAAGAGGCGTCTGGAATTGTCAGCACGATGGTTGGCGACTTACCGGAAGAAACACTGTGACCAATTCCGTCTTCTGGCTGATGAGCATCCGGCTAGCGGCGCTAACCAATGATTCGAAATACCTGGAGCCAGATTCCCTGCAATGGTTCGAGGATGGTTTTGCGCAGGATCTTCTCTTTGATAAGACCAAAGATCAAAATGTTTATACGGTTCGCGAAAGATTCATTGGCGAACACGATTGGGACGCGGCACCAGGATTCTATTGGGCTGGCGACCAGGGACTTTTTCTTCGGTGTCTATTGGAAGAGAAGAGGACGATGCAGCCCGCTTTCGCACAGCTGAACACGCAGATTGTCGACGCGGTAGTGAGTAACATGATCGACAACCAAAATGTTATTCACGATCACACTATGCCACCCACACTAAACACGTTCGATAATGATTACGCGACTGGCAAAGGCGTGTTCATTCGCCATGCTCTAAAGATTGTTCAGGCAACGAACAATCAGAAGTTGAAGAATTGTATTATTGCGAGCGCCAATTTCGCCTGGAATACCTCAACGCAAACGCCTGACTTCCAGCATTATTTCCAGTTCTGCTGGAACACGAAAGGAACGCTACCGCCTGGCAATTGGGATACGACCTACAAAGAAGGCACCCTGACCGATTTTCGAGGAGTGATTTTACAAGCCTCTGGGTTAGACGCTGTCTCAGCTGGAGCAGCCTTGAATCCAAATGGGGTTATTCCTCAATGACCTGAAAAGCAATCAGGCAGTAAGGCGTTCACAGTCTGGCAACGGTTCCCGTGAGGCGTTCCCATTCGTCGAGACTCGGGCGCGCGGGAGGCGCTACGGTTCCCTGACGATGTTCACCAAAGCGAGCCGTTCCTTACCGCCTTTCACTACGACGCCCAGGACGAATCCAATCCCGCGCGCGTAAAACTTGTGCTCAACATTGCCAGGCTCCAACTGGGTAAATTCCTTTGTCTCAAGGCAGTTTGTGAATTTGGCCAGCGGAACCGCGACGGTTTCGTGCAAGCTCAATACAGTTGCCTCGTCTTGAGCGAGGGGTGCCGCCAGTTCCTGAAAGTAGTGATCGTTAACCTGCGGGTGCGCTTCCATGATAACTCCAGGCTGCGCCCCGTTTACGCCGGCCCTCCACGTTCCCTCGGTGCTCACAACGTTACCTTTCCTATCGAGTTCCTCGGTGTCCTCGCCGAAGTACCAGACATTTCCGTCTCGATCCTGTGCAAAATAGTCAAATGTATTTTCCCTTAGAATGCCACGCACGAAGACTCTATCGTGGACTACCCGACAGATCACTCCGGCGACGACTATTGTTCTATCTGTAACCGCAAACTCATCCCTTTCCTTACTCAGTTCCTTGCGGCCTTTGTAAATGAAAGTGACGCCTGGCGGCAAAGGAAAAAACGGGTTGTCGATTCTGACCGTGAAATCGTTAGGATTGATGTCATCTGTTGCACCAGTTGCGTCGGAAGCTGTCAAATTCAATGCCGACAGCACAAGCGCAGCGCCGAGTCTCATTGCGTTTTGTCGTTTCATACATTCCCCCGCTAGTTGGTTGAGGTGGCGGGTCCGGATGAGACGAAGAACCTAGCGGGCAAAAGTCCCCCGCCTGATTCAGATCCGTTTAGAGACGGTGAGTTTGCAAAAAATCTCGCTTACTTGTCAAACAAAATCACCACTTGCGCTTTCCTAGGCGCTTCGCTTGTTTTGAGGTGCCTCTCAATTGAGGAACCCCTGATTGCATCTTCTAATCCCGGAAAGGTCTTCCGTTTTACGCTTGAATACACGGTAATCTTCGAGTTCCGGAACGGTAAGGTAACTGATCTGAACGCTAAACCCGAAGTCGTGGGTAAGCGTTAAAGCGAAAATCCAGAAGCTGATCGCGCAAACGGAGCGCAACCTCGTTGTTTAAGAAAAAGCCCGCGGCTACAAAGCCGCGGGCTCTTGAGATATGGATCAGCGATCCACACCATCCGATGCTTAACTCAGCGCGCTACCGTTGTACCTCCCCAGGCCGAAGGCGACTGGTTTCGCGGAGCCGCCAGCGACGGCTTGATTTTAGTGGCAAGCTTGTTCGCCTGGTCTGTCGGCGGTGTGCCTCTCAGGCGGGCTATGAATCCATGGGCAGTGCCGGCAGCATCGACGTAACGACCAGTGATATTTCCCTGCGAACTGATTCCGTTTAGCGATGTAAAGGCGGACCCGGGATAGTCGAACGTGACGAAATTGTCTGGCGGAACAAAGAAGAGTCCATGAGTCACGCCTGCGCCGTCCGCGTATCTGCCTACCACCCAGTTCCTATTGTTAAGTCCAAAAAGGACTGTCGTTACGGAGCCTGGAGGATCGACCGGGAAGGTCAGGGCGCCGTTGGCGTCCCGGTACTGGCCGTGAAGGACTCCTGCGGCGTCTACATAGTATCCCACCGTCAGTTTTTTGTTATCATTCATCTCGTAAGCTAAGGTCGCGGCAGCACCCGGGACGGTATACGCGGTTATGGTTCCGCCACGGTCGATGAACGCCTGGAAGATCCCGTCGCCGGGATCAAACGTGCCGGTAAGGTCGCCGGCATTGTTTATCCCAAGGAGATTAGTCTGGAGCGCGCCAGGAAGATCGTATTCTGTGAAGGTGTCGCCCGACAGTAAAAACGAGTGAACGGTTCCATCGCTGATGACGTAGTCACCGGCTACTGTGCGTGCGTTATTGATGCCGCGTCCTTCGGTAAAACCGACGGTATCGTTAGGGTCAACGATGGGATCGCTAAAGCTACCGTCGCTGAACCGGACAAAACCGCGCACCACCCCGGCCGAATCAATGAACTCGCCAACGATGTCGCCTTTTTCGTTAATCTTTTGCGGCAAGGTGTTATTTCCGACCCCGGGATAATCAAAAGTGGTGATCACTTCGATAGAGCCCGAGGGCGCTGCCTGCTGAGCGAACGTTCCCATCAACGGGAAGACGAATAGAGCTGTCAGAATGCTGATAATTATTTGTTTGGGTTTCATAATGCTAATTGCCTCCTTGATTGAATTTGCCAATCCTAAAACGCCGATGAGGCAAAAGCACAATGTCCAGCTGGCGAATTTCGATATAGCCAGTTTAAGTGTTACCTGATTTCGTTGGCCCGCTGTTGGGCGCGGAGATCAGTCAATGGATTTCTGAAGAGTAGCAATTGCCACCCGCCTGACGACCCCCCGCCCCGATGGCGAGGTACATGGACGGTCCACCCACGCGAATGGGAACCGGGTTTTCAGCTTGCGATGACGAGGTTCGACCGTTCTTAATTGTTGAAAACGGCGACAATGAACGGTTCCTCAACCAAAGCCCTGTTCTGGTGCGCGATAATCGCACAGGTTGCAGGAGCTCAGGTGTTTTTCTGGGATGCGCTCCCTGATTACCGGGAGTTGACCGCCGGAGAAGTCGTGGCGGGTACGCCCGGGGACTTTGCCGTCGCGGTGTTCGGCCTCGTGATAATGCAATCAGCCTATTGGTATGGTCGCCGTCTTCAACCCGAAGTCCGGTTTCGCCGCCGGGTTGTATTGGGTCATGTCCTGCTCTGCGTTAGCGAGGTCAGTTTCTTTTTCGTCAGCGCGCTGGCGACAGTGGCCATGTTCGATCATTGGAGGCGATCGCAATTCGTCCTGTGGAAGTTGATGCTGCTGGCTGCCGCCGTCTTCGCTTTCTTCTGCTATAAACGTCAGCTCGCAAGTGTTGGGGACGCCTTGTTGGAGACGACCTCGGACCATACCGGGAAAGCAACCATCGAGCCCAAGGGAACCGGCAAATCATAAAAAGATTGCCGCCAAAGAATTTTTTCGCCGTTGCAAGATTGGACTATCGCTAACCCAAACCATTTGCGAGCTTGAAATCAAGCCGCACATTTTTCTCGTTGGATTCCGCTGGTCTCAAGGCATCCAACAATTCAACCAGGCGCGCCTCGTAAGAATCGCACATCGGAGACTCTCCATTTGGTTGTATCCACTCGGGATGTTGAACCCGCAAATCGTTGTGGATCTGTCTCAGTAATGCCGAGTAGCTGTGGACTTGGTGGCGCATCGTCAGTGACTCAATTGGAGGGTTTAAGTGTGCCGCGGGATGATTCGCTGCGCAGAAGCACGACGGAATCGTCGATCAGAGATGGCGCTACGAAAGCGCGCCAGTAAAGAGGTTACGCTATTTCGCACCAGTCCGCGCGTATGCAGGCGTTGTGCGCGACGTTGATTCGATTCAATCACCTTGCGACGTTGGTGTTCCAGCAACGCGGCCAGCAGTCCGCTTTCGGTAAGGGTCGCAGGGGACGCAGCGATGTAGGTGTTTTTGGTTTTCATAAATGCCTTAGGTTTGACAACGCTTCCCACCGATTTCCACATTGGACCTTAGTGCTATCTCTTTTGGGGTAGGACGCAGCCTGCCGCTACGACGTGATGTCATATTGCCGCTGGAGTTTCATTTACTAAGCTCGATTTTCACTCTACGGCTGCGTTCACTTCAACGTCGTAGCCATCGCGCTAGCCAGCGACAGAGTCACTGTGATCGCAATGATGCCGAACGCGACAAGCTCGACCAAATACTCCGGCCGCTCTCTATAGGCGTATCGATCGCTAAAGAAGCGAGAAGCCCGAACCCGCAGCGAGTTAGTAGTTTTCATATTTACAATTTTCCTTTCACTAATGAGATGACGATCTTGGTGCGGTAAAATGGACAATTATTTTGATCGCCGCGCTGGATCGCAAAAGTAACGCCGCTGTCACCTCGGCAGCCGGATGGCCAAACTTTGTATGCTCTGCTTTGAGAATTGGAGCTGACCGAATAATGTCAGCAAATGCGGAATATTTTATCTGTAACGGTTGTCTTCGCAGCGCTTGGATCCATTGCGAACAGCGCACCGGTTTCGGAAGCTGATCTCAAGAATCTTCTCGCCCAAATTCGGCAGAATCGGATCACACAGGCCGATTTTCAGGAGCAGCGGGTGATTCGGCTGATGAGAAAACCGATCCTGAGCTCGGGAAAAGTCTGGTTCCAGCCGCCTAACAAGTTCCGGCGCGAAGTAACAGGCAGCTCGCCCAGTCTAACCGTGAGCGACGGCCGTCAGCTCTGGATTTATTATCCTAACTTTAAATCGGCGGAGCGTTATCCACTTGGCAAAGGATCACCGCTTGATTCCACAGTCGCGGCGATCAATTCTTCGTTGAACCTCGAGGACGTCGAAAACACTTTCCAGATCATTGCGGCAAAAACTGGTAGCGGATATGAGCTGAGATTGTTGCCTCGCGCGCCATCGATGAAACGCGTGTTTCAAAAGCTTGAGCTACGAATCAACGATCAATGGCGGGTCGAACGCACCGATATGCTGTTGCCAAATGGCGATCGGATCGTGACCACATACTCGGATCAAACGCGCGGGCCGGTTCCTGCGTCAATGTTTGAATTTACGCCGCCAGCCGGCATCGAGATCGCGACGCCACTTGGGAAATGATGCCACTTTCTTCTGCCATGCTCATCGACTGGTTAGGCCTTCTCATCTGAACCTAGACACCATAATGGCTACCATGACCTGCGCTCGCGATAGGAATCGCTCGTCCTTCGCCGGTCTTCCGTTTCATCGACCTATTTGGATATTCAAACCACCGCCTAACGAGAAAGTTAGGCGCGGAGAATTTGATTACTTGCCCTGGCTTCTGCTCTGAACTGTCCGTTGCAGTTCTTCCGCACTAATCCGCACGATGTTATTAGCAGTAGCGTTCGCTGCCGCCCAACCACCACTGTCATCAACTTCCACTCAGTGACCGGGCAGACGACTTCCGGTCATTGCCGGCACCCAAACCCAATGTTTACCTTTCGTTACGGTTACGGACGCGCGCGTTTGTTTGAGCTCGAAATTCAGCTGCGTCGATTCACCTAATTTGAGCGTCGTGTTATTGATCGAAGCCTTCACAGCACCATTCACAACCAGCGTTACCCGGTAATTGCCTGCCGCGAGACCCTCTAAAGTGTAACGGCCGTATACATCCGTTCTTACCGTCGTAAGCAATCTGCCAGTGTTTGTCGCTTCAAGCCGGATATCCGCGCCTTGAATCGGATGCCCCTTGGCATCCTTGACGATTCCCTGCAGTACGGAAATCGCGGCCGATGCACTTGCGACAAAAAGTATGACCCCAATAAAACCAATCCAAATAGGTTTGATGAACATAAAAAGAAAGAGGGTGGCAACGTGACAAACGTACAATATCCAGGGAGTCAGCTTCGCGTGTTACCTGGTCTCGTTCGGCCACGCTTTTGGGTTGCCTATTAACGGCAGCATCTCATCTTGAGAAAGCATTCGTTGGGTGCGAAAGTCGAATCGTGAAAATGAACGGCGCCATTCGCAGACGCAGCGTCTCATCGGTGCCAAAGCGTCGGCGTCGTTCAGTCATGTCGTTCGAAATGGTGCGCCTGGATCGCGCGTCGTCCGAGCCCCTTTACCAACAATTATACCGCCAGATACGGGAAGAACTTGAGAGCGGCAGTTTTGATTCAAGCGCTTCCCGTGTGCCTTCCTCACGAGTTCTCGCTGTAACTCTCGGGATTTCAAGGCCGACCGTAAACCTGGCGTTCTCAAAACTACTTGCAGAGGGATATCTTCAAACCCGGAAACGGTCCGGCATCTTTGTCGCCGATCATTTACCGGCAACTTTTCTGAAGGCTGCAAGGCCGGCGACGACCATCCGCAGCGAGCATGCTCCGCGTGTGGCCCGACGAGTGACCAGAATGACGGATTTTCGCAGCGGCCGACAACTCGATGTCGGCATTGGCGGCCCGCCATTCGTCCCGCTCGTCGCTGGTTTGCCGGCCGTAGATGAATTCCCGATTGGTATTTGGGAACGCTTGCGCGAGCAGGTTTTGGCGAAAAAGGGAGCGCACCTGTTGCGTTATGCCTCCAGTCGTGGCGAGATCGAATTGCGGAAGGCAATCGCTACTTACTTGTGCGACTTCCGGGGCGCCAATTGTCATCCCGACCAAGTCATAGTCGTAAGCGGCATGCAGCAGGCGATGCTGGCGTGTGCACTGGCGTTAATCAATGAGGGTGACATGGCATGGATCGAAGATCCTGTCTTCCATCAGGCACGTAATGTCTTGGCGTTTGTGGGGGCTAAAACGAGCCCGCGCCCGATCGATCGTGAAGGGCTGATAATCGGGAAGTGCTCACGGCGAAATTCTCCCAAACTCATCCTCGTCACACCGTCGCACCAGTTTCCCCTGGGTGTGACAATGAGCCTGAAGCGGCGAAAAGCTCTCATCGAGTTCGCGGAGTCGCGCGACGGCTACATCCTGGAGGATGATTATGATTCCGAGTTTCGTTTCGATGGACCGCCGCTGCCATGCCTTCAAGGTTTGGACAATGCCGGCCGGGTGATTTATGCCGGCACTATGAGCAAGATCCTTTATCCATCGCTGCGCCTCGGTTTTCTGGTGGCACCGCCACAACTTGTCGACACTCTCGTCAAGGTACGCGCTGTCATGGACCAACACTCCCCAGCAATTGATCAAGCTACCCTGGCGCGTTTCATCACCGAAGGATTTTTCCTCAGCCATGTGAAGCGGATTCGCGAACTCTATGCGAAGCGACGCGTATTCTTTATCGAACAATTCCAAAAATGGTTGGGTGACTATTTCGATCTGGAAGTAACGCCGGCCGGTCTGCATTGCATCGCCTGGCTGCGGCGGGCGGAAGATTTCCCGTTTTTCATGCGTGCTCGCGAGCAAACCGGCGTTTGGCCCCGGCCTCTTTCTTTCTTCTGCATTAAGGCTCAGTTGGATCCAGCATTTGTGTTTGGATTTGCGGCCTGGTCGCAAGCGCAAGTTGAACAAGGGTTAGTAAGACTAGCCTCCGCGGTTAAACAGCTAAAGCAGCGTGGCGCGGAAAACGGTTCACCATTTCAAATCCAATCTTTCTCACCTGCTACGAGTCCATACTGGCCGCCGACAGCTGTGCCGATCAATTAGCCGGCTGACGAGAATTGGATTGAGCAACCCGGTCAGGCTGTTTCGAGCCTCACTCGACAATCAAAAAGACTTACGGACGCAACCAGTCACCTGCGGCTCATTTGCGAAGCGTGCCTTCGTCCACTCGATCAGCGGCTCCTCGAGCGGCGCACCGCGCTGAAAGATCGTTAGGTGGTCGCGCCCCGCGAATGTCCAATACTCGAGTGGTTGACCAGCAGCGCAGCGCTCTTCGACATACGCGTCGGTGGCAGACGACGGCACCACGGTGTCCGAGAGACCTTGGGCGATTACGACGGGAGTCTGTATCGGACCGTCCGCCGTGTTCTGCTCAAGCCGAACTTGAAGCGCTTTGTTAGACTTCGTTGCTAATACCGGACCGTCGAATGTCGCCGCCAGTGCTTTGATACGTTGGAAATCCTCGGGAACGAAGTCGCATAAGTTTACTATCTGACGTGCAGCATGGAGCGCCTCGGGTCGAACCGCTTGCTCGAATGTGATGTCAGGGTAGAACCGGCTGTACGATACCGCCAGATACGGTCCAAACAGCTTGTCCATTTCGACGTTCATCGCGAGAATGTCCCTAATGTTCGCGCACGGTGCGATTGCTACGACACCGCGGATTTCGAGGTCCGGTGCGTACCGCGGCGCAATAATGCCTGTCCAAAGCGCGGCGTGCCCTCCTTGCGAGTGACCCCATACCACCACGCGTTTGTCGAGCGCAAGTTCGGACATCTGTCGCGCGGCGCGGACGGAATCGAGCGCCGCACGGGCTTCGCCTTCTCCGATTAGGTAAGGATGCGGACCGCCTTTTTCTGCAAAAGAGTAATCTGTCGCGACCGCGATCCAGCCGGCCATCACAATCCGATCGCGCTTAGGAACGCCCTTGGTCGGCCACGATGTAAGCGAAGGCATGCATTTCTGCCGCAGACCCGTCGTGCCGTGTTCCCATGCGATGACAGGACGCAGGCCGGTAGGGCGATCGGTTGGCGCGAACACAGTCGCAACCGCAATCGCTGGCGTGCTGTCGTCCACGGTGGTTGCATAGAGGATGCGCCAGCCTTGCACGCCGGCTGGCATCACGACGTCCTTGAGCGGTTCGCTCCGCAGTAACTCACCAGGTCTGCGCGGCACCCTCGACGGCGGATCGTAGAATGCATCTGGCGCTTGCGCGGTGATGCTCGCGCGAATGTCATGCGGCGTCGGCGTGGTGGTCGACTCCAACGACGCTCGCTTGGCCCGATTGCAGCTGGCTCCCGCGAGCACGGCAAGCAGCACTGCGAAGCAAATCGAGCGAAGTCTGGAAATGTTCATCAGCCCATTCTCCTGGTGAGCTGCGACGGCTGGACTATCAAAACGGCTTGAAATCTTTTACGACGATGAGCGTACCTGGTGTCGATTTCAGTCGCAGAGGAAGGATTTCCCGATATTCCCGCGAGTCATACCACGCTCGGAACGCAGTCATTGATGGAAACTCCAGAATGACGGTGCGGGGGTGCTCGATGGATCCCTCTACCACTTCGGGTTCTTCATCGTAGGCGACAACTCGCCCTTGATGAGATTTGATGGTCGGACCAACCGTTGCTCCATATTGATCGAGTAATTCGCGATTTTCGATTTTGCCTTGTGCGATAACATAAACGGACATTCAATTATCCTCCTTGCGTAGTTGCCTTATACTTTTGCCGCCCAAACGAGACTGAGATAAGCTACGGCAGGCTGTTATACAAAAGGTTAAAACTCTTTCGGGATGTGGCTAGCCTACTCGCCAAAGCGTTCGCAGTCAGTTTGGTTAGATGCCGGTGTGAATGCTACGGCGCGCTCCGCTGAACCCTCAAGATCAGCGAACTCGCTCCGACACATTGATCGAGTTCCATTCCCACGTCTTGCCCTCGTCGGTGGAGAAGGCCTGACTCCAAACCGGTAAGTTGGGATTGCGCACGTCCCAGCGAAAAACCACAATGATGGGCTGGCCTTTGTACGTGTCCCGGGCAAAGAAATGGCCAATCTTGTTCTCAAAGGAGCCCACCACCGGTGGATCGAGTTTTCCAGAGTTGCTGTCTGCCCAATAGATACTCCAAAGGCGAGTCGTGGGATCGAAAAGTCGAATAGCTACTCCTTCGTAAGGTTTTCCTGAGGCTTGGTCGGTGTATTTGTCGATATTCCCGAAACCGTTGAGGATCTGACGCATGTCGACATGAGACTCGAACGATTTCCACTCCGTGGAGTGGGTCAGCCGCGAAGTCAGCTTGCGATTCCTCAGTTTCCACGTTCCGACAAGAAAGTCGAAGTCGTGTTGAGAGGAGGTTGAAGAGGGCCTGATGCGCAGCGCTCCCGAACTGTCGAATTGAAGCGGCGGAATGGCAATCGAGGAGTCGGGAATCAGGGCTCGATCTTGCGCCAACACGTCGTGTGGACGGCCAGCGAGCGTGATTACTGCAACGAAAGTCAGTGCGATCCAGCGCATAGATCTAACGAGAAAGAGACAAGCCACGGCATGGTGTCGTGGGAAACACTCTGAAATTATTCCGCAAATGTGCCGTTAGATGTCATAGCTGCTTGTCGAGCGGCCTGTCCAAGTCAATGACCACGACATTGGGATGGCCGGGAACGTAAAAGAAATACGTGAAGACCTCGACCGGTTTCCCATCTTTCATCTTAGGCTCTGGAGGCTCTGCCTGAATCTTCTTTTTCGCTGCGTTAATCCATGCGTCCGGGAGATCAATCTTCGCCGCGTCCGCACTCTTGGTCGACCCTTCTGAAATGTCTCCAACCTCGACCAGTCGAACCGCTGGGGGTTTTGAGTTGGTCGTGGCTGTGACACCGAAAATGACCGCGTAAATCCGAAAGCCAGGCTCTTTCTTCAGACGCTCTCGCACCGTTTGAGCAGATGCCGATGCAACTAATCCAAGAAGTAACATGAGGCCGACGAAACGTAGAAGCCGCAGAATCTGAAGGATGGATGGACGTGAATTTCTCATGCGTTGTACGTCATGCATCTAACTAGAGTTACATCGCATCTTGCAATCTATTTCTTGGGTCATAGAGGGAATAATGCGTTAAAACGCTGCACAGCGGCAAGCCGCGTCTCGCTCTGTGATCACGAAAGACAGTGAGTTCCCTTCTTTGATGCGATGACACCACGAATGGACACGAATAGATACCGGTGAAGCAGGGTGGCCCGTGAATGACCTTGTTGCAGGTTTTGACCTGTCTATTTGCGTGATTCGCAGTCAAAACGTTTTCTCTCACCTGATTCATGTCTGTTAATGTGTCTTCGTGGTTACAAAACGCTGGCGCTCTAGATTGAATCAGGCGAGGCAGAGATTCCGCCTAACTTCTACTGAAAAATGTGTCGTGGTGTTTATTCTTGTAGCGTTCGCGCTCGGGCTTGTGACTAAATGTTATCGTGACGCCCATTCATCCCCTTCTCCAGCGCCCACGAAAGCAACATCTGGTAGAACGCGATATTGAAGCGGTGGGGGAGCTGGGGTCATCCGCCTTTGTTGAAGCTACGGCGAGACAGGCCAGTCCCGGGCTACAGCTTGCATATCTTGTTTGCGAAGCGCGGTGTTCCCGCAGATGATTTCAGGGTGACCGACCATGTTGACGCTTTCACGGAGCAGATTTGTGAAGTTATCGTAGGCAAGAACCAAGCGGTTAAACTCGCTGTCGCCTGTTTGCTCGCCCGCGGTCATCTCTTGATCGAAGACATTCCTGGCGTCGGAAAGACAACACTCTCACAGGCATTGGCGCGTTCGCTGGCACTCGCATTTCAGCGCATCCAATTTACCAGCGACCTGTTGCCGGCAGATATTCTTGGCAATTCCATCTTCGATCAGGGCAAGCAACGGTTTGTGTTCCATCGCGGCCCGCTTTTCTCGCAGATGGTGCTGATCGACGAGGTCAACCGCGCGACAGCCAAGACTCAAAGCGCGCTGCTGGAAGCAATGGAAGAACATCGCATTTCGATCGACGGCGTGACTTACGAGTTGCCCGAGCCATTCTTTGTGATCGCGACGCAGAATCCGCAACACGCGGTCGGCACTTTTCCGTTGCCTGAATCGCAGCTGGACCGGTTTTTGATGCGGATCGAGCTCGGCGTGCCCGATCGTGCCAGCGAACGCGCGATGCTTTTGGGCATGGATCGTCGCGATATGCTCAAGGAGTTAAAACCTGTGATTACGCCGCGGACGTTAGTCGAGATTCAAGACAACGTTCGAAAAGTTCACGCGTCCCCTGCCCTTCTCGATTACCTGCAGGATCTGCTCGATGCCTCGCGACAACGTCACACCACTGGTTTGTCGCCGCGGGCAGGTCTGGCGTTGCTGCACGCATCCCAGGCCTGGGCGCTGATGCACGGACGCGACATGGTCCTTCCTGAAGACATTCAAGCAGTGGGGATCGCTGTCATGGGACATCGGCTGGGACACGATATCGAACAACCCGGCCAAAGCGGACGCACGCTCGCTGATAATCTGCTTCACAGCGTGCCAGTCCCGTGAAGACAAGAAAACTCGCACTCATTTATCCAACTGCAGGTTTTGCCGGACTACTGTTTGTGCTTGGTGCGATGTGGTATGCCGCGTCGAGCCAGAATAACACCGCAGTTTACTTGCTCCTTTTCGCCTTAACGGCGGTGTTTCTGGTCTCGATTCCACATACTCTGGTCAACCTCGCAGGAGTAACGGTAACACTGGAATCCGTACAGCCGGCGTTCGTCGGCCAGGAGGTTTCGCTGCCGCTTGAGATCATGAACGACTCGCGTGCAACGCGTCATGGGATTGAGCTGGGCCTGTCGAGCTCGAACAAAGAGCGACAACGCATCGATCATATTCCGGCCCATCAAGCGGCCCGCATAACGCTACGATTTCCTGCGCGGCAGCGCGGCCAATATCAGGTGGAAACATTACGCCTAACAAGTGCTTATCCGCTCGGTTTCATTCGGTTCTTGAAGAAAGTTTGCTCTTCGCAAACATACGTCGTCTATCCCAAACCGGCCGGCGACGTGCACCTTCCGTCAAGCGTCGTGGACAAACGCGACGGACGTCCGCTGACAGAGTCAGGCGAAGGCGATGATTTCGCGGGAATACGCGCGTACGTTCACGGCGAATCTCAGCGTCACATCGACTGGCGAGCAGTTGCTCGCGGGCAGCCGCTGATGACAAAGCAATTTACAGCTGAAGCGGAAGGCGTCGTATATCTTGATTTTTCTGCCCTCCGCTTTACCGACGTGGAAGAAAGACTGTCGCAGTTAGCGCTTTGGGTGATTGAAGCGGAACGCGCGCGGCGTCCTTACGCCCTTCGTCTTCCAAGCGTCGAAATTCCGTCGGCTGTGGGGCAAGCGCATTTTCATCAGTGTATGCGGGTGCTCAGCTTGTTTCAGGTAAAGAAGCCGGAGGTAAGAGCGTGAGCGAGAGTAAAAGGGATAGGAGTATTCCGCGGCGACCGTTGCTTTGGCTGGCGGCCGCATTGCTCTTTACGCTGCCTCCCATGTTCGATTCTCTCGCGAGGTGGGTTCCGTGTGTTTTTCTGCTCGCGCTGGCAATGAAATTCTGGATGGAGCCAAGAGGTTACAGGCTTCGCTTTACGACGCTGAAGTTGATGCTGGCGGCCGCGGCGGTGTTCGCCATTTTTGCGAGTTATGGGTCTCTGAAGGGCGTGGAACCGCCGATATCGTTCCTCGTCGTGCTCATGTCGCTCAAGATTCTGGAAGCGCACACGGCACGGGAGTTTCAAGTGATGGTGCTAATGGGATGGGTCCTCTGTCTTTGTGGCTTTTTTCTTTCCCAGGAATTTGCGATTGCGCTTTCCATCCTGGCCGCATTCGCGTTGTTGCTCACGGCGTTGATCCAGTTTTATCGCGGATCGTCACCCGGCGCATTCTGGCCCCCGTTGCGTACGACATGCAAAATTCTCGTTCAAGCGGCACCACTCGTCGTCCTCTTGTTCGTTTTGTTTCCCCGAATCAATACCGGCTTTCGCTTTGATTTTCGCGTCGTCGGTTCGGTAGCGACTGGATTTTCCGATCGACTTTATCCCGGCGGCGTGGCAGCTCTTGCAAATTCTTCGGAAACTGCCTTTCGCGCGGTGTTTCCTGACAATACAGGAACGCCACCCGGCTCAATGTATTGGCGTGGTGTGGTCATGTGGCATTGCGACGGCTTGGAATGGCGCGCTCCGTACATGCCGAAGCCAAACTCTGATTCAGACAGGCAATTACCCAAAGGAAATACCATTCGGCAGCAGATTACGCTCGCGCCCCATGGAGCACGCTGGATGTTTGCGCTTGATCGGCCCTTTGAAAACCCGCGAGGTGCGATCTTATCGCGAGGCGATTATCTCTGGAGCGTTCAGACAATCCGAAGGGAGCGCAAATATGAAGTCGTTTCCTCTATCGGCGCCACTGGCACAGAACTGACGCCAGGCGAACGGCGCGAAGCACTCGAGGTCCCACAATCAATTAGTCCAGCTGTGCGCGAGCTGGCACAATCCTGGACGACGCAGAACTCGAATCCGCGTGCGATAGTGAGTAGCGCACTCCAGTTTTTCCAGTCGGGTTTTCGCTATTCGTTGACGCCCGGTGAATATGGAAAAAACGGTCTGGAGCAATTTCTCTTTCATCGACGGATTGGTTTTTGCGAACACTATGCCGCCAGTTTTGCTACCCTAATGCGGTTGGCAGGAATTCCGGCACGGGTCGTTGTCGGATATCTGGGCGGTGAGTATAACGATCTGGGCCATTTCGTTCTGGTGCGACAAGCAGATGCGCATGCGTGGTGTGAAATCTGGCTTCCAGGGAGCGGATGGACGCGAGTTGATCCAACCACGGCAGTTGCTCCCGGGCGAGCGAGTCTCGATCTAATCTCGTTTTTGGAAAAAGGGAGCGCTTCGGCTCAAATGGAAGCTCGCCGAAGCGCGTTCGTCACGCGATTAGCCCGGTCCGCACTGTTCACTGACATTCGTCTCGCCTGGGAGACACTCAGTTATGAGTGGGACAGCCGGATTCTTGCTTACGATGCTGACGTACAGGACGTAATGCTGGATTCCATCGGTCTTGCGAATCGCGGACCGCTTGTTCTCATCATCGAAATTCTGATTGTCGCAATTGCACTGCTCGTAATTTATTTCGGCTGGCTGCAATTGCGTACGCGCTCACCGACGGACCAGGTAAAGGCGCTGTATGAACGCTTTTGTCAAAGGGCCGCTCGCCTGGGGGCACGGCGCGATCCATGGGAAGGACCCTCAGATTTTTCACGACGCGCTGCGTTGTTGTTGCCTAACGAAACAGAGCGCATTCGCCAGATTTCGGAGATATACATTGCGCTACGTTATGCGCCTGAACCGGACGGCGTAGCTCTCGACGCGTTTGCGAAAGAGGTGCGCGCGTTTGGCAGATATCGCCAGGGCGCGTTGGGTGAATCAGGTTCGGCATAAATTGTGATGGCGAGCAGCCTGGATTGCAGACGCGCATCGGGAAAACGGTGTTCTCGATCTGACAATAAATGCTATTGACGCTCTCCCTCATGACGCCAAGAATCGCCTCTGCGTCAAGTTTGTTGGGTCCTCCGCATTGCTCCACCTGACGCGCTTCTCGCCGGGTTAACCCGTGAACGAAACCTTCGTTTACACAACGCGAAAACATCCCAGTCAACGGAAAAGAGAGGAAGAACCATGAATGCATTGATTCAGTTTAGAAAATCAATTGCACCAAGCGTCATCGGGCTTCTGTTTGCCTGCTTTGCACAAAATGCGCAATCGGTGGCTCCACCAACGTACCACGTGGGCGGAGAACTCCCGGACGTAGCTCAACGCTATGATTTCAACGGCGATGGCTATCCTGACTTCGTCCTCAATCGCGGCCCTGAAACTGCTATTTGGTATTTAAGTGGCAGTAGTTTCCTCAGCGGCGCGTTAGCTCCGACTCTGCCACCCTTCGGTTGGAGGTTGATTGATGCAGCGGACTTTAACGGAGATGGACATCCTGACTACGCTCTTTTCAATAATAGCACCCGTCAAACAGCGATCTGGTATCTCAACAACAATGTTTTCATAACTGGCGCGTACGGTCCAACCCTGCCGGCCGGCTGGGCCTTGGTGGCAGTCGGGGACTTCAACGGCGACGGTAAACCGGACTATCTCCTTTACAATTCAAGCACGCGTCAAACAGGGATCTGGTATCTGAATAACAACGTTCTCCTGAGCGCGGGGTTCGGGCCAACTCTGCCATTCCTTTGGCAAGTCGTGGGAACCGCAGATTTTGATTTGAATGGACGCGCTGACTACCTTCTTTTCAATACAAACACCGGTCAGACGGCGATCTGGTACATGTCGGGACGGACACGGATAGGTGCCGTGTATGGTCCTGGGGCTGGGACCAGCTTCTATAAATTGAAGGGTGCTGCCGATTACAGTGGGGGGTATCCTGATTACGTTCTTTTTAATATAAACACGCATGAAACATTCATTTTGTTTCTGCATAACAACGTGGCCGTGGGCTCCGCCTTCGGTCCGACTCTACCACCCGACTGGAACTTGGCCTTACCCTAAACTGCTGGCGCACCGCCCTCGACTACCTTAGCGCTCGAAACGCTTTCGAGAGAATGCCCACGTTCGGCAGATATCGGTAGGGAACGTACATTGACCAAAGCTCTTGGATCTGATTTAACAGAGATCTGGTATCTGATTGATAACAGGTTCGAGAGCGCCGCCGTTGGGCCGGATACGCCAGCTGGGTGGAGACTAAGGCTACCGTGAGCAGCTGCAGCCGCCAATGAGAGTAGCAATAGGTGCGGATTAACCTCCGTTTGGGCATCCGCGGAACAAGGTCTTTACCTTGTTGGTGTAGGCGCCTCGTTTAAGCCTTTGGCGGCCTCACCTTCGGCTTCACTACAAGTATTCTTCCGGAATTGGATGTCCTACGCTCTCCTGTTGCCAATAGATGTTTAGGATCCACCAGCGATTGCCGTCGTGGAATAACTGGATGCTATTGATTCCACGCGCGAACGGTTGAGGATCATCTTCGCTGTGGCGCGATTCATACGTGCTCCACACCTGAGCGATGTGACCGAATTGTTCGGTACGCCGGGCAATTTCTCTTTCGTAAAATCCATGCTCGGCAAAGTACGGTTCCACGCGTGCGATGAAACCGTCTACGTCGAGGATTTGCGGCCCGAGAGCGTCGGTCGCGCCCGGTTTGGCAGTCGGAATTAGACGCGCTCCTGGGTAATACAACGATCGCTCTCGATCCCAATCGCGCTTCTCCCCAGCGGGGCCCGAAATTCCTTCGTAGGCAGCTGTGATAATCGCGTCGATCGAGGCGACATCATTAGGATCAGCGTTAGGCATGCTAGAGAGTTCTACGTCTTCTTTTCTAGTTCCAGGACCTTCATCGCTGCATTATGCCCTGGGATCCCACTAACGGCGCCGCCGCGACAGGCGCTTGATCCACAGAAAAACACGTTCTCGTAATCGGTTTCGACTCCCCATGTTCCGACCTGCTCTTTGCGTTCAGCGAAAGGAAACGTCGGCGCATTCTGAAAAATATTACCCTGGAACATCCCGAGCGCGTCCTCGATATCGACAGGGCTTTTGCTTTCGATGCAGGGACTGCCATCGCGCGCAATAGCAAGACAATCCTCCAGCGGTTCGTTCAGCCACTGATTGATGCTCTCGATGAACTTTTTCTCCGCATGCTTTCGCATGGTCCTGTTATCGCGCGCGAACAAGTTCCAGGGCGAATCCAGCCCGAACAACGTCATCGTCTGGAAACCTTTCTCATGCAGTTCGGGCGCAAGAATGCTGTCGTCGGTCAAAGTATGGCAATAAACTTCGCATGGTGTTTTGGTCGGCAGCCGTCCCCTGCAGGCCTGGTCGTAGCTGAGATTCATTTGCTGGTAGCCTTCATCGCTGTGAAATGTTCCGCACCACGCCTGATCCGATGTATATCTCTCCGCTTTCAACTTCGGTAACCGACTCAGGAGCATGTTGATCTTGAATGCGGAGCCTTCATCCGTGGCATTGGGCTGGTATAACCGCCCCGTGTACCTTGCCAACACGTTGCGCCCAAAGTTTGCCAGGAGATACCGCGCTTCGACGGTTTGTTCCTCTCCGTCCTTGTAAAATTCAACTGTCCGCGCCTTCCCGTCCAGGCCGAGCGTGCGAAGGTCGACATTCGTCAACATTTCCGCGCCAGCTTTCCGCGCTGTCAGTTCCAGTTCGCGTACTACCGCACCCATGCCGCCGACCGGCACTTTCCATTCGCCCGTCTTGTTGCCGATAAGATGATAGATGAAACAACGATTCTGCAGGAGCGATGGATCGTGCGGATGCGTTAGAACGCCGATCTTTGCGTCCGTGAAAACAAGACCGCGCACCAGATCATTGTGTAAATACCGCTCGATCGCAACGCCGAGCGGTTCCTCCACCAGACTACGCCATGCTTCACGAGAGACATCATCGGCGTTAAAGCGACGTCGAAACTCATCTCTTGCGACCAATGGTTCCAACATCGTGTCCCATACCTTCTCGGCAAAAATGCGAGAGAGATTGTAAAACGCTTTCATCTGTTCGAACTCGGCATTGTTCCCGGTTAGTTCAAACATCGACTGGCGACTAACTTCTTCGTCCACGTTGCTCAACAGCAACCCATCGTGTTGCCCGTGGTTGAGATAAGGCGTAAACGACGCGATCGCCCGTTGGCGCAGGTCGAGGTTCAATCCCAGGTCCCGAATGATTTTTTCAGGGAACAAACTGACGAGATAGGAATATCGCGATAGTTGCGCATCGTAATCGGGAAACACCTTCTGCGAAGTGGTAGCGCCACCGATGTAGTTGTTTTTTTCGAGAAGGAGAACACTTAGACCGGCGCGTCCAAGATAACTCGCTGCCACCAGACCATTATGGCCCGCGCCGAGAATTACCACATCGTACTGCGATTTCATTGCCGCATGCTTACATCAACATCGCAAAGGAAACATCAACCATTTCCTGGCGAAAGGAATTATGCCTGCGGCCCGGGAGCGCAGTCGAAAGGCGCTGCATCTATTTGTAAAAGGACGCGCGTTGGCAGAAATATGATGATAATTGTCATTGCTGCCAGCTCGATCGGTCGAGAACTTGCGTGTCATGAATGCACTAACAAACACCATGAATTGGAGAGGATTAGTCAAAACAGCGGCGGGATTCAGCGTAATGGCCGCGATTACCCTTGGAGGCCTCGAACAGATTGCGGCGAGTCCCGTCCCAGCGAAAGCGCCCGCCGACTCTGAAGCCAGTCGATCCACAGGCAAAGCAGAACCGCTCAAGGCGCCGGCCGAGGGCAGCATACCTGTTGCTTTTCTCATTTCAGATGGCGCGCAAGTGATCGATTTCACTGGTCCCTGGGAAGTTTTTCAAGATGTCATGGTCCCTGGACGAAGCGATAATCCGTTCCGTCTTTACACGGTGTCCGAGTCAACCTCACCCATTCATACAAGTGGTGGGATGAGAATTGTTCCCGAGTACAGATTTGAAAATGCTCCTACGCCTAAAGTAATCGTCATTCCGGCCCAGAGTCCGCCCAGTGAGGCGACCCTGGAATGGATTCGTAAGTCCGCAAAATCCGCCGATGTGATCATGTCGGTTTGCACCGGCGCATTTGTGCTGGCAAAAACCGGTCTTTTGTCAGGCAAAGCGGCGACCACATATCATGGGGCGTTTGTTCGATTTTCCAGTCAGTTCCCAGATATCCAACTGAAGCGCGGAGCCAGGTTCGTCGAAGATGCAAACCTTGCCACGGCTGGCGGACTTTCCTCTGGCATTGATCTGGCCCTTCGCGTGGTGGAGCGCTATTTCGGCCGCGAAGTCGCCCAGCAGACAGCCTATGACATGGAATATCAGGGACAAGGCTGGATGGATCCCGATTCAAATCAGGCTTATGCCGTCACACCGGTTTCCAGTGCAGAACACCCAGTTTGTCTCGTGTGTGGAATGTCGGTCGATCCCGCCACAGCGCCAAAGTCGGTTTTCAAAGGCGCCACGTACTACTTCTGTTCTGAGGACGACAAGAAAACATTCGACGCCGCGCCTGATAAATTTGTGAAAGCCGACAAGAAAAGCTTGTGATGTCTGATGATCGAAAGATGAGAAGCCGATGACTCAGAGTCCATCGGGCTCGGCACGCCGAATTGTGTTCGTGGCCGCGCCCGGCACGGAGATCCTCGATTTGGTCGGACCGCTGCAAGTTTTTGCTCGGGCATCGGAAATCTTTATCAGGCAAAATCCAGACGCATCGTCAATCTATTCCGTTGAAGTGGTGACGACCTCCCCTCACCGCTCATTCGTTACGAATTGCGGGTTGCGAATCACTGCGCACAAGACCTATCGCGAGCTACGCGGAAGCATCGACACGCTCCTCGTGGCTGGCGGCAGCGCAATTGAGGATGATGAAGTCAACGCTCAAGTGATCCGCTGGTTGAAAACCATCGCTGGACGAACTCGACGGATCGGTTCCGTGTGCACCGGTGCCATGTTACTGGCACGAGCGGGACTGCTTGATGGTCGCCGCGCTACAACGCACTGGAACTGGTGTGAGGTTTTGATCAGGCGCGCGCCGCGCGCCAATGTCGATCCAGATCCAATATTTGTTCGCGACAAAAATGTTTATACGTCGGCAGGCGTCACGGCCGGAATGGATCTCGCCTTGGCGTTGGTCGAAGAAGACCACGGCTCCCGATTGGCGCTGCAAGTGGCGCGCAACCTGGTACTTTATTTACGCCGGCCCGGCGGGCAATCGCAATTCAGTGCCGCGTTGTCACTGCAACTGTCCGATCGAAAACCGCTACGCGAACTCGAGTCTTGGGTGCTGGATAATCTAAGCAAACCCCTGACTGTGCCGGCCCTTGCCCAACGCGTAGCAATGAGTCCACGAAATTTCGCCCGGGTCTTCACGAAGGAAATGAAAACTACGCCCGCGAAGTTCGTCGAACGTCTTCGCGTCGAAACGGCCCGCCGCCGCCTCGAAGAAAGTCAGAACAGCATGGAGTCAATTGCGAGCGAATGCGGCTTCGGAAATGTGAATTCGATGCGTAGCGTTTTTCAGCGCGCGCTGAGGATTGCACCTGGGCAGTATCGCCGCCACTTCCGTCACGTGAAACATCGAACGAAGACCACAGGCGACAAAAAGTGAGCCGCGAATTGCCGGTGAAGGCGACGTCAGAAAAAGTCACTGGCAATGCAATTTCCTGGCGAGATATCATCCGAATTTAGTCGTGCGTTCACGTATGCACCGACAATCGCAATGGAAACCCTCTAGCCAATGGCCGCGTTTGAGTATCTCTCCGTTCTTATCTCAATTATTCTCGCCCTGGGGATGACGCGAGTACTGGGCGGCGTCGGCGAAATGCTGCAGGCCCGTTCGCATCGGCGGATCTACTGGGTCCACGCCATGTGGATCATCAACTTGTTTTTATATCTCGTGATCGCCTGGTGGATCTTCTATCGATGGCGCGATCAGCAGCCTTGGACGTTTTATCTGTTCGTTTTTGTTCTGATCTCGCCAACCCTCCTGTATCTCGCGTCACTTCTGCTTTTTCCGCGGGAAAGCGACGTCGATCGTGCCATCGATTACAAGACGCATTACTACGCGAACCATCGAGCGTTCTTTATTCTTTTCGGGCTGTTTATACCAGTCGATATCGTCGATTCCCTGCTGAAGGGCGTGCCGCACTTTCTTGCTTTGGGACCGGCATATTTCCTCAGTGGCCTGTTTTATTTCACCGGTCTAATGACTGCTGCGGTTACGCGTAACGAACGCTATCACGAGTTTTACGCGGTTTTCTTTTTGGCCCAAACGGTCGCGATTAGCTTTCTCATTTTCCAGACGCTGATATGAACGCGGACCAGGCTAATACATTTTCAGCCTGATCACTGAGCCTACTCACGCTCTCAGGTTTTCGTGCCGATTTGCAGGACAACGCGAAAGCGCGCTCTGCCGCTCATCATCCGTTCATAAGCCTCTGTCGCCTTTTCGAGCGGATAAACTTCGTTCATCGATTGCACTGAATTTAACGTGCTGAATGCCAGCGTGTCCTGTGAATCGATTGATGTTCCGGAGTACCAGCCTTTGACGGACCTTTCCCCGCTGATGAGGAGAATCGGATCAACCGAAATGGGACCGCCTACTCCGATCACCATGAGCACACCGTTCGGCGCCAGTCCGCCCAACACGGCCTCCATCGCGGCAGCGTTGGTTACGGTTGCGATCACAACGCTCGCTCCGCCAAGTTTGTTCAGTTCCGCTGCGGGATCGGATGCCTGGCTATCAATGTAATGATGCGCGCCGAGCTGTTTAGCAAACTGTTCCTTATCTTTTCCGCGCGCGATCGCCACGGTGTTGAATCCCATCTTTGCCGCGAACTGCACGCCAAGATGACCGAGCCCGCCGATTCCGAGCACCGCGACGACATCGCCACCTCGTGCGCCGCTGTTTCGCAGCGCGTTGAAGGTCGTGACGCCCGCACACATCAGCGGCGCTCCGTCGATGGCAGAGAGTTCGTCAGGCACCCGTGCCAGTGCTTGTGCAGGGGCAACGAGGTATTCCGCATAACCGCCGTCGAAGGAAATGCCGGTCGTCAACAGCGCAACTTCGCACGCAAAAAACTCGCCGCGCCGACAGTGATCGCAATAACCACAGTTGCCACCGTGCCAACCAACGCCGACGCGCTGGCCGGTTTTCCAAGGCTTTACTCCCTTACCTACAGCGTCGACAGCGCCGATCACCTCGTGTCCCGGCACACGCGGATATTGAATTCCGGGCCAATGGCCCTCCTTGACTAACGAGTCGCTGTGACAAACGCCGCACGCATCGACTTTCACCCGAACCCATCCCGGCTGCGGGTCCGGGATTTCCCGTTCGATGAGTTCCAGCGGTCCGCCGGCGCGCGGGACTTGGACTGCACGCATCTTCTTAGCCATGCTTTCTCAATCGCTCGTTACGGCGAAAAGACAAGGTCGCGCACCATCCGCCGGATCGATGGATCAAATCGATTACGATCGGGAACACTAGCCCGCGCCAGAGCCGCGGCTGCGCCGCGACAACTTTGGTCTGGCTGACGTCGCTTCTTGTGAAAACAGCCCCGCTGAAGCGCAATCGCTCGCGGCGCCGAGCTGTCCGCACTTATCTTGGTAATTTTATCGAGCGCGCACAGCAGGCGTTACCGTTGAAAAACATTGACGCTCCGGCGAAATCCTGACTGGATGGAGCACATGAAAAGAAGACTGATTGGATTGACCTTGGCGTTTTGCTTTTTGGGAGCTGCAGCGTGCCTGGCAGCCGATCCGCAGATGGGCACCTGGAAGCTGAACGAAACTAAATCGAAAATCACACCCGGGACAATGAAGTTCAACACCGTGACCTTCAAAAACATGTTCGGAAACATCAAAGTGGCTAACGACGGGATCCGTCCGAACGGTAAACCGATTCACATTGAGTGGTCGGGCAAGTTCGACGGCAAAGACTATCCCGTCACCGGCGACCCGAACGGAGACACTCGATCTTACATGAAGGTGAACGATCGAACCTTGCACGTCACCGTTAAGAAAAACGGCAAAGTCACTGCGACAGCTCATACTGTAGTTTCTTCCGACGGCAAGACACGAACTGCCACCGTTACCGGAACGACGCCCAAAGGTAAAAAGTTCAAGAACGTGGCCGTTTACGACAAGCAGTAGGCAGACGGCAAACACACAGGCTCAGGCCACCGACTACTGACTTTTAGGCTGAGCCTTTCGGGCACATCGCTGGTTTTCACCTGCCGCTACGTAACGGCGTTTGAATCCATTAGCCGTTTCCATTGCATCAAAGGATTAAGATGCAGAACGCCGTAAATGATTCCCGGCCGTTACACCGCAATCACATTCTGATCGGCGGATTGCTTCTTTACGCCCTCGCCTTCGCCGTCCTTTTCGGGAACAAGAGCTTCGACGCCACAGGTGCCGTGGTTGTCCTCATCGTCTTCGGAATTGTATTCCCGCTAATCGCGTGGATGGCGACTCGCCGCGCCGTTCCGCTCTCGATTTCCGTAAAGCCGGGCAAATACGAATTAATAATCCTAATCGGTTACATTGTGGCCTTATCGCTTTACTTGGTCGGCGGGCCGCAATGGATTGACCAACAGCTTCCGCCGCACTGGATCGATTCAACACGGATCCATTCTCTCATCACACTGGCAAAGAAACTCCTGGTTTTCGTTGTTATTCCTTTCGCGATCTTTCGATTCGGTTTCGGCTATCGAATTCGCGATTTCGGAATTCAACGCGAGGGCCTGTCCGCACTCCGCGGTAGTCATCTTCCAGTTGTCCTTGTTGTGGGTGGAGCTTTTCTGGCTTTCCAATATTTTTTCAGCGGCGGCGGCGGTGCGTTTCGACAGGGACACTTTAGCGCCTATCAACTCCTTCTCGGTCTGCCACTCTGCTTTATTTGGCTTTTTGTCGAAGCTGGGTTAGTCGAGGAATTTTTCTTTCGCGGTCTTGTCCAATCACGCTTCGCTACGGCATTGAAATCCGAAATGAGCGGTGTCGTACTGATGTCGCTGATTTTCGGGCTGGCGCACGCGCCCGGGTTTATCTTTCGACATGCTGGCGAAGTTGAAGGACTCGGCTCAAATCCAAGCGCACTCGATGCAATTGCCTACTCGATTGTCGTCCTCGCAGTAAGCGGAGTCACTTTCGGCGTCATTTGGGCCCGAACGAAGAATCTC